>Ga0209148_1000541_pt1 | contig 36394 bp, 27 predicted proteins | sample AraplaCol_mMF_r2_2_FD_184288 | JGI IMG/M metagenome (GOLD analysis project Ga0209148, IMG submission 184288) | Arabidopsis root microbial communities from North Carolina, USA - plate scrape CL_Col_mMF_r2 (SPAdes) (version 2) | ecosystem: Host-associated > Plants > Roots > Endosphere | place... | reverse complement strand
CGTGCGTAGGGTCATCACAGATGCTTCCTTCCAGGGCATGGATAGAGACCTCGAGCTGCCTAGGGCTAGGCTCGAGGTGTAAACCATGTCCTGGCACACCTGTTAACTATGTCCTGGTACGGAACACGAAAGCTGGAATCCAGTGCCTTTCGGCCCCCAAGTCGCTGGATTCCAGCTTTCGCTGGAATGACGAATATGGAATCTGTGATGACTGAAGAAGCCCTAAGTTCGGAGCATTAACCCTAGCCCTCCCCTACTCCCGTAGAGAGGGAACGCATCACAGCAGCGCGTGCACCTACTTGGGCGGTACCAACCGCAAGCGCGATGGCTCATGCCGCGGGTTGGGCGACAGCATCCGCTCGATCTCCACCGGCGGCAATCCGCGCGAGTAGAAATAACCCTGCCCTTCCGCGCATCCGGCACGCAGCAAGAATTCATGCTGCGCGGCGGTCTCGATGCCCTCGGCAATCGTGCACATCCCCAAACTCTTGGCGATGGCGAGCATGGCTTCCACAATCGCCACGTCGTTCGCACTATCAGGCAGGTCCGTGACGAACGAGCGATCGATCTTCAGATAATCGATGCCGGACAATTTCAGATACGCCAGCGATGAATACCCGGTACCGAAATCATCGATAGCTATGCCGATACCGAGCGCGTGCAATGCGTGCATGGTCTGCTCGGTCGCTTCGCCCAGACGCAGAATCGCGCTTTCGGTAATTTCAAACAGGATGCGCTTGGGCGAAATGCCGCTGGCTTGCAACGTCTGCTTGACGCTATCGAGAAAACCGGGATGCCCGAACGTGGCAGCGGACGCATTCACCGCCACGCGGATCGGCGGCAGTTTCGCCTGATCCCACGCCCGAATCTGGTTGCAGACGGCACGCAAGGTCCAGGCATCCAGACGGCGGATCAAGCCTAAGCTTTCCGCCAACGGAATGAATTCGTCCGGCATCAGCTCGCCGCGTTCCGGATGGCGCCAGCGGATCAGTGCTTCCACCGCCACGATGCGGCCGCTGCGCAATTCCACGCTCGGCTGGAACACCAGATGGAACTCATCGCGAATCAATGCCTGGCGCAGATCGGCGCCGAGCATCAGGCGCATGCGCGCATCGGCGTGCATCAGCGGCGTGTAGAAACGGAAGGTGTTGCGTTCCTGCGTCTTGGCGGCGTACATCGCTGCGTCGGCATTGGCGATCAGCGTCACGGCATCGCTGCCATCGAGCGGATAGCCGGCAATGCCGATGCTCGCGCTCATCACGATTTCGTAGTCGCCGATCAGCATCGGTTCGGACAGGCTTTGCAAGAGGCGGCTGGCGAATTGCGCGGCCTGCTCGCGTGTGCGCAGTCCGCCGAGCAGCACGGTGAATTCATCGCCACCGATGCGGCTGGCCACGTCGTTCTCGCCCAATTCGCGGCGGATGCGCTGCGCCACTTTCACCAGCAGGCGATCGCCTATGGCGTGGCTGTAGCTGTCGTTGACGGCCTTGAAGGCATCCAGGTCCACGAACAACACCGCCGCCGCGCCGTTGACGCGTGCCGCGGCTTCGATCGCCTGCGCGCTATGGCGCTGGAATTCGCTGCGATTGGCAAGGCCGGTAAGCGGATCGTGCGCCACCATGTATTCCAGGCGCTGGCGGTCGGCCTTGCTGCGCGTGATGTCGGTAATCACCGCCACGTAGTGCTGCACGCGCCCTTCGCTATTGCGGATCGCGCTGATGCTGAGCAGCTCCGGATACGACGAGCCATCCGAGCGCCAGCTCTGCACCTCGCCCACCCAGTTGCCGCCTTCGGCCACCATGTCCCAGATGGATCCGGGCAAGGGCGAGCCGTCCGGCATGCGGCGCAGTTCGTCAAAGCGATGGTGCTGCAGATACGGCAGCGTGTAGCCGGTAATGCGGGTGTGCGCGGCATTTACCGTGGTCACGCGACGATCCGCGTCGGCAATGATCACGCCCTCGGCCACGCTGGCCAGCGCTTCGGCGGCGATGCGGCGCTCCTGCTCCATGGCGATGCGATCGGAGACGTCGCGCATGATCGCCTGGCGCACCGGCTGCGTGCCCCAGGTGGTCAGGCTGCTGTGCGTTTCCACGCTGCGGATCAGGCCATTGACCGCGCGCAGCAAACCGATGGTGGAGGAACCGGCCGAACGCATGCTGCCTTCCACGAACAGGTCGTGGAAATGCTGGCCGACCAGCGCATGCGGTTCGTGTCCGGTCCAGGCACCGGCGGTGCGGTTGGCGCCGAGGATGCGGCCATGCGCCTCGTCCACCATCACGATGGCGTCGGCGGCGCTGTCGAACAGCTGACGGTAACGCTCTTCGGTGCCGCGGATGCCGGCCAGGATGCGCTGCGCCATACGCACCCACAGCATGGATGCCAGCATGGCCGTCACCAGCACGCTGACGAACAGCACGCGGCCCAGCCATGCGGCGCCCAAGGCGATCTGCAAGGAGAAATCGTCGCTGCGCGGTTCGATGTATGTATTGAGCGCTTCGATGCGCGCATGCTGCCGTTTGATTTCGTCGGCGGGCGGCACACCCTGGGCATACGCCTGCCGCAACTGCTCGGCGATGCCGTTCATTTCGTCGATGGCGCCATCGACCGAACGCCAATCGCGCAGCGCCGGCCCGACATAAGGCAGCGACGCAAAGTGATCGAGGATAAAGACCATCCCCGGAATGGCCGCGGGGATCACCCCGCCGCGCTGGAATGCTGCATAGACCGCGTGCCGGTCGTAGTGTCCGGTGGCGATGGCGTCGCGCGCCCAGCGGTCGGTGCGCACCACATCATCATTACGGCGAAAACTTTCGAGCCGGGCGGGGTCGCCGCTGCGTGCATAAGCGGCCAGTTCGATCACCGACTGCTTTTGCGCTTTCGACCACAGGCTTTCGCCGTTCAAAAAACCAGCCAAGGTGACCTGGACCTGGAGCGCCCCCCAGGTCAGGCACAAAACCAAGCCGACGACCGCCGCCAGGCCGTATGCCAAAGGCATAAGACGTTGTGACAGCGGTCGCTGCTTTGCATGGTGGGCGGTACGCATCGTGCCCCTATTTTAGAGTCTGTCATCCACAGCCAAAAAACTGCCGATCCGACGTGTATCGCCCCACTAGCGCATTACTTAAGCCGCTGCTTCACTGGCCGACCATGGGTCACGACGCACGTCCAGACACCGATCCAGGGTAATCCTCATGCTTACGTAACTGCGCTTCACGCACTCCTGCAGGTACGCCACTTCATCCGGACGTGGAGAGGTCCCCACCAAGGTGCACACGATCTCCAGTGCCTCCCATGGATGAGTATCGTCATACGCGGCGTGAAGTTGAAGCCAACGCAGCGTGCCCGCGCGGGTGGGTTTGGGGAAGCTTTCCGTATAGGTCGCGCTGTCGAAAACCCATTGCGACCATTCCCCGGTTGCTCCTTCCACCGCGTAATTGGTAGCCAGCATACCGGCTGCCAACGGACCACTGCGGCTTACCTCCTCACACCAGTTGGACAGTGCGTCCGTCCCGTAGGGGGTGGTGCCGTTGAGAACCTCGGTTTGGGGCACCCCTGCTCCTTCGGCCCAGTTGAGCCAGTATTCGGCATGATTCTGCTCCACTCGGATGTTGCGTACCAGCCAGCGGCGGGCCATGTTTTCGCCGTGGCTGCGACCATAGCGGGTTTTCAGCAAGTTGAGTGCCATATAGCCCGGAAAACGCTCAATCACGGGCCATACGCCAACCATGAAATCGCGCGTGCCTGCTGCATCCAGACGGTTCTCGCGCATCAGTGTCCACAGCTCGTGCTTCACCACAGCCTGTTTGGTCGGTTCGCAAGCGACTACCAGGTCTTGCGCCCAACGCGGATAGCTGGATAGTTCGGTCAACGAGCCGGTGCGTTCGAAATGTGCGTACATATGTGATTCTCCACTTTGGTTACGGGGTTGTCTTGGCCCGGAATTGGGCCAATACCAGGCGCCGATTGGCTGCCTAGCCCCACCATAGTGAGCGCCATGGTAAGCGGTTGCGACTGTCCCCCTTTTTTGTTGAGTCCAGGACGTTGCTGCCGCGTTAAACGCGTGCCGTACGGTCGTACTCAACCACGTCGGCGACGCGAGTGCCGCCGACAGCGTCGCGTGCGGGCATGCCAAGCGGCATGCCCGCGTGCCGCATCAATGCCAGTCGTGATGCACGTCAGTACCCGGCGTGAACGACACGCCGCGCAGCACTTCGCCGAACTTGGCCGAGCGCAGCGTGACGAAGTGTTCGTCCGCCGCACCGGCAGCTGTGGTGTTGGACAACGTATCGCGTACGGCGACCAGTTTGTCCGGATCGGCGCCAGTATCGCCGTTGCCGCTAATGGTGGAGGTAACGGCCCAGATCGTCGCTTTGCCGTCTTCATCCACGCGCCCGGTGATCTGGCGCAGGCCATCGGTGGCGGGCGACCACGGCAAACCGGTGGCGGCATTGTTGCCGGTGGGATAGCCCTTCACGGTGTACGGCTGGCCGAGATTCAAGCCAGCCTGCAGCGTATAGGCCAGCGTCCAGGATTGCGTGGCGGCGTTGAACACCCACTTCTGCAGGCCCGCCGTGGTTTGCGCGGCGGCATGCGTGTAGAGATCCGCGCCGCCCGCATAGCCGTCGCCTTCGTCGGCCACGTACAACGTGTTGGCGTCGGCAAACCACATGGCGAAGGGATACGACAGCGTCGCGGCCTTCTTGTTGGGCGTGGCGGGAAAACCGGCCAGCACGCACATATTGGTAGGTAACCCGCTGGTCTGCAGCGCGGACGCGTCATACGCCAGCGGCGCCGTGGGCAACGCCGCACCTGCGGCTGGAACGCCAACGCCATTGGGGCAGGCCTTGCCGGTGGTGTCGATGAAATAAACCGTATTCACGCCGTTGCCGCCGCTGCCCTTGGCGACGTACACGACGTTGTTGAACACGGTGATGCCGCGGAAGTTGTCGTCCTTGCCGATCTTGTCGGCCTTTGCACCCAGCGCGGTGATCGAGAAGCTGGCCAGCGGCGAGGGCGCTACCGGATTCTGCAGTGCTTCCGGCAACGACGAAGGCACGATGTATTGCGCGCCGGCACCGAGAATCACGCCATCCGGCTGCGGGTTGGCGCCGTTGCCGGCATTGCCGACGGTGTAGAACACGTTCGCGCCGTTGACGTTGTTGTAGATCGCCGCACGGCCATTGTTGCCGCTGTAAGCATTGGTTTCGGTAAAGCGGAAATGGCCGTTGCGATCCATCAAGGCCACCGCACGATAAAACGTTTGGCCGTCCGGATTGGTGCCATCGACTGCCAGCGGCGTATTGCTGTTGGAAACATCGACGGCATCAGCTGGCGCGTTGTAACCCATGAAGCTGAGATAGCGGCCATCCAGCGAAAGATGCAGGCCAAGCTCGGACTTGGAACTGAAGCTGGTGACCAGCTGCCCTTCACGCGACGACGGATGCAGGTTGTTGGGCACTTCCAGCGAATCGATCAACCAGCCGTTCGGCGTGATCTGATCCAGATAGATGCGCGAGGTGATGCCGAAGCTGGCGTCATAAAGATCGTTGTTCCACACGGTCGGATACGTACCGTCGTAGGGCGCACCGCTCGCGGCACCGCACGCCCCGCTGGCAGCCGGACAATTGGGCGGCAGTACTTCGCCCACCTTCACATTGGCGGCGTTGTTGTCGTACACGCTGCGGCTGACCACCAGGTTGCCTGGCCAGAAATGGACATCACGGTGCTGCCATGCATCGTGGGCATACGCCACGGCGCCAGCCGCCAAGGCGGTGATGGCCAGTGCGGCGGCGAGCGGCGTGCGGCGAAAACGGAAGCGGGAAGTCGCGGTCATTCGTGGTCTCCGGAGTGTGTGGTGAAGCGGAGTACTGCGCACAACCCGGGCACGGTAATGCTGGCAAATGAAGGCTTGTTGACAGCGGTTGTTGCGGACGTGCTATGTGATGAAAGCGTGAAGACAACTATTTACGAGGATGTCCAAGACTCCGTCGCCCCGGCGACGATGCGTGGGGATGACGACGCTATGTGCATCGCGCATCTGCGCCCATTGATGTGCATGACAGAACAACCACAAAAACTTTTCTACGCGAACCCAGCGACACCGGCGCACGCGCCGGTGAGGTCGCGCATGGATGCGCGCCTGCTTTTCCGGGGCCCTTTAGGGGCGGTGAAGGGTGGGCGGGCAGGACGCCCGCCAAGCGCCCCCTCGGGGGTGCCCTTCTCTTTGGTTACTTTCTCTTGGGCACGCAAGAGAAAGTGACTCGGTCGCTTCGCGACCGAAAGCACCGCAGGCAATGCATCAACCGCGACAAACCAAAACTCCATGCAAGATTCAAAATAGATTGACCCGCTTCGCGGTTGTAAAGCGCCTCGGCCTTCGCCGGAATGACGAGGTGGTAGCGGAGTAGGCTGGGATGCAATCCCAGCATTGCCATGCATGGCGAAGCTGGGATTGCATCCCAGCCTACGAAACATCCAGCTTCGATCAGATCAGCGCGCTCGCCGGGCCTCGTACGCCTTCAGATGTACATAAGCCAGACGCAAGACCGGCGACGCCAAACCAGCCACATCACCACGCGCCAGCAGATCGCCAATCACATGATCGGCCTCCACCGCACTCCCCTGCTCCAAGTCGCGCAGCATCGAAGCACTCATGCTCGAGCCTTTCGCGGTGAGCATCCCGCGCGAGCGTTCCATGGCGGCATCCTTCGGTGCATGCTTGTTCGCTTCGGCGATACGGCGGCATTCCTCCAACAAATCGAGCATCGCCCGTTCGCCGCCTGGCGCCGCCACGATGTCGCCAATGGGCGCGCGCATCATGCAGGTGCCACCGGCCAGCGAGGCGAGAAACACCCACTTGTCCCACATGTCCTGCAGGATGCTGGTGCTGAGGCGCGCGTCGAAGCGCGCATTCGCCATCGCCTCGGCAATGCGCTCCACGCGCGGTGAACGGCTGCCGTCACGCTCGCCGAAACTCAAGCCAGCCGTGGGGCCCAGATGGCGCACCACACCTTCCGCATCCAATGTTGCCGGGATCACACATTGGCCGCCCAGCACGTGGTCGGCGCCAAAACGCGCATCGAGCATATCCAGATGCCGCATGCCATTGAGCAATGGCAGGATGGCCGTCTGTTCGCCCACGGCAGGCGCCATGTCTTCGATCGCCTGCGGCAGGTGATAGGCCTTGCAGCTGACGATGATCAGGTCGAACGTCTCGTTCAGCGTATTGGCCTGTACCGTGCGCGGCGGTGGCAGGTCGACGTCGCCTTGCGCGCTGCGAATCTGCAAGCCATTGCGTGCCAGTGCATCCGCGCGCGCCTTGCGCACCAGAAAAGTGACGTCCTGCCCGCTTTCCAGCAAACGACCGCCGAAATAACCGCCGATCGCACCCGCACCCACCACCAATATCTTCATCGCCACAAGGCCTTCGTTGATTCGAAACACCTCCCATCATGGATACACCACGCCCTGATGCAAAGTGCCGCATGACGTTTTTGCCATTTGCTGTCATCATGATTGGAGCCTGCTCCAGGCTTTTGCGCATCAGGGTTCGTCAGGGTGTTGAAACGCTCCGCACAGCATCGTTTTGTGGCATGGCTGGCTTTGGCCGCCATGGCGCTGATCGTGCTGATGCCGGTGATTTCGCGCGCCATGCCGATGGATATGGCGATGGGCGACATGGCGTCGTCCAGCATGGACGCCGGCTGTGTCTTGCATGGCGCGCATGCGGATCACCACCAACATGGCATGCCGGAGCATCCGGACGATCCCACCGCACACTGCGGCTATTGCGTGCTGCTTTCGCATATGCCGGTGGCTGGGTTCGATACACCGCTTGTCTTGCCGCCGGTTCATCTCGCGTCGTCAGCGCCGCATACGGCGTTGCACTTGGATGTACGTGCCGCGTCGCTGCTGAGTGCGCAGCCACGTGGGCCACCGTTGATCGTCAACGGCTGATATAGCGGCGCTACGCCGCTGCCTTGAATGTCGATGCATGCCGGAGACTCGAACGTCTTCGTGCTGTTGCTCGTCATTCCGGCGCAGGCCGGAATCCCGTGCAAATTGCGTCCGAAAGACACAACATTATTTATGTTGAGTGCTGCGCACGACGTATTCGTACTGGATTCCTGCTTGCGCAGGAATGACGGCGGCGGGTTTCCGGCCGCATCGAAATCCCTTTGATTTCCTGCCGACTCGGCAGGAGTACTCCATCGCATTCCCCACATCTATGCGCCCTACTCTCCGTCCCCACGCCTTGGCCGCGTTGCCATTGGCCGTGCTCGCCTCCTCCATCGCCATCGCCCAGGATGGTGCGACGACAAGCACGCATCCCTTCTCCAAAAAACCGACCACGCTCACGCCAGTAAGCGTCTCCGCCGCCACGCGCATACCGCTTGGCGCCGATCCCAACTTTCCCGCCACCCAGGTCAGCGTTACCGCCGCACAACTGCATGCAACGCTCAATGCCATGGACGTGGAAGACGCCGCCCGTTACATGCCCAGCCTGTTCATGCGCAAGCGCAACATGGGCGATACCCAGGCGGTGCTCGCCACGCGCGACTGGGGCGTGAATGCCAGTGCGCGCACGCTGGTGTACGTGGATGACATCCCGATCTCGGCACTGATCAGCAACAACAACACTAACGGCGCGCCGCGCTGGGGCATGGTGTCACCGGAACAGATCGACCACATCGACATGCTGTACGGGCCTTATTCGGCCGCGTATGCCGGCAATTCGATGGGCGGCGTGATGCATATCGTCACCCGCACACCGGACAAACCGGAAGTAACGATCCAGCAAACAGAAGCGCTACAGACGTATAGCCGTTACAACACCCAGGGCGACTACAGCAGCAGCAAGACCAGCGTGACCGCGGGCGGACGCGATGGGAAATTCTCCTGGTTCGTGGGCGCCACCGGCCTCAACACCTTCAGTCAGCCATTGAGCTACGTCACCAGCGCGGGCACGCCTGCCGGCACCCTTGGCACCATTCCGGCGCGCAACAAAGTCGGCCAGCCGGCGAACGTGATCGGTGCCGGCGGCTTGCTGCATTCGCGCCAGCTCAATCTCAATGGCAAGTTCGCCTACGACATCACACCGTGGTTGCAGGCCGCGTATTGGATCGGCTTCTGGAGCAATCATGGCCAGTCGCGCGTGCAGACGTATCTCACCAATCCGCAAGGCGCGCCCAGTTACGGCAAATCCTCCGCGTTCGCCAGCAACAATTATTTCCTGAGCGCTCATCACTTGATGCAAGCGCTGTCGCTCAAGACGGATACGCGCAGCAATGTTGATGGTGAGCTGGTGATCACGCATTACGACTACATCAAGGACAACCAGTGGTCGCCCGCCGGCGTGGGCAGCGGTGCGACGTTTACACCCAATGGTTTGCTGGCGAGCTACGGCGGCACCAACTGGTCCACCGCCGACCTGAAAGGCATCTGGCGCCCGCAAGGTTATGGCGGTGCGCATGAAATATCGGCCGGTGCACACGCCGATCAATACACGTTGGCCAATCCCACCTACAACCTCAGCGCATGGCAGGACCCTGCGAGCGTCACGGGCTTGTATGCCTCCGGCCGCGGCAAAACCACGACGCACGCACTGTGGATTCAAGATGCCTGGCAGATCGCACCCGATTGGCTGGCGACCCTCGGCGGCCGTTATGAAAAATGGCGCGCCATGGACGGCTTCAATTTCAGTGGCAAGACCGCGGTGTATCAACCCGGCGAACACGCCACGGCTTTCTCACCGAAGGCCACCCTGCGCTGGGACATCTCGCCAACCTGGCGCATCACCGGTTCCGCCGCGAAAGCGGTGCGTTTTCCCACGGTTTCCGAGCTGTATCAGCTGGTCGCCACTGGCGCGACATTCGCCTCGCCCAATCCAAACCTGAAACCGGAGCGCGATCTCAGCGGCGAACTGGCCGTCGAACATGCGTTGGATGACGGTTACGTGCGCATGTCGCTGTTCCAGGAAAACACGCGCAACGCGATGATCAGCCAAACCTCCACCCTGCCCGGCTACGCGGTGCCGGTGACCTTCGTAAGCAACGTCGGCGCGGTACGCAATCGTGGCATCGAGCTGGCGGCCGATCACGACAACGTGCTGATCCAGGGCTTGGAACTGTCCGGCAGCGTGACCTTCGTCGACTCCACCATTCTTTCCAACGACGCCTTCGTCAGCAGCACCGGCACCACCTCCGACGGCAAGCACGTGCCCTACGTACCGCGCTGGCGCGCCACCGCCGTCGCCACGTACCGACCCACGCCAGCATGGGCCTTCACCCTGGCCGGCCGCTACAGCGGCAAGCAGTACTCGACCATGGACAACACCGACAACACGGCGAATGTATTCGGTGCGTTCGATAGCTTCGTGGTGTTCGACCTGCATGTGAGTTACCAGATCAACGAACAGCTATCGGCCTCGTTCGGCATCGACAACCTCAACAACCGCCAGTACTTCCTCTATCACCCGTTCCCGCAGCGCACTTATGTCGGCAATCTCACCTTCAAACTCTGATCGGCGCGGCGTGCACCGCCTGATCTGGCGCTGGCATTTCTATGCCGGCTTGTTCTGCCTGCCGTTCGTGTTGTGGCTGGCGATCACCGGCATGATCTATCTGTTCAAGCCACAGCTGGAACCGTGGCTGGAGCGGCACTATGCGCACGTCACGCAAGCCGCGGCACAACCGCCATCCGCGCAGGTGGCAGCGGCGTTGCGCGCGGTGCCGGGTTCGGTACTCAACGCCTATGTGTTGCCCGAATCACCCGAAGCCGCCACGCGCATCGTGCTGGGACGCGGCAGCGAATTGATCCGCGTGTTCGTCAATCCATCCACTCTGCAGGTGCTGGACGTGGTGCGCGAGAACGATCGCTTCATGCGCGTGGTGTTCTACCTGCATGGCGAACTGTTGCTGGGCCGCAGTGGCTCGATGCTGGTGGAGCTCGCCGCCTCGTGGACCATCCTGATGCTGCTTAGCGGCCTGTATCTATGGTGGCCACGCAACGCACGCCTCGGTGGCGCACTTTATCCACGCCTGCGACACGGACGCCGCGTGTTCTGGCGCGACCTGCATGCGGTGACAGGGTTATGGATCTCGCTGTTCGCATTGTTCCTGTTGCTATCCGGCCTGCCGTGGACCACCACCTGGGGCGGCACGCTGCGTTCGCTACGCCATGCGTTGGCGGCAAATACCGCACAACAAGACTGGACCACTGGCAGCGCATCGGAGCGCGCACAGATCAAGCAAGAGAACACGGCACCCGACGAGCATGCCGGCATGAACATGCCCGGCATGGACATGAGCAACATGTCCATGCCGGTCGACTATGCAGCACTCGATCGCCTGGTTCCCCTCGCCGCCACCCAGCATCTGGCACCACCCGTGCTGATCGCGCCACCCTCGCAACGTTCGCCGCATTGGACAGCGCGCTCGGATACCGACGATCGACCACGCCGCAGCGACGTGACGTTCGATGCCTCTACTGGCGAGGTGTTGCGGCGTTCGACGTTTGCGCAGAAATCGTTGCTTGACCGCATTATCGGCTATGGCATCGCCATTCACGAAGGCGTGCTGTTTCCACCGCTCAATCAGATCCTGGGCGTGTTCACCGCGTTGGGTTTGATGACGTTGTGCACCAGCGCCGCGGTGATGTGGTGGCGTCGGCGTCCTGCCGGAGTTTTAGGTGCACCGCCGGCGATTGATCGGCGTTATCCGTATGGATTGATCGGTGCGCTTGTCGTTTTGGCGCTGCTGTTGCCGTTGTTTGGTGTGTCGATGTTGTTGGTGTGGATCATTGAGCGGTATGTATTGCGGCGGTCCGAGCGTGCGAGTGCGTTTTTGGGGCTTGCGTGATTTGTAGGCTGGGATTGCATCCCAGCCTACGGCACTGACGCGCACGATAGAACAACGAAAAAATTGCAGCGCACAGAATCCGGCGACACCGGCGCATGCGCCGGTGGGTCGCGCATGGATGCGCGCCTGCTTTTCCGGGGCCCCTTGGGGGCGGTGAAGGGTGGGCGGGCAGGACGCCCGCCAAGCGCCCCCTCGGGGGTGCCCTTCTCTTTGATTACTTTCTCTTGGGCCAAGCAAGAGAAAGTGACTCGGTCGCTTCGCGACCGAAAGCGCCGCAGGCAATGCTTCAACACGCGAAATACACAACCGTGGAGACGAAATAGCGCGCTCTCCATGTAGGTTGGGATGAAATCCCAGCAACACACGCCAACAGCTGCTGGGATTTCATCCCAGCCCACCCACTACGCAAGCCGCCCGCGAAACCACTTCGCCGCCAGCGCACTCACCTGCTCTAGCGCCCCATGCTCCTCAAACAGATGCGTAGCATTCGGCACCAGCACCATCTCCGCATGGCATGTCAGCGTACTCAAGGCGATGCGGTTGAGGGAAATGACCTCCTTGTCGGCGCCGCCCACGATCAGCAGGGTTGGTGCAGCTACGCGTGCCAACACGCCATGTCCTGCAAGGTCCGGCCGGCCTCCACGCGACACCACGGCTTTCACCACGGTCGGATAGCGTGCGGCCAGCACCAAGGCTCCTGCTGCACCGGTGCTGGCGCCGAACAGGCCGATCGGCAAGGCCTTGGTGGTGGCGTGCCGCATCGCCCATTGCAAAGCGGCATCCAGGCGCGAGGTCAACTTGGGGATGTCGAAGCGCAATGCCACGTCGCTGGCTTCGTCATCCGTCAGCAAGTCGAACAACAAGGTGGCGAGTCCTTGCGCGTGCAGTGCATGGGCCACTTGCCGATTGCGCGGGCTCTTGCGGCTGCTGCCGCTGCCGTGCGCAAAAATCACCAGGCCTACGGCATTGTTCGGGATATCCAGATCACCACTCAAAACAACGCCGGCTTCGGCGCCGATCTGCACGGCTTCGCTGCCCGCTTTTGCCGAAGCAGGATGTTTCAGCTCCAGCAGGCGCACGACTTCCTCATCGTCGACAGGCGGAAATGCCAGGTAAAACTGGCTGACTGCACGAAAGTGCGCAGGCGCCGCCAGATACACCAGATCGTCCGCGATGTCGGCGATAGCGGCGAGGCTTGCGGATGCCGCCACGGGCACGGCGCAAATCAGGCGCGATGGCTTGCGCGCACGTGCTGCCTGCAGGGCCGCGCGCATGGTGGCGCCGGTGGCCAGTCCATCATCCACGACCACCACCGTGCGGCCGGCTGGATCGATCGCCGCATGGTGCGGGCTATACAGCTGACGGCGAGCATGTATCGTCGCCAACTGCGCGGCGGCCTCCTGCTGCAGGTAATGCTCGCTGGCGCCCACGAGTTCCGCTTCCTGCGATACCTGCACGCGGCCGTTTTCGTCGATGGCACCCACGGCATACTCGGGATGGCCTGGCGCGCCGAGCTTTCTGACCAGCACGACATCCAGTTCGCCTTGCAGTCGATCGGCAAGCACGCGGCCGATAGGTACGCCGCCGCGTGGAATGGCCAGGATCAGCGGATGCTTGTCGCGCAACGACGACAAGGCATCCGCCAACTGCTCTGCCGCATCGATGCGGTCACGAAAACGATCGGTTTGCCAGAGCGCCATGGGGTCATCCTTGCGACGCTGCCTGCGCTTGCTCGCCAGCGAAATCCACCACCAGGGTGACACGGCGGTTAGCTTCGGCACCATCGCCCGATTTACCCTTCAGCACCTGGCGATTGAGCGCCTTGCCATAGCTGACCGTGCGCACCTGGTCGGCGGACATGCCGTCTGTCTTCACCAGGTAATCGCGCACGGCATTGGCGCGCTCGCGCGCAAGCCGAACGTTGTATGCCGCACCGCCCGCGTTATCGGCAAAACCTTCGACGGTTACCACGGCCTGCGGGAAGTGCTTCGATACGATCTTGGCGAAGTCATCGAGCATGGGCTTGTCTTCGTCACGCAGGTCGGCCTTGTCAAAGGCGAAATGCGAGGCTGTATCGACCCGGATGCGCCCGCCCATTTGCGCGATCTTGGCGTCGTACTGGGCAAAGCGCTGCTGCATCTGCTGCGTGAGGTTGTCGATTTCCTGCTGCTGTTTCTGCTGATTGGAACGCAGATCGGTGATGGCCGCATCGAAGTCGGCCTTCTTGACGTAACCCTCGCATCCACTCAGTCCGATGACCAGCACACCCAGGCTTACATAAGCAATTCGTTGAAAGGAAAGCATGGAACAGTCTCCTCGGTGACACGGGAAAAAGCCGCGGATTGACTGTAGAAAGGGATATTTGCCGCGTATTGATCCATGTCAACGAAGTGGCTTGTTGAGAGCGACGCTAAAGACAATGGCACCAACTAAAGCGTGTAACTCGAAACTTGCGAGGATACGTCCCCTCCCCTGCGTGCAGGGGAGGGAGCGCATCGTGGCGGAGGTCCAGCCTGCTCACTACGCAAGCAACCCGTTGGGCACCCCGCTAAGGATGCTTGGGCACGCTACCTACCGAGCACCACACCGTCTGCCACGACTTGCCATCTTCTTTCTGCACATGCACCTGCGCTGCCTTGCCGGCGCTCACGCGGTATTCCGCCATGCGGCGAGCATGGGCAATGGCATTGGCCTGGTCTTCGTGCACGGCCAGACAATGCGAGGCAGGCTTGGCGCAAACCAGCCATTGCGTTCGGTCGATCGATGCAAATTGAAACAGGACCACGTAGAAATCAAACACATCTTCAGCCAGCGCCACAGCGTGACCCTTTGCGACCATCGCCTTGCAGTGTGTGAGATTGGCTCGGTGACGACTTGATCTAGATCAAGCCGGTTTTCATCACGCTTGGGCCCTGGTGCATGCACTTGACGGTAATCAAGCCGCAATACCCCATGGCGCGCGACCATGCCTGCACGATCACCGGCGAGGCGCGACGAACATGAGCCGCAAACTGATCATCTATTACAGCCGCAGCAACGCCACGCGGACGCTGACGGGAGAACTCGTCAAGCATCTGGGCGCGGACGTGGTCGCTCTGCAGGAGCAACGGTCGAGAGCCGGTGTGGCAGGCTACATGCGTTCGCTATGGGATGCTTCGCGCGGCGTGCTTCCCCAGATCGATCCGTTGTATGTCGATCCGTGCAGCTACGATCTCATCCTTCTCGGCACGCCCGTGTGGGCTGGCCGTGCAGCGTGCCCCATGCGGCGTTTTCTGTGCGACGCCGCGCACCGGCTGCCGCCCACCGCGTATTTCTGCACGTACGGCGGCCGTGGCTATGAAACCACTTTCAGCGATATGTCCAGCCTGGACGGCAAGGCGCCGGTCGCCACGCTTGCCGTTCGCCGCAGCGAGCTTCTGCAAGGTCATTACACGGCGAAGCTGGACCGCTTCATGGCCAAGTTGAGCATTGCCGAACGCTGGCGGGAAATCATCGCGCCGGCATCGCATTCGGCGCTGTTGCACGGACGCTGAGCCATGCCTGCACGCCGGCCACCGTTTTTTGTCGGCGTATGGTTCGCCCTGGCCGTGCTCGCATCGATCGTCGCCTTCGAGAATTTCTTCGCTGCACGGCAATCCACCGAAATCATTCCCTACAACCAGTTCGAAACAGCGTTGAAGGGGGGCGAGATTGCGGATGTCACGCTCTCGGAGGACACGCTCAACGGCACTTACAAGCAACCCGGCAAAGACGGCCAGCCACGCCATTTCATCACGCAGCGCGTCGCGCCGGACATCGCGCGCGAGCTGATGGATGCCAAGGTGACCTTCCAGCAGGAGCCGCCGCCGGGCCTGTTCGAAAAATTCTTCAGCTTGATGCTGCCGATCCTGGCGATGGTGGCGCTGTGGGTGTTTCTGTCGCGACAAGTGATGAAGGGCACCGGCGCGGGCGGCATGATGGCCATCGGCAAGAGCAAGGCGAAAGTATTCATGGAGCGCGCCATTTCCACCACGTTTGCCGATGTGGCCGGCGTGGACGAAGCCAAGGAGGAGTTGAAGGAAATCATCGCGTTCCTGAAAGATCCACAGGGTTATGGCCGTCTCGGCGCGCACGTACCCAAAGGCGTGTTGTTGGTAGGGCCGCCCGGAACCGGCAAGACGCTGCTCGCCCGCGCTGTCGCCGGTGAGGCCGGCGTGCCGTTCTTTTCTATCAGCGGCTCGGAATTCGTGGAGCTGTTCGTGGGCGTTGGCGCGGCGCGTGTGCGTGATCTCTTCGAGCAGGCGCGTGCGCATGCGCCGTGCATCATCTTTATCGACGAGTTGGATGCGCTCGGTCGTGCGCGCGGCGTGATGCCGGTCAGCGGCGGCCAGGACGAAAAGGAACAGACCCTCAATCAGCTGTTGACGGAACTGGACGGCTTCGACGTCAGCAGCGGCGTGGTGCTGCTGGCCGCCACCAATCGTCCGGAAATTCTCGACCCTGCGCTGTTGCGCGCCGGACGTTTCGATCGGCAAGTGCTGGTCGACCGGCCGGACAAAACAGGCAGGCTCGCCATACTCGGCGTGCACACGCGCAAGGTGAAGCTTGCGCCGGAAACATCGCTGGAAAACATTGCCGCGCTGACCACAGGATTCACCGGCGCGGATCTGGCCAACCTCGTCAACGAAGCCGCCTTGCTTGCCACGCGCCGCAACGCCGCGGCGATCGAAAACCGCGATCTTGCCGAGGCCATTGAACGCGTCATTGCGGGATTGGAAAAGAAAAGCCGCGTGCTCAATCCGCAGGAACGTCGCACGGTGGCTTATCACGAGCTCGGCCATGCATTGGTTGCACTCGCCCTGCCCGGTGTCGATCGCGTGCAGAAGGTGTCGATCATTCCGCGCGGCGTGGCAGCCTTGGGTTACACCATCCAGCGGCCGACTGAAGATCGCTTCCTGATGTCGCGCGCCGAGCTGGCCGACAAGATGACCGTGTTGCTGGGCGGACGCGCGGCCGAAGCGCTGGTGCTGGGCGACATATCCACCGGCGCAGCGGATGACCTGGCCAAGGCCACCGCCATCGCACGCAGCATGGTGCTTGCCTATGGCATGGTGGCGGAACTTGGGCAAGTCAGTTACGAGAACGAAACCCCCAATCTGCTTGGCACGCGCAGCGAGGAATGGCTGCGCCGCACGTACAGCGAGCAGACCGCGGCAAGCATCGACAAGGCGGTACGCGAACTGGTGGATGCGGCATTCGTGCGGGCGCGCGCGATACTCGCAGCGGAGCGCGGCGTGCTTGAGCAGGCAGCGATAGCGTTGCTGAAAGAAGAGACCTTGTCAGGCGAGCGGTTGCAGGCGTTGTTGAAAGAGCCCGTTGCGGAAGCTGTTGCGTAGGTTGTCGTGAAACACATTCGCCGCCTCATGGCCGTCATTCCCGCGAAAGCGGGAATCCATTTTTCGGGATGCATCAGAGCAAATGGATTCCCGCTTTCGCGGGAATGACGGCCCTCGGGCGAGTTTCATCATAGTTGCGTAGGCCGGGGTGAGCGAATGCGAACCCCAACGTGCTTCTCCCATGCATGGCGTGTTGGGGTTCGGCGATGCCTCACCCCAACCTACATGACGTTCCGGCTCGACGGCATCTCATCCGAACGCCGCAAATTGATGACGCTGCTTATATCCATCAACGCCTCGGCCACCGGCCTGCTGATATCGATTTGCGAGGTTTCCGTGGCGATGCCGTTGCTGGTGGCGATCTCACTCGCACCTTCGCTGCGCAACGCTTCCAACGTACCTTCCGCGAATACGCCGTGCACGGCGACACATATCGGCTTTGCCTTCGTGTAGGCACGCAGGCTGCGCAAGGTCTGCAGCATGGTCTGGCCGCTGGCGATGATGTCGTCCAGCAACACCGGCGTGTGATCGAGCCATCGGCTCAGTTCCGGCAGGTGCACGGTCACCTCGCGATCGCCATGCCGCTCCTTGTGTGCCACCACGCTCGGCGCGCACAGCAAGTTGGCGACCGCTGTGATCCATTGCCGGCTTTCTTCATCGGGGCCGACCAGCAATGGCCGCTCCACGCGCGACGCAATCCACGCGGTCAATTCCGCGGCGGCATGGACCAGGCGCGCCTCGCGCGAATAGATCTGGCTGAGGCTGTGATAGCGATGCAGATGCGGATCGACCGTCACCAGCGCATCGAAATAATGATCCAGCCATGCGCCCAGCAACCTGGCGGAAATGGCTTCGCCGGGATGAAAGCGGGCATCCTGGCGCATATACGCCAGATAAGGCGCCACCAGCACGACACGTCGCGCGCCCAGTTCGCGCAACGTGGACGCGGCCATGGTCAACGGCCACAGCTTGGGATCGGGCCGGTCCAGCGTGCACACCAATACGGCCTGTTCGCCTTTGAGCGGCGCATCCACGCGCACGCGTGTTTCGCCATCCGGAAAGCGATGCAGAAACAATCCGGCGCGGCTGTAGCCCGTGTGTTGAACCAGGAGTTCGGCGAATACTTCGTTGCCTGGCATGGCGTAAATCAGAGTCATGAGAGAGCCTCCACACCGATGATGCTGCGATGGCGCGATACGTATTCCATCGCGTAAGCCAGTTCGCCCGGGCTCTGCGCGTGCAGCGTAAACAGTGCCTGCCCGGCGAGAACGGTATCGCCCAGATGCACGTCCAAGGTGAGCCCGGCGAGCGGTGAGGCCGGCGCACCGGCCAACTTGGCGGCGCGTGACAGGCGCCGATTGTCGATGCACGTGATCTGGCCCGAATGCGGTGCCGACACCATGTATTGATAGGCCGCTCGCCCAGGCATGCGCAAGCCGCCCTGCGCGTTGCATATGGCTTGAAAGCGCTGCCACGCGCGCCCGGATTGCAGGCATTGCGTTGCAACTTGCAGCGCACGGTCAGCGGATGCGATGCCGCCCAGTTCCAGCACAGCCGCGGCAATGTTCAACGCATGCTTGCGCAAATCGGCCGGTGCGTGCGGCTCGTTGCGCAGCACGGCCAGCACGTCGTGCGCTTCCAGCGCCGGGCCAATGCCGCGCCCGATGGGCTGCGTGCCATCGCTGACCAGCACGCGCACATGCAAGCCGAACGCAGCGCCGACATGTACCAGCAACTGCGCGAGCGCTTGCGCTTCGGTCTCGTCGCGCACTTTCGCCGTGGGGCCTACGGGTATGTCGATCATCACATGGGTGGAGCCAGCGGCGATCTTTTTCGACAGCACGGAGGCCACCATCTGCCCGGCACTGTCGATATCCAGTGCGCGTTCGATATGGATCAGCAGATCGTCCGCCGGCGCGAGGTTCATTGCGCCGCCCCATGCAATGCACCCGCCGCAGGTTTCCACGACATGGCGCATACGTGCTTCGTCCAGATCCACTTGCGTCAGCACGGCCATGGTGTCGGCGGTGCCAGCCGGCGAGGTGATCGCCCGCGAGGATGTCTTGGGCATGGTCAAACCCAGCTCCGCCGCAATCGCCACCACAATGGGCGTGGTGCGGTTACCGGCCAGGCCGCCGATGCAATGCTTGTCCACCACCAACGGACGATTCCAGTGCAATTGCCGGCCGGTCTGCACCATCGCCCTGGTCAAGGCGATCACTTCGTCCGGCGTGAGATGGTTGCTGCTGGCGGTGATGAATGCGGCCATGTCGATGCGCGAATAACGGTGCGCCACGATGTCGCGAATGATCGCTTCGAACGCGCCGGCATCGAGTGTCTTACCGAAGATTTTCGCGCGGACGTGCGCCATCGAATCCACGCTCGGCGGATGCGCAATCACCACCTTTTCACCCGGCGCCGGCCGCAATGACAACCACGCCGATTCGGAGAGGCCCGCTTCGTTGGCAGTCAACAAGCCTGCATGCACCAGATTGAGGGTGGCCAGAATCTCGCGTTCGCCGACGCGCAAGGAAAGCCGCGAATGCGGACCAAAGCCTTCGCTGCGGCAGATGGGCGAGTCAACGTCCAGATACACCACATGTTCGTAGCCGGTATCGATGCCAAGCCGGCGCAATTGATTCGCCTCCAGCCGCGGCCGGGCAAACCCTGGGTCTTTTTTCGAGGAAATCGACAAGGACATGGCATGCCATCCGCAACGTGGGCAGTAGCATTGTGCGATCGCATGCGGAGCGTGCACTTGACGTTGGTCAATCGGCATCCGCTTTACCGGCACGTGTCGTTCGCTTGATCTTCGTCAATATGGCTTCCGGCGTTTGGCGAGAAGCTTGTGTCGCGGTCAAGGAGGACAGGATTCTCGCTCCACGGCTCTCCATGGTTATGCGTGGATCCTGGTGCGGTGACCGCACTTCCGCCGATCGCACGCCCCGACGTGCGACGGCGGAAGGTTTTTTTGTGTGCGAAGAACCGGCATCGCACTTATTACGGACGCGTGCATCTCAATCTACGCGAAAACGGTCCCCTCCCCTGTTTGCAGGGGAGGGTTAGGGTGGGGTGCGAGCGAAGCGAGCGGCGAGCGGCAGATGTCGCCTGAACATACATCTTGAAGACACTCGACTACGCGCTAAAGCACATGCAACCCCACCCCAACCCTCCCCTACTGCCGCAGGGGAGGGAGCAAATTTCCCGCCTGCGCAAGCAACATGCTGGGATTGCATCCCAGCCTACGATGGCTTGACACACATCAAGCCTCGCGTCCGGCGACGGCGTAGAACTACTCGAAACCCTGTCGCGGAAACCTCCCATGGCAAACCCACTGTCACTCCAACAACTGCAGCGGATGGATGCGTACTGGCGCGCGTCCAATTACCTCGCGGCCGGCCAGATCTATCTGCGCAGCAATCCGCTGCTGGAGCAGCCGCTGGAGCGCGCGCACATCAAGCCGCGGCTGTTGGGACACTGGGGCACCACGCCCGGCTTGAACATGCTCTACGTGCATCTCAACCGCTTGATCAAGCAGCATGATCTCAACATGCTGTTCATGACCGGACCTGGCCACGGCGGCCCCGCACTGCTTGCGCAGACGTATCTGGAAGGTTCGTATACGGAGCGCTACCCGGCGATCGAGCGCAACCGCCATGGCATGGAGCGCCTGTTCCGGCAGTTCTCCTGGCCGTATGGCGTGCCCAGCCATGTGGCGCCGGAAACGCCCGGTTCCATTCACGAAGGTGGCGAACTCGGTTATTCGCTGGCGCACGCGTACGGCGCAGCTTTCGACAATCCCGACTTGATCGTGGCGTGCGTGGTGGGCGATGGCGAAGCGGAAACCGGCGCCTTGGCCGCCAGCTGGCATTCCAACAAGTTTCTCAACCCCACGCGTGACGGCGCGGTGTTGCCGATCCTGCATTTGAACGGCTACAAGATCGCCAACCCTACCCTGCTCGCGCGCATCAGCCGCGAGGAACTGATCGATCTGTTCCACGGCTATGGTTATGAACCATGGTTCGTCAGAGGCAACGATCCGCTGATCGTGCATCAGCTGCTTGCCGGCGCGCTCGACGGCATGCTCGCCAGCATCCGTGCCATTCAACAAGGCGCGCGCGATGGCAAAGGCAGCTCGCGGCCGCGCTGGCCGATGCTAGTCTTCCAGACGCCCAAAGGCTGGACCGGGCCCAAACGCGTCGACGGCGTGCAGGTGGAAGGCACGTGGCGCGCGCATCAGGTACCGCTGGCGCATTTCGACAAGCCCGAGCACGTCGCGCAGCTCGAAGCCTGGATGAAAAGCTACAAACCCGAGGAGCTGTTCGACGAAAACGGCCAGTTCCGCGAGGAATTCGCCGCATTGGCGCCGACCGGTCATCGGCGCATGGGTTCCAATCCGCACGCGAACGGCGGCGAGCTGTTGAAGCCTCTGGTGATGCCGCAGTTCCGCGACCATGCCGTCGCGGTGCCGCAGCCGGGCGCGGTGGAAGCGGAAGCCACGCGCGTGCTGGGCACGTTTCTGCGCGAGGTGATGCGGCTCAATCTGGATCAGCAGAACTTTCGCGTGTTCGGCCCGGATGAAACGGCATCCAACCGGCTCGATGCGGTGTATGACGTCTCCGGCAAAACCTGGCTGGCCGGCGTCGAAGCGAACGATGACCACCTGAGCGCCAATGGCCGCGTGATGGAAGTGCTCAGCGAGCATCTGTGCGAAGGATGGCTGGAAGGCTATCTGCTGAGTGGCCGGCATGGTTTCTTTTCGTGCTACGAAGCCTTCATCCACATCATCGATTCGATGTTCAACCAGCACGCGAAGTGGCTGAAGGTAAGCCGGCATATTCCGTGGCGCGCGCCGGTCGCCTCGCTCAATTACCTGCTGACCTCGCACGTGTGGCGGCAGGATCACAATGGTTTTTCGCACCAGGATCCCGGCTTTATCGATATCGTGGCAAACAAGAAGGCCGAAGTGGTGCGCATCTATCTGCCGCCGGATGCCAATTGCCTGCTCTCGGTAGCGGACCACTGCCTGCGCAGCCGCAACTACGTCAACTTGATCGTGGCCGGCAAACAGCCGTCATGGCAGTGGCTGGATGCCGAAGCCGCCGCCAGGCATTGCGCAGCGGGCGCCGGCATCTGGGAATGGGCCAGCAATGACGATGGCGATCCGGACGTCGTGATGGCCTGCGCCGGCGACGTGCCCACGCTGGAATGCCTTGCCGCCGTCACATTGCTGCGCGGCTACCTGCCCGACATCCGCATTCGCGTGGTGAACGTGGTGGACCTGATGGTGCTGCAACCGCAATCCGAACATCCGCACGGCTTGTCCGATCATGATTTCAATGCGCTGTTCACCTCGGGCAAACCGGTGATCTTCGCCTTCCACGGCTACCCATCGCTGATTCACAAACTCACTTATCGCCGCAGCAGTTCCGATCGCATCCACGTGCGCGGCTACAAGGACGAAGGCACCACCACCACGCCATTCGACATGGTGGTGCTCAACAATCTGGATCGCTATCAGCTCGCACTCGACGCGATCATGCGCATCCCGCGCTATGGCAAGCACGTCGGCCATGCTATCGAACGCTACTGGTCGATCATGGAGAAGCACAAGCTGTATATCAGCGAGCATGGCGAGGATATGCCGGAGGTGCTGGGGTGGCGTTGGCCGGCGCATGGGGTGGCTGGGAGGGAGCCTGCTCGGGTGTAACGTGGGATGCCTGCGGCGCTTTCGGTCGCCGTAGGCGACCGAAAGCGCCGCAGGCAATGCTTCAACACGCGAAATACACAACCGTGGACACGAAATAGCGCGCTCTCCATGTAGGTTGGGATGAAATCCCAGCTTCGATGCACCGCCCATGCTGGGATTTCATCCCAGCCTACGATCCGTCCAGCTACGAATGCAGCACCGCCGCACCACTCAGCCGCCCTGCCCGCAGATCGTCGAGTGCCTGATTGGCCTGCTGCAATGGATAGCGATGTGTCGACGTGTGCACCTGCTTGCACGCTTCGTCCGCAAAGAAGTTGCGCGCATCGGCACGCGTGAGGTTTGCCACGGATACGATCTCGCGTTCTTCCCACAACCAGCGGTAGGGGAACGACGGAATATCGGACATATGGATACCGCCGCACACCACGCGCCCGCCTTTTTTCACGGCACGCAATGCCTGCGGCACCAAGGCGCCCACTGGCGCAAACAGAATCGCCGCATCCAGCGGGACGGGTGGCAACTCTTCGGAAGAGCCAGCCCACACGGCGCCCAATGAGCGTGCAAATGCCTGCGCGGTGCTGTCGCCGCTCCGCGTAAAGGCGTACACGCTGCGCCGTTGTTGGCGCGCTATCTGGCTGACGATGTGCGCGGCAGCACCGAAGCCGTACAACCCGATGTGTTGCCCGAGACCGGCTTTCTCCAGGCAGCGCCAGCCGATCAAGCCGGCGCACAGCAGCGGTGCCAAGGCCACCGGATCGGCATCGTGCGGAAGGCGCACGCAGTAATCCGCGCGCGCAACGATATGCGTGGCGTATCCGCCGGGCCGCGTGTAACCGGTGAACGTCGGTGCATCGCACAGGTTTTCGCGTTCTTCGCGGCAATACTCGCAATGGCCGCAACTGCCGCCCAGCCATGGCACGCCCATGCGGTCACCGATCGCCACGCCATCAACACCAGGCCCCAGGGCATCCACGATGCCGACGCATTCGTGGCCAGGAATTACCGGTGTCACGATGTTCGGCAGCTCGCCATCCACCACGTGCAGATCAGTGCGGCACACGCCGCAGGCTTCCACGCGCAGGCGCAATTCGCCCGATGCGGGCACGGGATCGGGCAGCTCCTGCCACGTCAACGGCTTGCCGATTTCATTCAACACCATCGCATGCATGATGTTCGACTCGCAAAGACTAAACACATGATGAGGCCAAACGGGGCGCCATCGAGTTGACTTGGCTCAAGGCGGCCTTCGTTCTGCGCAGGCACGATCCTCGACAGCTTTTTTTGATGCCTGCCTGGGAGGTTACATGTTCAAGCGCATACTACTTCCGACCGATGGTTCGGAACTTTCATTGAAAGCGATTCGGCTAGGCCTGGACCTGGCCAAGACCTGCGGCGCGAGCGTGATTGCGTTGCACGCGGTGCCGCCGATGCAAAGCCTCGCCTATATGGCCGAACTGGTGGCGGACATTGGCTTCGACTATGCCAAGGAAGCCACTCGCCTGGCCGAGCGCCACCTGGAAGAAGTGCGCGTCATGGCCGAGCAGGCGGGTGTGCCGTTCGAACGTGTTTTACTGTTTGGTTCGCAGCCCTTCCAGGCCATAGTGCAGACCGCCACGGACCGTCAGTGCGATTTGGTCGTGATGGCCGCGCACAGTTGGGAAGGGCTTGCGCGGTTACTGATGGGCAGTGAAACGCACAAGGTGATCTTGAAGTCGCAGGTGCCGGTGTTGGTGTGTCATTGATGAGCCGCGCCGCCACGTAGGTTGGGGTGAGGCGCAGCCCAACCCCAACGTTCCCCGTATCGGCCATGTTGGGGTTCGCGTGCGCTCACCCCAACCTACACGCTACGCCACGCGTTTCGCCTCTGCGTTGGCGTGCTCACCATTCTGAGCCATCGGCGCGACATACGGACACACCATCGCGCTCAGCATCGCTTCGGAAACCATGCCGCAGGCGTTGAGATAAGCATCCGTCCACCACAGCATCGGTGCTGCATACCATCCCCACAAGGCAAACGGCGCGAACGGCGTTTCGAACGCAAATGCCTCGAACGGAGCGAGGCTGGTATCGAAGTCGTAGATCGACATGCTCATGACGCTCTCCTGTTCATGCAAACGATGGGTTTACCTGGTGTGGCGGCGATACGTCCCGCATCAGCTGGGCCGTGTGTCCCGCGATCATCGCTTCTTCATCGGTGGCGATGATCAGCACGCGCACGGCGCTGTGCGTGGTGCTGATCAGGGTTTCGTGCCGATCGTTCGCCACTTCGTCGCAGTCAACGCCAAGCCAGCCTAGCGCATCGCAGATCTCGGAACGAATGGACGCGGCGTGTTCGCCGATGCCGGCTGAAAATACCAGTGCATCCAGGCCGCCCAGCGCGGAGGTCAGGGCGCCGATTTCTTTCACGATGCGGTAGACGAACAGGTCGATCGCCTCCCTGGCGCGCGGGTCCTCGCTTTCCAGCAAGGTGCGCATGTCGTTGCTCACCCCGGAAACACCGAGCAAGCCGCAGTCGTGATAAAGCATGTGTTCGACCGCCGCCGCATCGAGCCCGCCTGCCTGCTGCAGATACAACACCGCACCGGCATCGATGCTGCCGCAACGCGTGCCCATCATCAGGCCGTCCAGCGCGGTAAAGCTCATGGTGGTATCGATGCTGTGTCCATGCCGCATGGCGCACAGGCTGGCGCCATTGCCCAGGTGCGCCATGATCACGCGCCCCTTGGCCAGCGTGGGCGCCAGCACGCGCAAGCGCAAGGCCAGGTATTCGTAAGAGATGCCGTGGAAGCCGTAGCGGCGCATGCCGGCGTCGGCGTATGACTGCGGCAGCGGCAAACGCTCCGCTACCATCGGCATGTCGCGGTGAAAGGCCGTGTCGAAGCACGCCACCTGCAGCAGATCAGGCCGCAGGCTGCTTACCGCTTTGACGGCGGCGAGGTTGTGCGGTTGATGTAGCGGCGCCAGCGGCACCAGTTTTTCGAGTTCAGCCAGCACGGCCGCGTCGATACGCACTGGCTCGCGAAACATGGTGCCGCCGTGCACTACGCGATGCCCCACCGCCACCAGTGCGTCATGGCCCAGATGCGAGGTGATCCATGCCAGCAGCGGCTGCAGCAAGGCTTCGTGCGAAGCGGTGGCATGCTGTGGCCAGGTGTGATCTTCCAGTACGGTCGCATCCGGCGTGCGCACCGTGAAGCGCGGCGTTTCGCCAATGCCTTCGATGGCGCCGCGCGACATCAGCCGCTGCATGCCGCTGCCCAGTTCGTAGAGCGCGAACTTGATGCTCGAGGAGCCGGCGTTGAGGGTGAGAATGGCCTTGGGCATGGATCAACTCTCCACCGTTGCTGGTACCGCTGGTGTGTTGCAGGCTTGCACCACCAACGCCGCCACGGCGCATGAGGCAATGCGCGCGCGGGGCGTATCGGCGCGGCTGCTGAGAATGATCGGCACCTGCGCGCCCATGACGATGCCGGCCGCTTCCGCGCCGCCCAAAAAACTGAGCTGCTTGGCCAGCATGTTGCCGGATTCCAGATCGGGTACCACGAGAATATCGGCGGCACCTGCTACCGGCGAGACAATGCCTTTCTCACGCGCCGCGGCCACGTCGACGGCATTGTCGAACGCGAGCGGCCCGTCGACGATGCCGCCGGTGATCTGCCCGCGCTCGGCCATCTTGCATAGCGCGGCCGCATCCACAGTGGAGGGCAACGCGGGGTTGACAGTCTCCATCGCCGAAAGCACCGCGACTTTAGGCGCTGCAATACCGATGACGTGCGCCAGGTCGATGGCGTTCTGCACGATGTCGCGTTTTTCCATCAGCGTCGGGAAAATATTCACGGCCGCATCCGTCACCATCAGCAAGCGTGCATAGCTGGGCACATCCATAAGAAACACATGGCTCATGCGCCGCCCCGTGCGCAAGCCATCTTCCGCGCACACCGCATGCATGAACTCGTCGGTGTGCAACGAGCCTTTCATCAACAGCTTCGCCTCGCCACGTTTGACCAAGGCAACCGCCTGCGCCGCGGCGGCGTGGCTATGCGGTGCATCGACCACGCGAAAGCGAGCCATGTCGACACCCGCACGCTGCGCCGCGGCGGCGATCTTGCGCGCGGGCCCGACGAAGATCGGCGTGATCAGCCCCTCCTCCGCCGCTTCGACTGCCGCTGCAACAGCCACTTCATCGCAGGGATGCGCAATGGCGGCCGGTATGGCCGCACCAGCTTGCACTCGGGCGAGCAAGGCGCGAAAACGATGGCGATGGACGATGACCTCATGCATGGTGCGTGCGCCTTTGTCAGTACATATGCTGGCCGCCGTTCATCGCCAGATTGCTGCCGGTCATGAAGGCGGCGGCCTCGCTGCAGACGAAGGCGACGAGCGCGGCGATTTCATCCGGACGGCCCAGGCGACCCACCGGGATCTGCGGAATCACCTTGGTCTCCAATACCTCCTTGGGCACCGACGCGACCATGTGCGTGTTGGTATAGCCGGGCGAAACCGTGTTGACGGTGACACCATGCCGCGCCACTTCCAGTGCCAGCGATTCGGTAAAGCCATGGATGCCTGCTTTCGCCGCGGCGTAATTGCATTGGCCGTATTGCCCCTTGGTGCCGTTGATCGAACCGATGTTGACGATGCGGCCCCAGCCGCGGTCGGTCATGTCCGCGCAGAATTGCTTGGTCACGTTGAACATCGAATCGAGATCGGTGTGCATAACGGCGTCCCAATCCTCCCGGCTCATCTTGAGAAAGCGCCCGTCGCGGGTGATGCCGGCGTTGTTGACCAGGATGTCCACCGTATAGCCGTCCCTGGCAATCTCGCCGGCCATGCGCTGGCAGGAGGAAAAATCCGCCACGTCCACGGCGTAAGCCTTGAAGCTGTACCCCTCCGCCAATTGATCGCGGAGCCACGCATCGGCGTGGTTGTTGTTCGGGGAATGCGTAACCAGGACCGTGCAGCCGGCATCGTGCAAGGTCTTGGCGATCGCCTCGCCGATGCCGCCCATGCCGCCGGTCACCAAGGCCACATGTCCATTGCGTATCTCGCTATTCATGTCTTGGCTCCCGTCCTGGCTCCTGTCTTTGCTGCCGATGTTGCTGCGTTGTTGAACAGCTTGAGGAAATCGGTCATCACGCTGTTGAACGGCTTGGTGGCTTCCAGCCCGCCCATGGCCTTGGCGGTATCGCGCTGCCAGATCAGGAAGGCATCCTGCAAACCGGTCAGGAAGCGCGTCTGATTGGTCACCGCGGCCTGCGCCATCGACTGCGCATCGCCGGTGCGCTCCTGCATCACGCGCAGAAAGGTTTCGCTGGGAACCGCCGCCAGCGATTGCCAGTCGTCGTTCATCGACACTTTGTCGATCTCTTCCTGCGTTTCGGCGATGCTTTCGTCCACGGCGTGATCGAGCGTGCCCAGCCAGCGCTGGCCGCACTCTTTCAGCAGCTTGTTGGTACGCAGCGCGAATTGCAGGTTGGCTTTGTACAGTTCGAACGGGATGTCGTTTTGGGTGTTGGGAGTGGTCATGATGATGTCCTCAGGGATGGAAGGGGTGCTCCTTGCGGTGACGTGTCACATCCGCAATGGGTGTGACGAAGGGCGAAGGGCTGTCGGGCGAGACAACAGCTCCCTCCCCTGCGCGCAGGGGAGGGTTGGGGTGGGGTAAGGCGAGCGAAGCTCGCTTCCAGCTACGCTGGAATCAGCGCCCGGCAATAAGAGGGTCCGCCGCGAGGTTGCTTCACCCCACCCCAACCCCTGAGGTATCCCCACGTTTTTTTCCGTTTTAGTAGGCGATGTTGCGCAGGAAGCTGCCGCGCGTGGACGTGAACATTGCCTGCGGCGCTTTCGATCGCCGTAGGCGCTCGAGTCACTTTTCTTTGCTGGCCCAAAGAAAAGCAACCCAAAGAAATGGCCTGAAGAGCTCATGGCGCGACGTAGGTTACAAGCCTGAACGTTTAAGGCCACTGCGATGATGGTTGGCTCGCTCGCTTCTACGACGCCGCGATGCCGTGAGGCGCCATGGCACTGAGGACTTAAAGCAGACTTCTGCGTTTGGCTTGCCCACTTTAAGACCTCAGCGCTTCGGCGCCCCGCGGAATAGCCGAGATGTAGAACCTTGGGAGACAAACTCACTGTCTGGACGCAAGCGTCCAGGCTTTTATCCTTCCCATACCGCGAGCCTTTTAGGCCATTTGTTTGGGTTACTTTTCTTTGGGCCAGCAAAGAAAAGTGACTCGGGCCCTTTAGGGTCCGAAAACGCCGCAGGCAAGGTATCCATTCACGACGTGCATGGGCCATGCGAGAACAAAAAACGTGGGGATATATCAGCCCCAACCCTCCCCTACTACACGTAGGGGAGGGAGCTGTTCTTGCGCGCTGAACGATGAAGGCATAGATGCAGGGCGCCATATTCATTTCTCCAGCACGTATCGCCCCGGCGCCGGCGGCAGCTCGTTTTGAGGCATGCCCGGCAAGCCCACGCCAGGCGGCGCGACCGGTGCGCCCGAATTCGCGTTCAACCAATCCACCCACGCCGGCCACCACGAACCGTCCTTGCGCTCTGCCTGCGATAGCCACGCACCCGACGCCAGCGTCGGCGCACCGCGTGGGCGCTTCAGCAAACGGAAGCGCCGCCCTGCGTGGCCCGGTTCGCTGACGATGCCGGCATTGTGGCCGCCGCTGGTAAGCAGAAACGTCACTTCGTTGGTAAACAGGTGATGCACTTTGTAGACCGAATGCCACGGTGCAACGTGATCGGTTTCGGTGGCCACGCAGAACACCGGTGCGGTGATGTCTTTCAGCTCCACCGGTTTGCCATCCACCAGATAGCGCCCTTCGGCCAGGTCGTTGTGCAGATAGAGGCGGCGCAGGTACTGCGAATGCATGGTGGCCGGCATGCGCGTAGCGTCGGCATTCCACGCCATCAAATCGTTCATGCTGCGGCGCTCGCCAAGCAGGTAGTCGTTGATCATGCGCGACCACAACAAGTCATACGAGCGCAGCATCTGAAATGCGCCGGCCATTTGCGTGGCAGTGAGATAACCGGCCTGTTCCATCTGGTCTTCCAGCAGCGAAATCTCGCTTTCGTCGACGAACAACGCCAGTTCGCCCGGCTCGGTGAAATCGGTTTGCGCAGCCAGCAAGGTGATGGATGCCAAGCGGTCATCGGCATCGCGCGCCATGGCTGCGGCGGCGATCGACAGCAGCGTGCCGCCAAGGCAATAGCCCACGCTATGCACGTGACGATGGGGAACGATCGTGTTGATGGCCGCCAGCGCGGCGCGCACGCCCAGGTTGAGATAATCGTCCATGCTGAGCTTGGCGTCGCTGCGGTCGGGGTTCTTCCACGACATGCAGAACACCGTGTAGCCCTGCGCCACCAGATAACGGATGAGCGAGTTCTCCGGCGAAAGATCGAGCACGTAATACTTCATGATCCACGCCGGCACGATCAGGATCGGTTCTGGCCGCACCGTAGCGGTCGTAGGCGCGTACTGGATCAACTCGATCAACGCATTGCGCAACACGACCCGGCCTGGTGTTACCGCAACATCACGCCCGACCACGAAATGCTCGCGGCCCGGTTCTCCCGCGCCGCTCAGGTGGCGTGTCAGATCGTCCATCCAGTTCAATGCGCCACGTATCAGGTTGCGGCCGTCTTCCTGATTCGTGCGCTCGAGCACGATCGGGTTGGTAAACAGAAAATTGCCCGGCGACAGCACGTCCAACCATTGGCGCGTAACGAAATCCATCACTGCCTGATGATGCGGCGATACACCGTGCACGTCCGTCGTGGCGGCATGCCACCAGCGCTGCTGCAACAGGAAGCACTGATGCAGCACGTCGAACGGCCATAACCGCCAGGCTGGATCGACAAAGCGCGTGTCGTTGGCCGGCAACTCAGCGCAGGGCGTTATCTTGCCTTCGCGCTGCATTGCGCATTGGCACAGATACGCCTGCAACTGTTGCGCCTGCGCCAGGCCCAGCTGCAGCAAGTCGAAACGTTTTCCCGGCGAACGCAACAGGTGCAGCAGCCAGTCGGCAAACGCCAGGTACAGCGATTCCATCGACAGCGATGCACTCCAGCGCGCCTGCAAGGCGTGCACGGGCGGATCGAGCGTGGTGGCGGCGGGCACCTTCAGTTGGTTCACGGCAACGTCCTCGACAATGAGGCCACGGTGCCATGGGCGGAGAGCCGGCTCGTTGATGCAGGTCAAGCGGGATGGGATGCATCACGGCTGCCATTTGGCCCAAAAAGGGCCATGTAGGCTGGCTGCCCCATACCCCAGGGCCGTCATTCCTGCGAAAGCGGGAACCCATTTGCTCTGATGCAAAAGCGAAGATGGATTCCCGCGTTCGCGGGAATGACGGCCATAAGGCGGTATGTGTTTCGTTGCGGCCCTCAACCTCTGCCCGCAGCCATGCATGCGCCCATGCACCAGCGTATGCTTCACGCATCGCGCACCCTCTATGGAAGAACCCCGGATGGCCGTCTCCCCAAGCCCGCCGCCCTCGGCTCCCCAGCCTTCCCGCGTGCTGGTGGTGGACGACGACCCTGACATCACGCAGATTTTGAGCCGCTATTTCACCTCGCACGGGTTCCGGGTGAATACGGCGAGCGACGGCACGCAGCTGCGCCAGGTCATCGCTACGGAAACCATCGACCTGGTATTGCTTGATCTTGGCCTGCCCGATGAAGACGGCCTGAGCCTCACGCGCTACCTGCGCGAACACTGGCAAGGCCCGGTCATCATCGTCACCGGACGCGGTGAATCGGTGGACCGAGTGGTCGGCCTTGAATTGGGCGCCGACGATTACGTCACCAAGCCGTTCGATCTGCGCGAACTGCTGGCACGCGTGCGCAGCGTCTTGCGGCGCGCGTCGCCTTCACCCTCGGTGGTGAAACCCGCTGCCCCCGTTGCGGGAGAACATCGGCGTTTTGCGTTCGACGGTTATGTGCTAGACACCCAGTCGCACGGCCTGTTCAGCCCAACCGGTGAAAGCATCGATCTGACCACCGGCGAATTCGCCTTGCTGCGCGTGCTGGTGGAGCATGCCAACAAAGTGCTCAGCCGCGACCAGCTGATGACGCACGTGCACGGGCGCGATGCCGGCCCCTACGACCGCTCGATCGACGTGCAGATCGGCCGGCTGCGCCGCAAGATCGAACACGATCCGGCGCGCCCGCAGCGCATCAAGTCGATCCGCGGTGCGGGCTATCTATTCTCACCCAGCGTGCAACGCCTATGAACGACGACACGTTTTCCAAACACGCGCCCGACGCCAGCCTGTTTCGCTCGTTGTTCGAAACCGCGCCGGACGCAATGGTAGTGGTGGATATGCGCGGCGTGATCGTGCTGGCCAATGCGCATGCCGAACGCCTGTTCGGCTATGACCACGGCGCGCTGGCCGGTTTGCAGGTGGAGGCGTTGTTGCCGGCAGCCGTGCGGCAGGCGCATATCGCCCATCGCACGCATTACATGTCCAGCCCGCGCGTACGCCCCATGGGTGCCGGCTACGAGCTCACCGGCGTGCGCGCAGACGGGCAATCGTTTCCGGTGGAAATCGGGCTGAGCCCGGTTGCCTCTTCGTTCGGCATGCTATACGCCGCATCGATTCGCGATATCTCGGAAACACAGCGGGCACGCCAAGCCCTGGAGCGCGCGCGTTTTGATGCCGTGGTGGCGCAGATCAGCCGCCGCCTGCTGGAAGCCACGCACGATGAGGAAGCCATCAGCGAAATACCCTCGTTGATTGCGGCAACGCTCAACATTCCTGCCGCGGCCATCATGCTGATCGATCCGCACAACATCGGTTTGCGGGTACCCGCTTCCACCGGCCTGTCCGAAGAAGCGCTGGCGGATGTGCCCGGCAATGCTGCGCTGCTGGCCATGTCCAGCAGCGCCATCATCGAAACCGACAACCAAACCGACGTCATCGGCAGCCTGCAGGATGCCTGCCCAGCCCTGGCCGGCGATTTCACCAACGCCGCCGTGGTGTCGTTACTGGACCGGCGCGGACCGATGGGCCTGCTGTTGGCACTCTCGCACGAGCACAGCTCGTTCGATCGCGATCGGCTGCGGTTCCTGCAATCCGTCGCCAACATCCTGGCCGCGGCGGTCCAGCGCGGACGCAGCGAGGAACAACTCGCGCATGCGCAACGCCTGGATGCGCTGGGCCAGCTCACCGGCGGCATCGCGCACGATTTCAATAATCTGCTCACCGTCATTTCGGGCAACCTGCAGCTGTTGGAAACCGATGCGCCGGAAGATCCGGCCACGCGCGAAACCCTGGAAAGCGCCTCGCGCGCGGTGGAACGCGGCGCGGCGCTGACGCGCAAGTTGCTTGCATTTTCGCGCAGGCAACACCTGTTGCCGCGCGCGGTGCGCACCGTGCAGTTGCTGGCCGATCTCAGCGACATGCTGGGCCGCACGCTGGGCGAACGCTTCAGTGTGAGCGCAGAGTGCGCCAACGACGTGCCGGCGGTCTACGCCGACCCGGGCGAACTGGAAGCCGCCCTGCTCAATCTTGCGCTGAACGCGCGCGATGCCATGCCGCGCGGCGGGCGTCTTTCCATCACCGCGCGCGAACACCATGCGGTGGGCACCGATGCCGATTCGCGCTTGACGCCCGGTGCTTACGTGATGTTTGCGGTAACCGATACGGGCGTCGGCATCCGGCCGGAAATTCTCGCGCGCGTGCTCGAACCCTTTTTCACCACCAAGGGTCCTGGCAAGGGCAGCGGCCTGGGCTTGAGCATGGTGTACGGTTTCGTGAAGCAATCGGGCGGTCACTTGAATATCGACAGCCAGGTGGGGCGCGGCACGCGCGTGGAGCTTTACCTGCCGGTAGCCACCGCCACATCCCATGACGAAACGCCCACGCCGCTGTCGCGCAAAGGCCATGAAACCGTGCTGGTGGTGGAGGACGAGGCCGAGGTGCGCCGCATCGCCACATCCTTTTTGCGCAACCTCGGCTACGTGCCGCTGGAGGCCGGCGACGTGGAAACCGCGCTGCAATTGCTGTCGCCTCGTAACGGCATCGATCTCTTGTTCACCGACATCGTGCTGGGCGGTGACATGACCGGTTTCGAACTGGCGGCCAAGGCACGCGAGCAATATCCGCATCTGCCGGTGCTGTTTACGTCCGGCTATGAATACGCCTCCCTGGATATCGACACGCATGCTTTCGGCAGCTTTGAATTGCTGCGCAAACCCTATCGGCGCGAGCAGCTTGGCAGCGCCATTCGGCGTGTGCTGGATCGCGAAGCGATATAGGTTGGGTTAGCGCCAATGGCACTCACTTAAGCCGAGAAGCTTGATGCTTGCCGAGATCAGCTCCCTCCCCTGCGACAGTAGGGGAGGGTTGGGGTGGGGTTGCTTGGGCTTTAGCGTGAAGACAAATGTTGCCGTGATATTTGCTGATAAGAACCACGCGATGACGTCCATTTCGCCACGACGCCTGCTCCGCGCCGCTCGCTGCGCTCGCACCCCACCCTAGCCTCAATGCTCCGAACTTAAGGATGTTTCAGCCGCCTCAGATTGAACATTCGTCATTCCGGCTTTCGCCGGAATGACGGGCTGGGGTTCTACGGCGGCGGAAAGACCTTAAGTTCGGAGCATTGACCCTAGCCCTCCCCTGCACGCAGGGGAGGGGACATATCCCTGCGAGATTGAAGAAGCATGCTTAAGTTAGTGCCATTGGGGTTAGCGCAGCGTAACCCAACAATGCCGCCGGTTCGAACATGTTGGGTTACGCTACGCTAACCCAACCTACGCAACTATGTAGATGGCGATGCTGGGATTTCATCCCAGCCTGCATGGCTACGTGCCTTCAATTCAGCACCACACCGGTTCCCGCCATCGCGCGCAAGCCATCCATGTTCAGCACGCGAACTTCGCGACGTTGCACGGCGATGTAGTTGAGATCATGCAGGCGCGACAACGCGCGACTGACTGTTTCGTGTTTCAACGCCAGGAAACTGGCCATGTCGATGCGGCTCATGCGCAGGATGAAATGCTTGGGGCTGAAGCCCAGGTGCGCATAGCGCGCCGCCACATCGAGCAGAAAAGCTGCCACGCGGCGTTCCGCCGCCAAGGTACCCAGCATCAGCATCCAGGAACGATCGCTGCGCACTTCGGCAGCCAGTGCGGTGGTGATATGGGTTTGCAGCTCAGGCAATTGCAGGCAAGCACGCAGCACGGCCGGATACGGGAGCTCCCATGCCTCGCTGTCTTCCAGTGCGATCACGTCACATGAGTAATTTTTCAGACCGATCGACTCGACGCCAATCAAGTCGCCGCGCATGCGGAACCCGGTGACCTGCTCGCGCCCGTCATCGGCCAGCTCGCAGGTTTTGTAGGAACCGGCATGAACCAGATAAAGCGCCTGGAACGGCTGGCCGGCGTGATAGATGCCCTGCCCCGCCAGATGCTTGCAGCGGCGTACCGGCACATGCTGGCGCAGCGATTCGATATCCAGCTGACCACCATCCGCCAATGCCAGGATCGTATAGGGTTTGGCCGTGGGTGCGACGCCGACGGCAGGTACTGGTGCGGTCATGATGTTTTCCCCGAAAAACGCAGCCTCCGTCAGCTGCAGGGTCGACTCTAGGCGGGGTGTGTAACCACGGAAGTTCGCGGCGGCAACGGTTTGTAACAGTGTGTAACGACCTGTATGCCAGGCCGCCGGCTTGATGCGCATCAAGCCGTTACCCATTGGCGCGCCGTAGCGTGAAGCCATCCTACGGAGGACTTTCGCCATGCGCGCAGCAGATATCGGCACCACCCGCGTCGTCCAGCTCAACGAATCATCCAGCGCCGAAGAAGCGGCATGCACCATGCGGCATCACGATGTCGGCTGCGTTGTCGTAACCAAAAACACGGTGCTTGGCGCCCTGCCCAGTGGGATCGTGACTGACCGCGACCTGGCGCTGCGTTTTCATTCGCGCCAGAACGATCAGGAAAAATCATCCCTGCACGATATCGAATCGCTACCACTGGCCACGTGCCGGCCCGACACGACCATCGATGAACTGGTCGACATCATGCAGGGCAGCCATGTACGGCGCGTGCCGATCGTGGATGAGGAAGGCATGTTGATCGGCATCGTCACGCTGGATGATGTGATTGGTGCCTTGGCTGAATTGCTGCATCGCGTGTCGGGTGCGGCGAATGCGGCGAAGGCGATTGATTGAGTGGGCGCGGCAGGGAATGTTTGTTTCTGCCTGAAACGTCAGCCGTCATTCCGGCGAAGGCCCATGGCTGCCCAAGAAAATTGGTTGCTCGCCAGATATCAGCTCCCTCGCCTGCTTGCAGGGGAGGGCTGGGGCTGAGGTATCCCCACGTTTTCGTGGAAGAGACAAGCGTCAAATCAAAGAGATAGATGGCGGGCGGCGATGAGTTTGGGTATTCGTATGGTTATCTACGCCAACGGAACTTGCACTCATGCCG
>Ga0209148_1000540_pt1 | contig 36402 bp, 26 predicted proteins | sample AraplaCol_mMF_r2_2_FD_184288 | JGI IMG/M metagenome (GOLD analysis project Ga0209148, IMG submission 184288) | Arabidopsis root microbial communities from North Carolina, USA - plate scrape CL_Col_mMF_r2 (SPAdes) (version 2) | ecosystem: Host-associated > Plants > Roots > Endosphere | place... | reverse complement strand
CCGCCGTCACGATGCGCACGTCCGAGTCGCCGATCAGGCCCACGATCGATTCGCGCTGCGCCATGTCGTCCTCGACGACGAGGAGGCTGCGCTTGCCGCCCATGAGGAATTTCTGGATGCGCTTGAATTCCTCCTGCAGCATCTCGCGGCTCACGGGCTTGTTGATGTACGAGATGGCGCCCTGGCGCAGCGCGCGCTCGCGCTCGCGCAGCGACGACATCACGTGCACCGGGATGTGGCGCGTGCTCGGGTCGCGTTTCAGGCGGTCGAGCACCGTGAAGCCGTCGATGTCGGGCAGGTCGATGTCGAGCAGGATCGCCGACGGCAGGTAGTCGCGCGCCAGCGACAGCGCGGAATCGCCGCGGTGCGTGACGATGCCCTTGAAGTTCTTTTCGCGGGCGAAGTCGAGCAGGGTCTTGGCGAAGCGCTCGTCATCCTCGACGATCAGCACGGAGGGGTCACCCGGCACGATCAGGCCGCGGTCGTCCAGCATGGTCGCGTATTCGACGAGGCTGTGCGCCGGATCGGACAGCGCGATGCCGGTGACGGCATTGCCCGTGTCGGTGTCGGTCTCCGCTTCCAGCAGCATGGCCGGCGCCGGGGCGGCGAATGGCTGCTGCGGCGGCGGGGCCAGGCGCGCCGGTTGCGGCTGGCGGGTCTGCTCGTAGTTGATGAAGCCGGCGCGGTTGTACGGCAGGTACAGGGTGAATGTGGAGCCGATGTTGACGGTCGATTCGACGCGGATCTCGCCGCCCAGCAGGCGCGCCAGTTCGCGTGAGATTGACAGGCCCAGGCCCGTGCCGCCGTATTTGCGGGCGGTGGAGCCGTCGGCCTGCTGGAATGCCTCGAAGATCAGCTGCAGCTTGTCGGACGGGATGCCGACGCCGGTGTCGCGCACCGAGAACGCCAGCACGGCGTCCGCATGGAGCAGGTGCGGGTGGTCGGCCGTCCAGCCGCTCGTCACGAGGCTGATCATCAGCGACACGTTGCCGTGGCTGGTGAACTTGAACGCGTTCGACAGCAGGTTTTTCAGCACCTGCTGCAATCGCGTGGTGTCGGTCATCACGGCGGTCGGCAGGTTGTCCGCCAGTTCCACCGTGAAGCCGAGGTGCTTCGCCTCGGCCATGTGGCGGAAGGTGCGGTCGACGTAGTTGCGCAGGTTCGAGAAGCGGTATTCCGAGACGTCCAGCGTGACGGTGCCGGACTCGATCTTCGACAGGTCGAGGATGTCGTTAATGAGGGTCAGGAGGTCGGAGCCGGAGCCGTGGATCGTCTTCGCGAATTCCACCTGCTTGGACGACAGGTTGCCTTCCGGGTTGTCGGACAGCTGCTGCGCGAGGATCAGGAGGGAGTTGAGCGGTGTGCGCAACTCGTGCGACATATTGGCCAGGAACTCGGACTTGTATTTCGACGACAGCGCGAGCTGCGTGGCCTTTTCCTCCAGCGCCAGCTTGGCCTGTTCCACCTCGCGGTTCTTGCGTTCCACCTCGATGTTCTGCTCGGACAGCAGGCGCGCCTTTTCCGCCAGTTCCTGGTTGGTCTGCTGCAGTTCCTGCGCCAGCGACTGCGACTGGGTCAGCAGCGATTCCGTCCGGCTGTTCGCCTCGATGGTGTTCAGCACGACGCCGATCGATTCCATCAGCTGGTCGAGGAACGACAGGTGCGTTTCCGTGAAACGGTCCAGCGACGCGATCTCGATGACGGCCTTGACCTGCTGTTCGAACAGGATCGGCAGCACGACGATGTTGGTCGGCGGCGCCGAGCCGAGGCCGGACGACACGACGATGTAGTCGCGCGGGACGTCCGTCAGCCAGATGCGCGTCTTCTCCAGCGCGCACTGGCCCACCAGGCCTTCGCCCGGCAGGAACGACGTCGGCAGCTTGCGGCTGGAGCGGTAGCCGTACGACGCGATCATGCGCAGGCGCGCGTCGGCTTCCTGCGAATCCATCATGTAGAACACGCCGTGGTGGGCCGAGACGAGCGGCGCCAGTTCGGACAGGATCAGCTTCGTCACGGCCTGCAGGTCGCGCTGGCCTTGCAACAGGCGGGTGAAGCGCGCCAGGTTGGTCTTCAGCCAGTCCTGCTGGGCGTTCTTCTGCGTCGTCTCCTTCAGGTTGCGGATCATCTCGTTGATGTTGTCCTTCAGGTAAGACACCTCGCCGCGCGCTTCCACCTGGATCGAGCGCGACAGGTCGCCGCGCGTCACCGCGGTGGCGACCTCGCCGATCGCGCGCATCTGGTTCGTCAGGTTCGCCGCCAGCTGGTTGACGTTCTCCGTCAAGTCCTTCCACGTACCCGCGACGCCGGACACGTTCGCCTGGCCGCCCAGCTTGCCCTCCGTACCCACCTCGCGGGCCACGCGCGTCACTTCGGAGGCGAACGACGACAATTGGTCCACCATCACGTTGATGGTGTCCTTCAGTTCCAGGATCTCGCCCTTCACGTCCACCGTGATCTTCTTGGACAGGTCGCCGCGCGCCACGGCGGTGGTCACCGCCGCGATGTTGCGCACCTGACCCGTCAGGTTCGACGCCATGAAGTTCACGTTGTCGGTCAAGTCCTTCCACGTGCCGCCGACGCCCGGCACATAGGCCTGGCCGCCGAGCTTGCCTTCCGTACCGACCTCTCTTGCGACGCGCGTGACCTCCGACGCGAATGACGACAGCTGGTCCACCATCACGTTGATGGTGTTCTTCAGTTCGAGGATCTCGCCCTTCACGTCCACCGTGATCTTTTTCGACAGGTCGCCGTTCGCCACCGCGGTCGTCACTTCCGCGATGTTACGCACCTGCGCCGTCAGGTTGCCCGCCATCGAGTTCACGCCGTCGGTCAGGTCTTTCCACGTACCGGCGACGCCCGGCACGTTCGCCTGGCCGCCGAGCTTACCTTCCGTACCCACCTCGCGCGCGACGCGCGTGACCTCGGACGCGAAGGAGTTCAACTGGTCGACCATCACGTTGATGGTGTTCTTCAGTTCGAGGATCTCGCCCTTCACGTCCACCGTGATCTTCTTCGACAGGTCGCCGTTCGCCACGGCGGTGGTCACGTCCGCGATGTTGCGCACCTGGCCCGTGAGGTTGCCCGCCATCGAGTTCACGGAGTCCGTCAAGTCCTTCCACGTGCCCGCGACGCCTTTCACCACGGCCTGGCCGCCGAGCTTACCTTCCGTACCGACCTCCCTTGCGACGCGCGTCACCTCCGATGCGAACGACGACAGCTGGTCCACCATCACGTTGATGGTGTTCTTCAGTTCGAGGATCTCGCCCTTCACGTCCACCGTGATCTTTTTCGACAGGTCGCCGTTCGCCACCGCGGTCGTCACCGCCGCGATGTTGCGCACCTGGCCCGTGAGGTTGGACGCCATGAAGTTCACGTTGTCGGTCAAGTCCTTCCACGTGCCCGCGACGCCGGGCACGTACGCCTGGCCACCGAGCTTGCCTTCCGTACCGACCTCCCTTGCGACGCGCGTGACCTCCGACGCGAAGGAACGGAGTTGGTCCACCATCACGTTGATGGTGTCCTTGAGCTGCAGGATCTCGCCGCGCACGTCCACCGTGATCTTCTTCGACAAGTCGCCGTTCGCCACGGCGGTGGTCACCTCCGCGATGTTACGCACCTGGGACGTGAGGTTGCCCGCCATCGAGTTCACGGAGTCCGTCAAGTCCTTCCACGTGCCCGCCACGCCCGGCACGTAGGCCTGGCCGCCGAGCTTGCCTTCCGTACCGACTTCGCGCGCCACGCGCGTCACCTCGGACGAGAACGACGACAACTGTTCCACCATCGTGTTCGCGGTGGTCGCCGCGCGCAGGTACTGGCCCTTGAGCGGGTGGCCATCGACTTCCAGCGCCATCGTCTGCGACAGGTCGCCCTTCGCGACGGCGCCGATGACGCGCGCCATTTCCGTCGTCGGGCGCACCAGGTCGTCGATCAGGGTATTGACCGAGCTGATGATGGTCGACCAGCCGCCCGCCGCGCCCGGCACGGACGCACGCTGCGTCAAGTGGCCTTCGCGCCCGACGACGCGCGACACTTCGGTGACCGCTTCGACCATTTTTTCCTTGGTCTCGATGATGTCGTTCAGGGTGTCGGCGATCTTGCCTGACACGCCGGTCCAGTCGGACGGCATGCGCACGGAGAAATCTCCCTTTTTCAGCGCCATCAGCGTGGACAGCAACAGCTTGACGTCGAGCTGTTCAGCCATGTCGGTCATGTTATTCATTGACTAGAAATCCTCGAATAGGGAAAGAAGGGAAGGCAGGCCCCGGCGGGCGCCGGAATTCGGAAGGGTGTCGCGAACAAGATATTGGACGAACGCGCATTGTTAAATGTCTGGAAAACGCAAAGATACTACGGCGTCGAGTCAAGTCAAGCATTGCCGGCCGGGGCGCGGCTAAATTGTTACCGATCCTATATAAACTTGCATTTTTGAAATTTTAATTGGACAATTCGCGCGAGGATAATCGAAAACCGTAAAGACCGGCGCACGATACGATGGCAGGCCGCGTTCGACGTGTATCGGAACGACAACTGAGCAGGCGCTAGAGCTCTGCGATAATGAATAAAAGACTAATTTTTCGTGCTTTTTGGTTACAACTCATCTAGCATATCGGGTGTCATTACATTAAGGACACGTCGAAGAACCATGGACGGTTTTTCGAGGGTCCTCAACAGCGCGAGGCAGCCATGAAGACCGTCGATTTGGACGAGTTGTTACATACCGACACCGCGTCCAGTTGGGGCGAAGCTTTGTTCGCCCTGGGCCGGCAGTATGGATTCGACAAGGTCTTGTTCGGCATGTCGGGCTCGCGACACGCGCGCCTCGAAAACGCATTTATCCAGAGCAATTATCCGACGAAATGGCGTGAGCGCTACGACGCCGAGCGCTTCGCCTATGTCGATCCCGTCGTCAGCCATTGCATGGCCACCACGCTGCCGCTGGTCTGGCAGCCGGAGCTCTTCCGCAGCCCGGCCCAGCGCGCCCTGTACGAAGAAGCGTGCACGCACGGCATCCGGGCCGGCGTGACGTTTCCGATCCATGGTCCGAACGGGGAGTTTGGCCTGCTGAGTTTTGCCGTCGACACGGCGCCCGACGCCGCGTTCCTGCGCGACGTGGCTAGCATGCTGCCGGCTCTGGCGCTGGTGCGGGATTATGCGTTCGCGTCGGGCGTGCGATTCTGCCCGCCGCCGACGCAGGAGGCGGCGCCGCGCCTGACCCCGCGCGAGCTGGAAGTGCTCAACTGGGTCATGGTGGGCAAATCGTCGTGGGAGATTTCAAAAATCACCGGCTGCTCCGAGGCGACGGTGAACTTCCATATGGGCAATATTCGCCAGAAGTTCAACGTCAACACCCGGCAACAGGCGGTCGTGCGGGCAATTTCCTTGGGCTTGATCAGCCCAGAAGATCACCATCGTTGAGTTTGCCGTTGACGTACAGCTTCAACAGCAGCGCGACCGGGGCCGGAATGGCCAGGCCCGTTTCGAAGCGGCTACCGCTGGACTGGGTGACGCCGAAACGGCCCCAGAATTTTTCCTGACTTTCCCGTTTGCTGATCCGATATTTCTTCAGATCGCCGATAGAGAGCGCCAATGATGCGGGCGGCTTCATCAGGGTGCCTGCCAACGGTTCCCGCAAGCTTGCTTCGGTAACGAAATCATTAGCCATCGCCGCTCCTCCATGGAAAGATGTGTGAGAAACAAGTATTCCATGCAAGATTCATTTAGCGTCCTAGCAACCCTGCTAGTTCCGCACCCTATCTTTTGGTAGCGGCAGTCCGATAACCCGTGGTTACCGACGAATGGGGCCACTTGTCCGGTCAATCCTGTCGATTTATTTGAGCTCACTCAACAGGAATGCATACGTCATTGCCCACATGGTCGCCGTCTGCTCGTTGTTGGCCGCGCCGGCATGGCCGCCTTCCATGTTTTCCCAATACAGCACGTCGTGGCCCTGTTCCCGCATCCGCGCCGCCATCTTGCGCGCATGGCCCGGATGGACGCGGTCGTCGCGCGTGGACGTCGTGAACAGCACGCGCGGATAGCGCTTGTCCGGGACCACGTTCTGGTAAGGCGAGTAGCGGGCGATGTAGTCCCATTCGTCGGGCGCGTCGGGGTTGCCGTATTCGCCGATCCAGGAGGCTCCGGCCAGCAACTCGTGGTAGCGGCGCATGTCCAGCAGGGGCACCTGGCAGGAGACGGCCGCGAACAGGTCCGGCCTTTGCGTGAGCGCCGCGCCGACGAGCAGCCCGCCATTGCTGCCGCCCATGATCCCGAGGTGGCGCGGACTCGTGATGCCGCGCCGGGCGACGTCCGCGGCGACGGCCAGGAAATCGTCGAACGCCTTCTGGCGGTTTTCCTTGAGCGCGGCCTGGTGCCAGCGCGGGCCGAACTCGCCGCCGCCGCGGATGTTCGCCAGCACGTACACGCCGCCCTGGGCCAGCCACGCGGCACCCGTGACGCCGCTGTAGAAGGGCGTCAGCGACACCTCGAAGCCGCCGTAGCCGTACAACAGCGTGGGGTGGGTGCCGTCCAGCGGCGCGTCGCTGCGCATCACGACGAAATAGGGCACGTCGGTGCCGTCGGGCGAGCGCGCCGCGAACTGGCTGACGGTGTACGGCGCCGCGTCGAAGAACGCCGGCATGGATTTCAGGTAGTCGCGCCCGTCGCTACCGGCTTCCATCACATACAGGCTGCTGGGGGTGAGGAAGTCGGTGACGGTGAGAAAAGCCTGGTCGGACGCATACTCGTCGACGCCCGACACGTGCAGCGCGCCCATGCCCGGGGCTTGCACGTCGCGGCGCTGCCAGCGGCCGTCCGCGCGCCGCCATTCGACGATGCGGTTCTTGACGTTGTCGAGGATGGTGAGGAAGAGCGCCGTGCGCGTGGCCGCCATGCCGTCCAGCGACGTCGTCGGCGCCGGTTCGAACAGGATGACGAAGTCGCGCGCGCTGGCCATGAAGCGGTCGAAGCCGATGGCGAGCAGGGCGCCCTGCGGCCAGGTCTGTCCGCCGACGGTCCAGTCCGAGCGCAGTTCGACGATCAACTGGTCGCGCAGCGCGAACGCATTGGCGTCCAGGGGTTTGTCGATGGGCTCGAGCGCGCCGCCGGCGGGATCGCGCAGCCACAGCTCACTGGTGTAGAAATCGATCTGGCGCTGGACGAACTGGCGTTCATGGCCGGGCGTCGGGTCGTGCCAGGCGGAGACCGACAGGTCGTCGGGCTGCGCCTCGTGGACGAGCGTGGCCTCGTCCAGCGGCGTGCCGCGGCGCCAGGCCTTGACGATGCGCGGGTAGCCGGACGCCGTCATCGACCCGGGGCCGAAGTCGGTCGCGACGAACAGCGTGTCGCGGTCGATCCAGCCGGCGCTCGTCTTCGCTTCCGGCAGCGTGAATCCGTCCGCGACGAAGGCGCGCGCCGCCACGTCGAATTCGCGCACGACGTGGGCATCACCGCCGCCGCGCGACAACGAGACGAGGCAGCGCGTGCCGTGCGGCTCCAGGAACGTCACGCCCGCCCAGACCCAGTTTTCCGCCTCGTCGCGCGCGAGCGCGTCGAGGTCCAGCACCGTTTCCCAGGCCGGCAGGGGCTTGCGGTATTCGTCCAGCGTCGTGCGGCGCCAGATGCCCCGTTCGTGGTCGGCGTCGCGCCAGAAATTATAGAAGCGGCCGGCGTGGTGGCCGATGTAGGGAATGCGGTCGCGCGAATCGAGGATCGTCTTGAGGCGCGCGCGCAGGTCCGCGTAGCCGGGCAGGGCGGTCAGTTCGCGTTCGCTCTCCGTATTCCGTTCGCGCACCCAGCCCAGTGCGCGGTCGGAATCGACGTCTTCCAGCCACAGCCACGGGTCCGAATTGTCATTATGTGTTTCGCGCATGGGCATTCCTTATTGTGGCGCTCGCCATTTCGTTCTAATTCGGACATACTAACAAACATCTAAAAATTGCCGTACGACAATACTCATTGTCATGCGCGGCCCTGTGGACATGGCTGACATCGCACTGCGCAACACGGGAAAGACGGCCATGCCGTGGGCGGGCGGTTTCATGCTGGCCCTGCTGGCCGGCGCCGGCCTGTACCTGGGCGCGGCCCATACGGTCGCAGTCGACGCGCAGGCGCGCTTCGACGACCTCGCGCGCACCGCGCGCCAGCAGCTGGACGGCGCCGTGCACGAGTATGCGGACGTCGTGCACGGACTGGCCGGCCTGTTCCAGGCGAATGGTGGTACGGTCACGCGCCTGCAGTTCCACCGCTACGTCGAGACGCTCGGCGTGGCCGAACACTACCCGGCGATCGAGTCGATCAACTACGCGCAGGCCGTGGACGACGGCGCGCGCGACGCCTTCGTGGCCTCCGTCCGGGCCGACCGCAGCGTGGCGCCGGCCGGCTATCCGGACTTCGCGATCCGGCCCGCGGGGCACCGTCCGGCCTATGCCGTGCTGACCTATCTGGAACCGCCGCTGCCCGAAAAATTCGGCGTGGACCTGATGGGCGGCCTGCCCGCCGTCGCGCAGACGATTGCCGGGGCACGCGACAGCGGCCGCATGGCGGCATCGGGCAAGCCCATCGTCGTCGAGCGGCCCGTGCGCCACCTGGCCCTCGGCCTGCGCATGGCCGTCTATCGTATCCCGGCCGGCGGCGCCGGGCCGCGCGACGTGGAAGAACGGCGCGCGGCCTATGCGGGCTCGGTCGGCATCGGCTTTTCCATCCCGGCGCTCGTGCGCGGCGCCTTGCAGGGCGCGGCAGGCGGGCCGGTGGCGCTGCAGTTGTACGCGGCGGCCGACAACGGCGCGACGGGACCGCTGCACGTGAACGGGGCGGACAATCTGCTGTACGACGGCGCGCCGGCGGCGCTGGCCGGCGACGACCTGCTGGAAGCCGTGCTGCCGGTGCGCTTCGACGACAACCTGTGGAAAGCCCGCTTCAGCGCCCGCCGCGCCGACCTGGCCGGCGAATTCGGGCGCGTGTTCCCCTGGCTGGCCGGCGCGGTCGGCTTCGGCGCCACGCTGCTGCTCTTCGCGCTGTTCCTCAAGCTGGCCCGGTCGCGCCGTGCCGCCGTGGAGCAGCGCCGCCTGCTCGACCTCGTGCTGGACAACGTCGACGCCTACGTCTACCTGAAAGACCGCGAGCGCCGCTACCGCTACGTCAACGCAAAGATGGCGGCCGCTTGCGGCCTGCCCGCCGCCGACGTCGTGGGCCGGCGCGACCGCGACGTGATGCCGCCCGCCCAGGCCGACGCGCTGTGGACGCTGGACCGCCCCGTGCTGGAACTGGGCGAGAAATGCGCCGTGCAGAACGCCTTCGCCGGCGCCGACGGCATCGTGCGCCAGCTGTGGAGCGTGAAGGTGCCGGTGCGCTGCGGCGCCGACGGCGAGGTCGACGCCGTGCTGAGCGTATCGACCGACGTCACGGAACTGCACGCGCTCAAGGCCGGGGCCGATGCGGCCAGCCGCGCCAAGAGCGACTTCCTGTCGAACATGAGCCACGAGATCCGCACGCCGCTGAACAGCATCCTCGGCATGGCGTACCTGGCCTGCAAGCATGCCAACGAGCCGGCGCAGCGCGACTACGCGGACAAGATCCACCAGGCGGCGCAGCACCTGCTGGGCATCGTCAACCACATCCTCGACTTTTCCCGGATCGAGGCCGGCAAGGTCGAACTGGAACTGCTCGACTTCACGCTGGACGCGCTCGCGCACGATCTCGCAGGCCAGTTGGGCGCGAAGGCGGCGGCGCGCGGCCTCGTACTCGAATTCGACGTGGCGCCCGAGCTGCGGCGGCCCCTGCGCGGCGATCCGCTGCGGCTGGAACAGGTGCTGCAGAACTTCGTCGGCAACGCCATCGAGTTTTCCGAACAGGGCATCGTGCACGTGCGCGCCCGCGTCGAGCGCACGCTGGGCGCCGACCTGCTCGTGCGCTTCGAGGTGGAGGACCACGGCATCGGCATCGCGCAGGACGATCTGGCGCGGCTGTTCGCGCCCTTCCACCAGGCCGACCCGTCGACCACGCGGCGCCATGGCGGCACGGGCCTGGGTCTCGTCATCGGCAAGCAGCTGGCGGAGCTGATGGGTGGCACGGTCGGCGCGACGAGTACGCCGGGGCAGGGCAGCACGTTCTGGTTCACCGCGCGTTTGCAGCCGGTGCCGGCCGCGCATTCCGGGCCCGGGGCGCAGCCGGCGGGCCCCGGCGCGCTGGACGGCGTGACGATGCTGCTGGTCGAGGACAATGCGTTCAACCAGCTGGTGGCGCGCGAGCTGCTGGAGGATGCCGGCGCCGAGGTGATCGTCGCCGGCAACGGCGCCGACGCGCTGGACCGGCTGGCGGAACACCCCGTCGACTGCGTGCTGATGGACGTGCAGATGCCGGTGATGGACGGCATCGACGCCACGCGCCGCATCCGCCGCGACCCGGCGCTCGCGGACCTGAAGGTGATCGCGATGACGGCGAACGCTGGGCTCGACGACCAGGCCCGCTGCCTCGCGGCCGGCATGGACGAATTCCTGACGAAGCCCGCCGCGCCCGACACGCTGATCGCGACGATCGCGCGCGCGCTCGGCCGCGGCGTGCGGCGTCCTTCCGGCCCGGACGGCGGCGCGCGGCGCGAGAGCACGCTGCTCGACACCGGCGTGCTGTCCGATGCGTTCGACGGCCAGCCCGACCGGATGCGCAAATACGCGTTCCTGTTCCTGGATTCGGCGCGCGCCGGCATGCACGAGATCGACCGCGCTCTGGCCGCGCAGGAACCGGCCCGGGCGGCGACCGTGGCGCACCGGCTGAAATCGTCGGCGCGCACGGTCGGCGCCCTTGGGTTCGGCGACCTGTGCGCCGAGCTGGAACGCCAGGTCGAGCCGGGCGCGCTGGGCCAGGCCCGCACGCTGGCGGCCCGGCTGCACGGCTTGCTGCCGCGACTGGAACGCCACATCCACGCCGAACTGGGCGCGCGCCAGCAGGATCACCCGATGTAAAGCGCCGCCAGCTCTACCGCCCGACGGCCGGAAGTAGTATGCTGCGCGAGTCTTCCCGTCACGTCGCGCCATGCCATCCCCCATCCGCCCCGGCCTCCTCATCCTGCACGGCAACCAGATGGAATTGCTGCGCGCCGCCGTCTTCGACTGGCTGCGCGCCAATCCGCTCGGGCCGCTGGAGGAAGAGATCATGCTCGTCCAGTCCAACGGCGTGGCCGAGTGGCTCAAGATCGCGCTCGCGGAAGAACTCGGCGTGTGCGCTGCCACGCGCGTGGCGCTGCCGGCGCGCTTCCAGTGGGAAGCCTACCGCGGCATGCTCGGCCCGGAACGCGTGCCGCGCCGCTCGCCGTTCGACAAGGATGCCCTCACGTGGCGCCTCATGCGCCTGCTGCCCGAGGTGCTGGACAAGGCCACGTTCGCGCCGCTGCGCCACTTCTTGAACGACGGCGACGCCGAGCGCCGCCTGCAGCTGGCCGAGCGCCTCGCCGACCTGTACGACCAGTACCAGGTCTACCGCGCCGACTGGCTCACGGATTGGGCCGACGGCATCGACCAGCTGCGCCGCCCGGGCGGCGAGCCAGTGCCGCTGATGCCCGACCAGTGCTGGCAGGCGCAGCTCTGGCGCGAGATCCACGCGAGCCTGCCGCCCGAGCGGCGCTGGTCCGGCCGCGCGACGATCCACCAGCAGTTCATGGCGGCCGTGCTGGAAGACCGCGAACCCGTGCTGCGGCTGCCGCGCCGCGTGATCCTGTTCGGCATGTCGACCTTGCCGTACCAGACGATCCAGGCGATGGCGGGACTGTCGCGCCACACCCAGGTGCTGCTCGCGGTGCCGAACCCGTGCCGGTTCTACTGGGGCGACATCATCGAAGGCCGCGAGCTGCTGCGCGCCGCGTATAAACGCCAGCAGCACCGCAACGGCAGCGACCTGTCCGCGATCCCCGTCGAGCAGCTGCACGCGCACAGCCATCCGCTGCTCGCGAGCTGGGGACGCCAGGGCCGCGACTTCGTGCGCATGCTCGACGAATTCGACAACGGCGAGGGCGCGCAGTTCGGCAACCTGCGCATCGACCTGTTCACCGACGACGACGGCGCCACGCTGCTGGCGCAGGTGCAGGCCGCCGTGCGCGACCTGCTGCCGCTGTCCGAGCATCCGCACGCGCCCCCGCCGCCCGGAGATCGCTCGATCGAGTTCCACATCGCGCACAGCGCCCAGCGCGAGGTGGAGGTATTGCACGACCAGCTGCTGTCGTGGTTCGCACAGGAGAGCGAAGACCCCTTGCGGCCGCGCGACGTCGTCGTGATGGTGCCGGACATCGAGACGTTCTCCGCGGCCGTGCACGCCGTGTTCGACCAGCACAAGCGCAGCGACCCGCGCTACATCCCGTTCGAGATCGGCGACGTCAAGGACCGCAGCAGGAACCCGCTGCTCGTCGCGCTGGAATGGCTGTTGCGCCTGCCGCAGCAGCGCTGCCGTCAGAGCGAGGTGCGCGACCTGCTCGACGTGCCGGCACTGGCCGCCCGTTTCGGCCTGGTTGACGCCGACCTGCCCATCCTCGGCCACTGGATCGAGGGCGCCAGCGTGCGCTGGGGCCTGGACCAGCACCACCGCGCGGGACTCGGCCTCGGCTCCGCGGGCGAGCAGAATTCCTGGCTGTTCGGCGTGCGCCGCATGCTGCTCGGCTATGCGACGGGCCGCGGCGCCAGCTTCCGCGACATCGAACCGTACCCGGAAGTGGGCGGGCTCGATGCGGCGCTGGCCGGCTCGCTGGCCGAGCTGGTGGAAGCGCTGCTGGCGTGGCGCGAGGATCTCGACCGCACCCTGCGCCCGCTCGAATGGGGCCGCTGCGCCCGGGCGCTGCTGGCGCGCTTCTTCCGCGCGACGAACGAGGAAGACCGCCTGATGCTGCACCAGCTGGAAGAAGGGCTGCAATGCTGGCTGGAGATCTGCGAGAACGCGCTGTTCGACGAACCCGTGTCGCTGGCCGTGATGCGCGAGGCGTGGCTCGGGCAGCTGGACCAGCCGGCGCTCAGTCACCAGTTCGTGTCCGGCGGCGTCACCTTCTGCACCCTGATGCCGATGCGCGCCGTGCCGTTCCGCGTCGTCTGCCTGCTCGGCATGAACGACGGCGATTTCCCGCGCCGCGGCCACCAGTCCGACTTCGACCTGCTGGCGCTGCCCGGCCTGGGCCGCCCCGGCGACCGCTCGCGCCGCGACGACGACCGCTACCTGATGCTGGAAGCCGTGCTGGCCGCGCGCGACAAGCTGTACGTCAGCTGGGTCGGCCGCAACGTGCGCGACAACACGGAGCAGCCGGCGTCCGTGCTCGTGGCGCAGCTGCGCGATTATCTCGCCGCCGGCTGGAACCTCGACCTGGCCGAGCGCACCACCGTGCACGCGCTGCAGCCGTTCTCGCGCCGCTATTTCGAGCGCGGCGGCCTGCTCACGTATGCGGGCGAATGGCGTTCCGCGCACGGGGCCGACGCGGCCGGCGTGGGCGCGGCGCTCGATGCCGATCCCTTGCCGCCGTTCGAACTGGACGCAGACTACCGCCTCACGCTGGGCGAACTGGCGAGCTTCCTGCGCCAGCCGGCGCGTTACTTCTTCCGCCGCCGCCTGGACGTGACGTTCGCGGACCTCGAAGTCGTCGGCGAGGACGAGGAACCGTTCTCGCTCGACGCCCTCGACCGCTATTTTTTGGAAGACACGCTGCTCGACGACAGCGGCACGCCCGAAGCGCAGCACGAGGTGCGCGCGGTGCTGGAGACGCGTGCGGCGCGGCTGGCGCGCGAAGGCGTGCTGCCGATCGGCCTCGTGGGCCGGCAGTGGCAGCAGCAGCTCGTCGATGACCTCGTGCCCGTGCGCAGCGCCTGGCTGGCGCTGCGCAGCCGCTATCCGCGCCCGGCGCCGAAACTCGTCGTCAGCGTGGACGTCGGCGGCCTGCGGCTGGACGACTGGATCGACCGCCTGCGCAGCAACGACGCGGAAACCGTGTGGCTGCTGCAGATGTCGTCGAAAGTCCTGGACCGCAAGGGCGAGCCGCGCGGCGACAAGTTGATGGGCCCGTGGCTGCGCCAACTGGCCGCCGCCGCGATGGGCGAGCGCGTGGGCGGGGTACTCGTCGCGCGCGACGCCAGTCTCGCGCTGGCCCCTTTGGCCCGCGGCGCGGCGCTTGCGCAGCTGGAGACGCTGGTGGCGCTGTGGCGGTCCAACCTCGACCGGCCGCTGCCCGTCGCGTGCAAGACGGCGCTCGCGCATTTCGCCGGCGGCGACGCGCGCGAAACGTATGACGGCGGCTTCGAGATCGACGGCGAAGTGGTCGACCCGTGCCTCGCGCGCCTGTGGCCGGAGTTCGCGCTTCTCCGTGCCGCCGGCGGCTGGCCGCTCGTGGCCGAAGCGTTGTACGGCCCCCTCGTCGCGTGGCTGAAGGACAGCGTGACGGTGACCCGCTTCGATGGAGGCGCGCCATGAGCCAGCTGCTCGACGCCTTGCGTTTCCCGCTGCACGGCTCGCGCCTCATCGAGGCCAGCGCCGGCACCGGCAAGACGTGGACCATCGCCGCGCTGTACCTGCGCCTCGTGCTGGGCCACGGCGGCGCGGACGGCTTCACGCGGGCCTTGATGCCGCCCGAGATCCTCGTGATGACGTTTACCCGCGCCGCCACGCGCGAGCTGTCGAACCGCGTGCGCGAGCGGCTCGTGCAGGCGGCGGCATGCTTCCGCGGCGAAGTGGAAGCCGAGGACCCGTACCTGCGGGCGCTGGCCGACGCGTACGGCGACGAAGCGTCGCGCCACGTGGCCGCGCACCGCCTCGTGCTGGCGGCCGAGACGATGGACGAAGCGGCCATCTTCACCATCGATGCCTGGTGCCAGCGCATGCTGCGCGAACACGCGTTCGACAGCGGCAGCCTGTTCGACGAAGAACTCGTCAGCGACGAGCGCGCCCTGTTCGAGGATGCCGCCCACGATTACTGGCGCCAGCACGTGTATCCGCTGTCCGGCGCGGCGTTGACGAGTTTGTTGTCGTGCTGGGGCGACGTCGAGGCATTGAAACGGTCGGTGCGCGAACTGGTGCAGCGGGCCGGCCGTCTCGACGACGGCGTCGAGCGGCCGCTGGGCGCCGTCATCCGCGAGGCGGAAAGCGCGCAACGCGACGCGCTGGCGCGCCTGAAGGATGGCTGGCACGCGCGCGCCGACGCGATGGAAGCGTGGATCGCCGCGCAGCGCGGCGCGAATCCGAAAGCGTTCAACGGCACCAAGATGCGCCCGGACTCGCTGGCGAAAGCCTTCGACGCGCTGCGCCGCTGGGCCGCCGACCCGCAAGCGCACTATCCGCAACTCACCGACGCGATGTGGTCGCGGCTGACGCCCGCCGGCATCGCCGATGCGTTCAGCAAGGATTGCGGCGCGCCCGTGCCCGAGTGCTTCGCGCACACGGAAGCGTTGAAAGCGGGGCTGGACGCCATCGCGCCCGTGGCCCACGCGCTGCTGCGCCACGCCGCGTGCGCCATCGCGCACCGCATGGCGGAGCTCAAGCGCCGCAACCGCCAGTTCGGGTTTGCCGACATGCTGGCCCGCCTGAAGGCCGCGCTGGAAGGGCCGAACGGCGACGCGCTGCGCCGCCGCATCCTCGAGCAGTATCCGGTGGCGCTGGTCGACGAATTCCAGGACACGTCGCCCGACCAGTACCGCATCTTCGACCTGCTGTACCGCGTGGCCGACAACGATCCGTCGCGCGGCCTGTTCCTCATCGGCGACCCGAAGCAGTCGATCTACGGCTTCCGCGGCGCCGACATCCACAGCTACCTGGCGGCGCGGCGGGCGACGCATGGGCGCCACTACCAGCTGGGCACGAACTACCGCTCGACGCGCCAGCTCGTCGACGCCGTCAATCAGCTGTTCGTCCACGCCGAAGGCAAGTACGCGGCCGGCGCGTTCCGCTTCCGCAAGGGCGCGGAGAATCCGCTGCCGTTCGACGCCGTCGATGCGGCCGGACGCAAGCAGCGGCTGGTCGGCGTGGACGGTCCGTTCCAGGCGCTGGCCGTCGGCCTGGCGGAGATCGAGGAGCTGCGCGCCGACGACTACCGCGAATTCTTCGCCCAGCACTGCGCCGAGCACATCGTGCGCCTGTTGAACGATCCAAAGGCCGGCTTCGAGGACGATGCGGGCCGCTTCACGCGCCTGCTTCCCGCCGACGTCGCGATCCTCGTGCGCGACCGGCGCGAGGCGGCGGCCGTGCGCCGCGCGCTCGTGCAAAGGAAAGTCGCCAGCGTCTACCTGTCCGACCAGGACTCGGTCGTCGAAAGCGACGAGGCGCGCGACGTGCTGCGCTGGCTGCAGGCCGTGGCGAATCCGCTCGACGTCACGCTCGCCCGCGCCGCGTTCGCGACCGCGACGTGCGCATTGCCGCTGGCGGAACTGGCCCGGCTGGCGAGCGACGAACTGGCGTGGGAAGCGCGCGTCGAGCAGTTGAAGACCCTGCACCAGGCGTGGCAGCGCCAGGGCGTGCTGGCGATGCTGCGCCGCTTCATCCACGAACTGGGCCTGCCCGCGAAGCTGCTCGGGGCGGCGGGCGGCGAGCGCCGCCTGACGAACCTGCTGCACCTGGCCGAACTGCTGCAGGAAGCGAGCCGGGAGCTGGATGGCGAACAGGCGCTGATCCGCTGGTTCGCCGAACAGACCGAGGGCGTGGGCGAGGGCGGCGACGAGCGCGTGCTGCGGCTGGAGTCCGACGCGGAGCTCGTGAAAGTGGTCACCGTGCACAAGTCGAAGGGCCTCGAGTATCCGCTCGTGTACCTGCCGTTCGCCGTCACCGCGCGCAAGACGGACCGCCGCAACCGCGCGTTCTTCGACTACGTGGAAGACGACGGCGCGCGCCGCATCGATCTCGCGCTGTCCGATGCGGCACTGGCCGCCGTCGACCGCGCGCGCCTCGAAGAAGACCTGCGCCTGCTGTACGTGGCGCTGACGCGGGCCCGCCATTTCCTGTGGCTCGGCGTCGCGGCCGTGGCGGCGCGCAAGAAGGGCGAGAACCAGCTGCACGAATCGGCGCTGGGCTATCTGCTGACGGGCGGCGCGCCCGTGGCCGCAAACGCCGTGCGCGAACGGTGGGAGATGTTGCGCGGCGCCGCCGGCGGCATCGAACTGCAGGCGCTGGCGAGCCCGGACGGCTGCACGATGCTGCGCCGCGCCGACGTGCGGCCGGACCTGTTGGAGCCGCCCCGGTTCGAGGCGCGCTTCGAGCGCAACTGGGCCGTCGGCTCGTTCACGTCGTTGACGCGGAATACCACGTCGGCGCCGCCGCCCACGCGGCCGCAGGAAGAAAACCTGCTGGAAGAAGAGGATCCGGGCGTCGTGGCCGTCACGCACGGCGAGGACGCCCCGTGGCACCGCTTCCCGCGCGGCGCCGGCCCCGGCAACTTCCTGCACGAGCAACTGGAATGGATGGCCCAGGAGGGCTTCGGCCAGGTCGACGACGACGCTTTCCGTTCGCGCCTCGCGCAGCGCATCCAGCGCGCCGGCTGGGGCAACCGCCTGGACGATGCGCTGGCCTGGCTGCGCATGGTCGCCGTGACGCCGCTGCCGCCGGTCGGCTGCGCGCTGGCCGACATCGACGCGCCGCTGGCCGAGATGGAATTCTGGTTCCCCAGCCGCCAGCTGGACGTGGCCGCGCTCGACCGCCTGTGCCGCCGGCGCATGCTGGGAGACACGCCGCGGCCGATGCTGCCGGAGCGCCAGCTGCACGGCATGCTGAAGGGTTTTACGGACCTCGTGTTCGAATGCGATGGCCGCTACTGGGTGCTCGACTACAAATCGAACGCGCTGGGACCGGGCGACGCCGCGTACACGCAGGCCGCGATGGCGGCCGGCATGGCCCAGCACCGCTACGACATCCAGGGCGCGATCTACATGCTGGCCGTGCACCGCCTGCTGCGCGCGCGTCTCGGCGCGGCCTATGCGCCGCACGATCACCTGGGCGGCGCCGTGTTCCTGTTCCTGCGCGGGATCGGCAACCCGGCCACGCATGGCTGCTATCTGCTCGAGCCCGACCTGGAACTGCTGGACGGGCTCGATCTCCTGCTGGGAAAGGACACGCATGAAGCCTGAGGACATCGAGGCGTCGGCATTCTGGACCGAGGTCGAACGCCTGACCGAGGCGGGCGAATTGCGCCGCCTGTCCGGCGTGTTCGCGCGCTTCGTCGCGACCCTGGGCACGGCGGCGTGCGCCCGCTCGACGCCGCTGCAGCTTGCCGCCCTCGTGCTGTCCGAGCTGGAAGGGCGCGGCCACAGCTGCCTGCTGCTGGACGACCTGGTGAGCGATCCGGCCGCGCTGCTCGGCTGGGCGGAAGAGGATTGGAAGCTGCTGGCGCGCGCGGCGAAACCGCTGCCGCGCGGCGTGAAGGGCTGGATGGCGCAACTGGCCGCGTGCGAGCAGGTGTGGCGCGTGGGCGACCTCGATTACGACCAGCCGCTCGTGCTGGACGACAGCCGCCTGTACCTGCGCCGCTACTGGCGCGACGAAATGCTCGTGGCCACGTGCGTGCGCACGCGCGCGCAGGAGCGCCGCGCCGTCGACATCGAGCAGGCCCGCACCTGGCTGGAAGCGCTGTTCGGCGCCCAGCGCGCGGGCGAAGCGCCGGACTGGCAGCGCATCGCCTGCGCCGTCGCGCTGCGCGGTTCGTTCGCCATCATCACGGGCGGACCCGGCACGGGCAAGACGTACACCGTGGCGCGCCTGCTGGCGCTGTTGTTCGCGACGGCGCCGGACGCCGCGCGCCAGCGCATCGCGCTCGCCGCGCCGACGGGCAAGGCCGCGGCACGCCTGAAGCAGGCGATCGACAAGGCCCTGGGCGAGCTGGCCGACCGCGTGGGCAACGCGCTGCCGCTGCGCGAACTGACGACGCGGATGGGCGCCGCCCGCACCCTGCACAGCCTCCTGGGCGCGCGGCCGGACACGCGCAGCTTCGCGCGCCACCGCGGCAATCCGCTCGACGTCGACGTGCTGATCGTCGACGAGGCATCGATGGTGCACCTGGAGATGATGGCGTCGCTGCTGGACGCGCTGCCCGACGACGCCGTCCTGATCCTGCTGGGCGACAAGGACCAGCTGGCGTCGGTGGAAGCGGGCGCCGTGCTGGGCGACTTGTGCCACGACGCGCAGTCCGGCCGCTACGATGCCGACACGCTCGCTTACGTGCAGGCGGCCAGCGGCGAGGCGATTCCCGAACACTACGCGGGCGCCGGCGGTCCGCTGGCCCAGCATACCGTGATGCTGCGCCACAGCCGCCGCTTCGGCGGCCCGATCGGCAAGCTGGCGCTGGCCGTCAACGCGGGCGACGTCGACGGCGCGGCCGCCGCGCTGCGCGCGCCGGAATCCGCGGGTGCGCTGCGCTGGATAGCCCACGCCCACCAGCACCACGTGATCCAGCTGGCGCTCGACGGCTATCGTCCTTACCTGGAACTGCTGCGCGCCGGCAGCGGCGGCCAGGACAGCCAAGGCGGCCACGAAGACTGGGTGCGCGCCGTGCTGCAGCGCTTCGAAGCCTTCCGCGTGCTGTGCGCCGTGCGCGAGGGCGAATGGGGCGTCGAGGGCCTGAACGACGCCATCGAACAGCGCCTCGCGCACGCGGGCCTGGTCGCGCGCGGCGACTGGTACGTCGGGCGCCCCGTCATGGTCACGCGCAACGACTACCCGACCAAGACCTTCAACGGCGACATCGGCCTCGCGCTGCCCGACCCGGCCCGTCCCGGTTCGCTGCGCGTGTGGTTCCTCGAAGGCGACAACGTGCGCAGCGTGCTGGCCACGCGGCTGCGCCACGTCGAGACGGCATATGCGATGACGGTCCATAAATCGCAGGGCTCGGAATTCGCGCACACGGTGCTGGCCCTGCCGAAGGAAGGGGGCGCCGTGCTGGCGCGCGAGCTGGTCTACACGGGCATCACGCGCGCCAGCCGGCAATTCACCCTGACGACGCCGGCGCCCGCCGTGCTGGGCGAAGCGATCCTGCGGCGCACGCACCGGGCCAGCGGGCTGCGCGGCATGGTGGAGCGATAAACGAGGAGGTGATATGAGCAGCGACTGCACGCATTTTCATGAGATCGCGACCCGCGAGGGCAACACGGACGGGTGCGAGGAATGCCTGCGGACAGGCGACACGTGGGTGCACCTGCGCGTCTGCCTGGCGTGCGGCCACGTGGGCTGCTGCGACGATTCGAAGAACCGGCACGCCACACGCCATTTCCATGCGACGGGCCATCCGGTGATCCGCTCGAAGGAGCCGGGCGAAACCTGGGGCTGGTGCTACGTCGACCGGATCGTCAAGGATCCGGTGTAGCGCCGGACGGTGCGCGGCGCGCGGCGCGCCTGTGCCAGAATGGACGCACCGCCACCGCCACCGCCACCCGGAAATGCGCATGGAACCCGTCTGCACCATCGGCCATTCGAACCGTACGATCGAGGATTTCATCGGACTGCTGCGCCAGAACGGGATCGCCTGCCTGCTCGACATCCGGACGGTGCCGAAATCGCGCCACAACCCGCAGTTCGGGCAGGACCAGCTCGCCGCATCGCTGGCCGGCGCCGGGATCGAATACCGCTACTTGCCCGGCCTCGGCGGCCTGCGCCGGCCACGCAAGGATTCGCCGAATACCGGCTGGCGCAACACGTCGTTCCGCGGCTACGCCGATTACATGCAGAGCGATGAATTCGCGGCCAACGTCGATGCCGTCATCGAACTGGGACGACATACATCCTGCGCGCTGATGTGCGCGGAAGCGGTGCCGTGGCGCTGCCACCGCTCGCTCGTGGCCGATGCGCTACTGGTGCGCGGGGTGCAGGTCGACGACATCATCGACGCGCGCCAGCGCCGTCCGCACAAGCTGACGCCGTTCGCGCACGTCGACGGCCTGCGCATCACCTATCCGCCAGAACCGGACCCGCAGGGGCAGCTCGGTCCAGGTTGACCCGGTCCGGGTTGACCACACGGGTGACGGCCGCGCTCAGTTCCGCGAGCTGGAACGGCTTGCGTAGCACGGCATGGCTGCCGATCGCATGTTCGATGGCCCCCATGTCGGCATAGCCCGTCGCCACGAGCACCGGCAGATGCGGGAACAGTTTGCGCGCACACACGGCGAGCTCGACGCCCGTCATGTCGGGCATCAGGTAATCCGTCAGCAGGAGGCCCGGCTCGCCGAACGCCAGCACGGCCAGGCCTTGCGCGCCGCCGCCCGCCTGCGACACGTTGCACCCGAGGGCCAGCAGCGCATCGACGATTCCCGCGCGGACGTCGCCGTCGTCCTCGACCACGAGCACCTTGAGGCCGACCAGCCCCTGGCGGTCGATGTCGGCCGTGCCTTCGGCGGCGGCGTCGTCGTGGGCGGCCTGCATCCAGATTTCCACCGTCGCGCCCTTGCCCGGCACGCTGTGGATGAAGGCGCCGCCGCCCGACTGCTGGGCCATGCCGTAGACCTGGCTCAGGCCCAGCCCCGTGCCCTTGCCAACGCCCTTGGTCGTGAAAAAGGGTTCGAAGACCTTGGCGGCGATTTCCGGCGACATGCCGGGGCCGTCGTCCGCCACCGTGACGCACACATAGCTGCCCGCGGGCAGCACGCCGGCCGGCGGTTGCGCACGCGCCGCGCGCAAGTCGATCCGGCCGTGCCCGGCCATCGCGTCGCGCGCATTGATGACCAGGTTCAGCAATGCCATTTCCATCTGGCTCGTATCCGCAAGCACGGCGTCGACGTCGTCCCCGACGGCCACGGTGAGTTCGACGCCCGCGCCGAGGATCGGTTTCGCGAGTTCCGCGACGCTCTCGAACAAGGTCTTGACCGCCAGCGGGCGCAGGTCGAGCAACTGGTTGCGCGCGAACGACAGGAGCTGGCTGGTGAGCTTGGCACCGCGCTTGCACGCGGCTTGCGCCGTCTTCGCGCGCGTCCGCGTCGAGTCTTCGTGGGAAAACATGTTGATGAGTTCCATGTTGCCCTGGATGACGTTCAACAAATTATTGAAGTCGTGGGCCACACCGCCCGTGAAGCGGCCGAGAAACTCGAGCTTTTGCGCCTGCGCCATGGCCTGCTGCGCGCGCTCGCGCTCCATGATCTCCGTCGTGAGCCGGTCGTTGGCGCGCGCCAATGCCCACGTGCGTTCGTCGACGCGCGCTTCCAGGTGCGCGTTCAGCGACGCCAGTTCGTTGGCGACGGCTTCGCGCTGCGCCAGCACTTCGCGCGCCTGGTACTGGCGCCGGCGCGCCCGCAGGGCCGAGCCCGCCGCGGTGGCCAGGGTGTCCGCGCTGAGCGGGCGTTCGAGCAGGATCACGTTCCCGAGTACGGCGAGCGTCGTCTTCAGTTGCGCTGGCGCCGCGCCGAAGCGCTTGGCCAGCAGCACGACGAACGGGAAATCCGACCACGACGCCTGCTTGGCCAGCCATTCCGCGAGCCGCATCAACGCGTGCGGCGACAGCGCCTCTTCGGAAACGATGGCCGCGGCCGCTCCCTGCTCGACCGCGTCGACGAGGTCGTCGGCATGGGCGACGACCGCGCAGTCGACACCGTCGCGCGCGACGACGCCCGCGATGACGTCGGCGTCGCGTCCGTGCGGCGCGACGATGAGGACGCGCTGTTCGAGGCGGTCAGCCGTTGGCATCGGTCGCGACCATCATTGGGGTCGCCCCGCGGTAAGTCGGCAGGCCCGTCAACACGCCCTCGAATCCTTCCAGCGCGGCGCCGACTTCGATGCCGCCGGCGCCGAGCAACAGTTCGTGGATGGTCAAGGCGTGGCTCGTCGTCCTGCTCTTGGACACCGTGATCGCGCGGCGCAGCTTGCCACCCGCTTCGAAGTAGCGGAGCAGCATCGTCGAGTCGCTCAGGTAGCTGAGATCGACGTCGCGGATGACCTCGCCGATGATGCCGTGCTCGCCCAGGATCAGCGCGGTCGTGACGCCTTTCTGGTTGAGGTAGGCGAGCAATTCATGCATTTGCAGGATGAGGAATTGCTCGCCGGGCATGGCCTGAAGATAGGCGTTGAGGCTGTCGATGGCGATGAAGGTTGCGCCGTCGACCTCCACGGAATCGCGCAGCATCTGGGCGAACTGGCCCGGCGCCAGCTCGGCCGGATCGATGTGGCGCACGGTCAGCAGGCCTGTTTTCAGGTGTGGCCGCAGGTCGAGCCCGAGCGCCGTCGCGCGGGCAAAGAACGTGCCCAGGCCTTCGTCGAACAGGTAATAGGACGCTTTCTCGCCCCGGTCCAATGCCGACAGCATGCAGCGCACGACGACCGTCGTCTTGCCGACGCCGGACGGTCCGACGAACAGCGTATTGGTGCCGGACACGAGGCCACCGCCGAGCAGGGTGTCGAGCCCGCGCGAACCCGTCGAGCGCGTGACCGGCTTGAATTCCGCGTCGTGCTCGGCCGCGACGAGCCTCGGAAATACCCGGAGGCCCCCGGTGTCCAGGATGTAGTCGTGATAGCCGCCCCGGAATGCGATGCCGCGCATCTTCATGACGTTGACGCGGCGCCGCTCCTTGCCGAATTCCTTGGCCAGTTGTTCCAGGCACACGACGCCGTGGGCGATGCTGTGCAAGTGTTGATCCGACTGGCTGGACTTGTCGTCGAGCATGAGCACGGTACAGGCTCGCGACGAAAAAAATTGCTTGAGCGCCAAAATCTGGCGCCGGTAGCGCAAGGGGTTCTGGGCCAGCAGGCGCATTTCGGACAGGCTGTCGAACACGACCCGCGCCGGTGTCGTCTTGTCGACCTGTTCCATCACGCCGCGCGCGGTTTCGCCGAGTTCGATCTCGGCGGGATGCAGGACCGACTGCTGCGCATCCGGGTCGAGCGCCTCGTCGCTGGCGAGCTCGAAAATCGCCAGCTTGTCGAGGGACCAGCCGTGGCTTTCGGCGACCGCTCTCAACTCGTCCGCCGTTTCCGACAACGTGATGTAGAGCCCGGATTCGCCTTTGGCGGCGCCGTCGAGCAGGAACTGCATGCCGAGCGTCGTCTTGCCGGTGCCCGGCGTGCCTTCGATCAGGTACACCCGCTCGGCCGTCAAGCCGCCGCCCAGGATGTCGTCCAGGCCGGGAATGCCGGTCGATATACGCCGGGCAAGTTTGCGTGGGGCTTCCGGTGAAGGCGGTTCAAGCATACATGGGCATCCGAAAAGGCGGTGGAGCGCGCCCGGGCAGGCGCGACGAAGGTCGCTGGCGACACGACAGTTCGATTATAAGACCAACCCCCCGACCCACGGCGCGGCCAAGGAATATGGCCGATGCGTGACCAACGCTTGCGCCCGGCTTTGCTTTCTCAGTAGCAACAATGTTAAAGTTGCGACCTGGAAAAAGTTATCGGAGCGGTATCATGCTGATTGTCGTGGGTTTCGTCATCGTGCTGCTGGCCGTGTTCGGCGGGTTCGTGCTGCAGGACGGGCACCTGGCCGCGTTGTTCCAGCCTTACGAACTGCTGATGATCTTCGGCGGCGCGCTGGGCGCGTTCGTCATCGCCAACGACCGCAAGGCGATCGGCCTCACGTGGCGGAGCCTGCCGATGCTGTTCCACGGCTCGCGCTACACCCGTGACCTGTACATGGCACTGATGGCGCTCCTATTCGACCTGTTGACGAAGGTCCGCCGCGAGGGGTTGATGGCGCTCGAGAACGAGATCGACGCGCCCTACGACAGCGCCATCTTCACGACATACCGCGCCATCCTGCTGGACGACCATCTGATGGAATTCATCACGGACTACCTGCGCCTGATGGTGTCGGGCACGATGAACAGCTACCAGCTGGAAAACCTGATGGACAACGAGATCGAGACCTACCAGGAAGACAGCGACATTCCGGTGCAGGCGATCCACAAACTGGCGGACGGCATGCCCGCGTTCGGCATCGTGGCGGCCGTGATGGGCGTCGTGCACACGATGGGCGCCATCGGCCGGCCGCCGGCCGAGCTGGGCGCCCTGATCGCCGCCGCGCTCGTCGGCACCTTCCTCGGCATCCTGCTGTCGTACGGCCTCGTCGCGCCGCTCGCGAGCCTGTTGCACCGGCGCCACCAGGAAGCGGCCAAGGCGCTGCAATGCGTGAAGGTGACGTTGCTGGCGTCGATGAACGGCTATGCGCCGACGATCGCCGTGGAATTCGGACGCAAGGTCATCTCGGCCACGGAGCGCCCCACCTTCGCCGAGCTGGAAGGCCATGTGCGCCAGCTGAAGTCGCGCTGATCGATCTCAATGGTGCAGGGGCATCTCGATGCCCGCGAGTTTCCAGGTCCACAAGCCGGCGCGCCGGAACACGAAGCTGCCGCCGTCCTGCGCCGTGACGGCAAAGCGATCCCAGCCGCGGTAGGCCAGTGCATAGCGGGGTTTCTCGCGCACCGGTTCGGTGTCGGCGTCGGCCGGAGTCCGTTCCGGCTGCGCGACCGCGATCCGGCCATGCTCGACCATGGCGCTGACGCCCGCGGGCGACACGACGGCGTCGATGAGCGGATTGACGAAGGCCAGCGCGAGCGCCGAGCCGAACGCGGCGAACGGATTCCCGCCGTCGGCCTTGCCGGCATCCCGGCCCATCGAGGCGAGCAACTGGCCTTTCACGCTGGCGCGCAGGGCAGGGAAGTCGACTTGCGCGGAGACCGCCTCGGCATCGTGGCGGGCGACGGCGGATTGCAGGCGGTGCAGCGTCCACCACGGGCTGGCGGCGCTGCTGGCAAGGACGAGGAAGAGGGCGCCGGCGGCGAGGGCTCGGATGCGGGTCATGACGGAATCTTTGCTTTTTGGAAAAGCATGATGATACCGGAGAGGGGACCACGAACGACAAGGCCGGAACGGTCACCCGTCCCGGCCTTGCTTGATCGGCCTGCCGTGCGCTCAGTGATGCCGGCGATGCCGCGTCACCGTCACGTGCCTGCGGCCGTGGCGGGTGCTGCCGCCGATCGAGGCGCGGATGCGGGGGCCGCCCGCGGACGCGCGCATGCGCGGCGCTTCGGCGCTCGTCGAGACGGGGCCGGCGTCGCCCAGCACGTGGCGGCGGATGTTCAGGGCGTCCAGCACGCGCACGGACGACGCGCCGGCATTCAGCAGCACCATCGTCGCGTTCTTGCCGGCGGCCTTGATGCGCATGATCAGGCAGCGGCCCGCTTCCTGCGTGTAGCCGGTCTTCGACAGGCCGATGTCCCAGCCTTTCGCGCCGACGAGGCGGTTCGTGTTGTGGTACTCGACTTCACGGCCCTTGATGTTGATCAGGTCCTTGGACGACGTCGTGATGCGGGTGATTTCCGGATAATTCGACGCGGCCGTGGCCATCTTGACGAGGTCGGCGGCCGTCGAGCGGTTGTTCGGATTGAGGCCGGTCGGTTCCTCGATCACGGTCTGGGTCATGCCCAGCGCGGTGATCTTGCGCTTGACGGCGGCGCGGAACGCCTCGATGCCGCCCGGGTAGGTGCGCGCCAGCGCGGCGGCGGCGCGGTTGTCCGAGGACATCAGCGCCAGTTGCAATACGTCGCGGCGCGGAATGGTCGCGCCGACGGGGACGCGCGACGAGCTGTGCTTCAGCATGTCGACGTCTTCCTTCTCGATTTCGATCGGCTCGTTCATGTCCTGGTGGGCATCGAGCACGACCATGGCGGTCATGAGCTTGGTCAGCGACGCGATCGGCGCGACGGTGCCGGCGTTCTTTTCGAACAGCACTTTGCCGGTGTCGTCTTCGACGACCAGGACGGATTGCGATCCGAACGGCACGGCGAGGGCCGCTGCGCTGGAGATCGTCATCACTACGGCAGCGAGGAATTTTTTGATCATGGATGGTGTCAGTGTACGGTTAATGGTCGGGCGCCGGACGGCGGCGGAGCATCAAAACGTCGGGTTGGCAGATAGCGTCTAGCTATACGGCAACAATAATGTTGAACGATAGCACTAAAAATTGACATATGTCCATGTTCTCTAGTGAAATATCGAGTCCACCAGCAAGATTCTACAAGAAAAAAAAGCCCTACGTTGCCGCAGGGCTTTCTTTTTGAACGGATTTTTCTAATGTGTCTTATTTTGACTGGTAGATTTTGTCGAATTCGCCACCATCGTCGAAATGTCGTTTCTGCGCGGCACGCCATCCACCGAACACATCATCCACGGTGAACAATTTGATCGGCTTGTAGTTGGCGGCAAATTGCTTCATGACTTTTTCATTGCGCACGCGCAGGTAGTGCTTCGCGCCGATGGCCTGGCCCGTTTCCGAATACAGGAAGTTGAGGTAGGCCGTGGCCTGCTTGCGGATGCCCTTGCGGTCGACGACCTTGTCGACGACGGCCACGGGCGACTCGGCCAGCACGGAAATCGACGGGTACACCACTTCGAAGTCGTTGCCGAACTCGGCGCGCACGAGGTTCACCTCGTTCTCGAACGTGACGAGCGCGTCGCCGATCTGGCGCTGCGTGAACGTGGTGGTGGCGGCGCGGCCGCCGGCATCCAGCACGGGCACGTTCTTGAAGATCTTGCCGACGAGCTCGCGCGCCTGGGCTTCAGTGCCGCCCTTCTTGATCACGGAGCCCCATGCCGCCAGGTAAGTGTAGCGGCCGTTGCCGGCGGTCTTCGGGTTCGGAATGACGACTTTCACGCCCGGCTTGGCCAGGTCGGCCCAGTCGTGGATGCCCTTGGGATTGCCTTTGCGGACCAGGAACACCATGGTCGAGTAGTAGGGCGCGGCATTGTCCGGGAATTTCTTCGCCCAGTCCTTCGCGACGAGGCCGCGGTCGGCCAGCATGTCGATGTCGTTGGCCTGGTTCATCGTGACGACGGACGCTTCCAGGCCGTCGGCGACGGCGCGCGCCTGCTTGCTGGAGCCGCCGTGGGATTGCTTGATCGTGATGTTCTCGCCCGTCGTTTTTTTCCACTCGGCGACGAAGGCGGGATTGATGTCCTTGTACAACTCGCGTGCCACGTCATACGACACGTTCAGCAGCTCGACGTCGGCTGCCTGGGCGGTGAACGGCAGCACGGCACTGCCGAGTGCCAGCGCCAGCAATGCGCGACGCAGCGAGGAAACGGATGGGATCGCCATATTGTTTTTCCTTGTAAACACTCTCTTGGGGTAATGGATAATCCGTTAAAAAATAGCAAAACAAAAGTACATTTTTATCATATGCTTAGACGCCATATGTGGCATGCATACGCTTCGGGGCCGTGCAAAGCAGGCAAATCGCGTTTGGGTTATAGTCCGGCCTTTCGCTGTTCGGACCGGCTGCGGTCCGCTGAATCATCGTTTGTTCTAGGTTGATGCTGAAAAACCATGGGTATCGAAATTCGCCAGGCAACACCGAATGACGCGCCGGCGGTCTGCGAGCTGCTGCGCCGTTCGATCGAGGAGGGCTGCGTGGTCGACCACGGCGGCCGTCCCGAGATATTGCAGGCCTGGCTCGGCAACAAGACGACCCAGAACGTGCTCGGCTGGCTGTCGTCGTCCAGCAATTTCGCCGTCGTGGCGGAGCGCGCCGCGGCCGGTACGCGTGAAGTGGTCGGTTTCGGCTTGCTGAACCAGGCCGGGAAGGTGCCCCTGTGCTATGTCCGGCCCGACCTGTTGCGCAACGGCGTCGGACGGGGGCTGCTGCACGCGCTGGAAGCGCAGGCGCGCGCCTGGAGCATCAGCAAGGTGCACCTGCAAAGCCCCGGATCGGCCAGCGGCTTCTTCGAGCGCCTCGGCTACGTCAACGCGGGCAAGGACAAGGCGTGCTACGGCCTCGAATGTGACTTCCTGTGGAAGCACCTCGATGCCGAAACGGTGCCGGCACGCAAGCGTTTTTGCAATTGCAGCCAATGAGCTGCGTCATGCTTTGATCCTTGTTTAACATTACATAACGTGAACTCATCTTTTTTCCCGCGAGCGCTTGCGCTATAGTACGCGGGTTGCAATGATGAGTTCCTTATGGCTTCCCGCAGAGATTTTCTTCACCAAGGCTTGCGCCTGACCGCGCTGGGACTCGTCGCGGTCCCGGTCATCGATGCCCACGCGGCCCGCGCCGCGTCCGGCCGCGACCAGCTTGATGCCCCCGGCACCGACCTGGAACCGCCCCCCGACCTGTTCGACGCCCAGCTCCTCGACATCGACTTCTGGGTCAAGCCGCGTACGCTGTCCGTCGTCCGTCCGGCCAGCGGCGAACGCGCGAGCGTCCTGTACTGGAAGGATGGCGAGGTGATCGACTCGGCCTACCAGGAACTGTGCCATCTGTTGCGCGACGTGAACGGCAAGGCGGCTATTCCCATCGATCCCAAGCTGATCGAGACGCTGTGGGCGTCGCAGGCGTTCGTGGCGCGCTACGGCCTCGACCATCCGCTGGAGATCCTGTCCGGCTACCGCACGCCGGCCTCGAACAACCGGCTGATCGAGCAGGGCGTGCCGGCCGCGCGCCAGTCGCTGCACATGTCCGGCAAGGCGGCCGACGTCCGCATCGCCGGCCTTACCGAGGAAGTGCTGGGCGGGCTCGTGAAGAGCTTCCGCAAGGGCGGCGTCGGTTTCTATTACCGCGGCGGCGCGAAAGGCGGCTGGATTCATACGGACACGGGCCTCAACCGTACCTGGAAGGGCTGAGTCCGTTCCTGCGCCGCCGGATTCCCGGACGGATAGGCGGCGCACGCGTTCCCGCGTTTTTGCTATCGTGAGTAAACCAACCTTTTCACGAAGGAGGACATGATGGCAACCATGAACGCACCCACGATGGAGCGCCGGCACCTGCCTGAACGGCGTGCCGCCGTGCGCGAAGGCACGACGGCGATGTCCGGGCTCGACTACACCGCGATGGTTCTCCTGATTATCGGCGGCCTGAACTGGGCGATGGTCGGCCTGCTCGACGTCGACGTCATCGCCACGCTGTTCGGCCCGGGCAGCCCGGCCAGCCGCGTCGTGTACGTCGTCGTCGGCCTCGCGGCGCTGTATTCGATCTATACCGCGATCAAGCTGAGCCGCCACCGGCACTGATCCATGCGGGTCGGCCTGATTTCCGACACGCACGGCCTGCTGCGCCCCGAGGCGCTCGATTTCATCCAGGGCTCCGACCACATCGTGCACGGCGGCGACGTCGGCGGCCCGGAGATCCTCGAGCGCCTCGCGGCCATCGCGCCGTTGACGGTGGTACGCGGCAACAACGACACGGCGCCGTGGGCCCGCGCGATCCCGGAGACAGCCCGCGTCGACTTCGGGCCGGTGGCGCTGTACGCCATCCACGACGTCAAGCTGCTCGCCATCGACCCGCGCGCGGCCGGGGTGCGGGTCGTCGTGTCCGGCCACTCGCACCGGCCCGCGTGCGTGGAACGGGACGGCGTGCTGTACGTGAACCCGGGCAGCGCGGGGCGCCGCCGCTTCAGCCTGCCGATCGCGGCCGCCGAGCTCTTCATCGACGGCGACGCCGTCGCGGCGCGCCTCGTGACGCTCGTCCCATAAGCTGTTCTGGCCGCTGGGCGGGAAATGCCGTAGCATACGCGCCGTCCCCAAGCTTGATCGATCATCCCATGACGCCCGACCAGAACACCAACGACCGCGCAGCCGACGGCGCCGAACGTCCCCGTTTCCGCCCCGTCCCGTGGACGCCGCTGGAGACGCCGCAAGACGTCGAGCTGTGGATCGACGAGCACAACCGCACCATGCAGGAGCTCGTCAAACCGCAGGAGACGGGCGTCGGCGTGCGCTTCCACCTGGCGCCCGGCGGCGACGTTTACCTGCAGACGACCGCGGACGCCGTCATCCTCGACGTCGAGCCGGACGCCGGCTGGATCGCACCCCTCATCATGGCCGCGACGGGCGCCGAACAGCCCGCCGGCACCATCTGGGTACTGCCGGACGACAAGCTCGTGCAATTGCTGCTGGGTCTGTCCTCGCTCGTCGAACATTCCCTGATCGTCACGGGCCACAACTTCGGCAAGCACGGTCTTAGAAACTTTTAACATATATTTACGACAATATTTCCTTTGCGGATAGTCGCGATTCGGTGTTAAATCAGCTTTGTCCGAACGAAGAGCCGAGCCGATGCACACTGGATTCCTGAATACCATGCGGCGCGCGCTGCTGTCCGCCGCGGCGCTGACGCTGGGTCTTGCGGCCGTGTCCGCATCGGCCCGCGCGGCCGACCTGCTCGACACCGTCAAGGCGCGCGGCATGCTGCGCATCGCGCTGGAAGGCACGTATCCGCCGTTCAATTTCAAGGATGGGAAGACGGGGCAATTGGCCGGCTACGACGTCGACGTCGCGCGACTCGTCTGTGCCCGGCTGGGCGTGAAGCCGGAGTTCGTCACCACGGAATGGGCGGCGATCCTTGCCGGCCTCGGCGCCGGCAAGTACGACGTCATCGCCAGCCAGGTGGGCATCACGCCGCGGCGCCTGCAGGCTTTCGATTTCTCCGAGCCTTACACGTATTCCGCGCCGCAGCTGATCGTGCGGCGCAACGACGACACCACGTACAAGAGCCTGGCGGACCTCAAGGGCCGGACGGTCGGCGTGGGGCAGGGCAGCGTGTACGAGCAGCAGGTCCGCGCCGTGCCCGGCATCGAGGTCAAGCGTTATCCGGCCGCGCCGGAAAACCTGCAGGACCTCGCGTTCGGCCGCATCGACGCCGCCCTCAACGACAGCCTGATGGTGGCCTATCTGCTGAAGAATTCGCAGCTGCCGATCCGCGCCGGCGCGCGCGTGGGGCAGGTCGAGCGCATGGCCATCGCCTTCCGCAAGGGCAATCCGAAATTCCACGCGGCCGTCGACAAGGCCCTCGATGACGCGCGCGCCGACGGCAGCCTGAAGCAGGTGTCGCTCAAATGGTTCGGCATCGACGCCACCCGCGCGCCGTGACGGCGCCATGGCCGCGCTGACCGAACTCGTCGACCTGCTGCGCGAGGCGGCGCCCGTGATGGCGCAGGGCGCCGGCACCACGCTCGTGTTCGCGGTGGCATCGATGGCGGGCGGCCTCGTGCTGGGCTTTCCCACGGCCGTCCTGCGCGTCGCGCCGTGGGCGCCGCTGCGCTGGCCGGCCGCGCTGTACGTGAGCGTGTTCCGTGGCACCCCCCTGCTTGTGCAATTGTTCGTGATCTATTACGGACTGCCCGGCATCGGCATCGAATTCACGCCCGTCATGGCGGGCATCCTGGCGCTGTCGCTGAACGCGGGCGCCTATTTGTCGGAGAGCCTGCGCGGGGCCATGCTCGGCGTCGGACAGGGGCAATGGCATGCCGGCTTCAGCCTCGGGCTGACCTACCCGCAGACCCTGGGCCTCGTGATCCTGCCGCAGGCGCTGCGCATGGCCGTGCCCGCGATGAGCAATACCTTGATCAGCCTGATCAAGGACACCGCGCTCGTCTCCGTCATTACCGTCAGCGAGCTGATGCTCGTGACGAAGGAGCTGATCGCCGTGACGTTCAAGCCCTTGCCGCTGTACGTGGCGGCGGCCGTCGTGTACTGGCTGCTGAGCCTGTTTTTCGAAGCTGTGCAGCGCCGCGCGGAGCGCCATTTCAACCGCGCGCACCGTTGAATCTGCCAATAAAAAACGGCGGATCGTTCCGCCGTTTTGACCATCACATGTTCGGGTAGTTCGGCCCGCCGCCGCCTTCCGGCGTGACCCAGACGATGTTCTGCGTCGGGTCCTTGATGTCGCACGTCTTGCAGTGCACGCAGTTCTGGGCGTTGATTTGCAGGCGGTCCTTGCCTTCGTCCGTCTTCACGAATTCGTACACGCCGGCCGGGCAGTAGCGCTGTTCCGGACCCGCGAACTTGGCCAGGTTGATGTCCACCGGCACGTTCGGGTTCTTCAAGGTCAGGTGCACGGGCTGGTCTTCGGCGTGGTTCGTGTTCGAGATGAACACGGACGACAGACGGTCGAACGTCAGCTTGCCGTCCGGTTTCGGATAGACGATGGGCTTGAAGTCGGCTGCCGGGCGCAGGCATTCATGGTCCGCGTGCTTGTGGTGCAAGGTCCACGGGGCCTTGCCCTTGAACACGATCTGGTCGATGCCGACCATGATGGTGCCCGTGATCAGACCCTTGCTCATCCACGGCTTGAAGTTGCGCGCGACGTGCAGTTCTTCGTGCAGCCACGACTGTTCGAACGCGGCCGGATAGCTCGCCAGTTCGTCGTGCTGGCGGCCTGCCGTCAACGCGGCGTAGGCGGCATCGGCGGCGAGCATGCCCGTCTTGATGGCGGCGTGGCTGCCCTTGATGCGGCTCGTGTTCAGGAAGCCCGCGTCGCAGCCGACCAGCGCGCCGCCCGGGAATACCGTCTTCGGCAGCGACTGCAGGCCGCCGGCCGTGATCGCGCGCGCGCCGTACGAAATGCGCTTGCCGCCTTCGAAGAAGTGGCGGATGGCCGGATGCGTTTTATAGCGCTGGAATTCCTCGTATGGCGACAGGTACGGGTTCTGGTACGAGAGGCCGACGACGAAGCCGACGGCGACCTGGTTGTTTTCCAGGTGGTACAGGAACGAACCGCCGTACGTGTCGTTGTCCAGCGGCCAGCCAGCCGTGTGGATCACGAGGCCGGGCTGGTGCTTGGCCGGATCGATTTCCCACAGTTCCTTGATGCCGATGCCGTAGGTCTGCGGATCCTTGCCCTTGTTCAGGTCGTATTTCGCCATCAGCTGCTTGCCGAGGTGGCCGCGCGAGCCTTCCGCGAACAGCGTGTATTTGGCGTGCAGTTCCATGCCCAGCTGGAAGGCGTCGGTAGGCTGGCCGTGGCGGTTGACGCCCATATTGCCCGTGGCGACGCCCATTACGGCGCCGTCGTCGTTGTACAGGATCTCGGCGGCGGGGAAGCCCGGGAAGATCTCGACGCCCAGCGCTTCCGCCTGCTGCCCCAGCCAGCGCACGACGTTCGCGAGCGAGATCACGTAGTTGCCGTGGTTCGTCAGGGCTTTCGGCACCATGAACGACGGCGTCGCGTACGACTTGGTCTCGGTGAGGAACAGCACGCGGTCTTCCGTGACGGCCGTGTTCAACGGCGCGCCCAGTTCCTTCCAGTTCGGGAACAGCTCGTCCAGCGCGCGCGGGTCCATCACGGCGCCCGACAGGATGTGCGCGCCCAGCTCGCCGCCTTTTTCCAGCACGCAGACCGACACGTCCTGGCCTTTTTCGGCAGCCAGCTGCTTCAGGCGGATCGCGGCCGACAGTCCGGCGGGACCGCCGCCGACGATGACCACGTCGTATTCCATGGCTTCGCGGGGGCCGTATTCTTCGAGGAGGGAGTTGGGCTGGGTCATGTCTTATAGTCGTTAAAAAAATTTAAGCACGAGTGTGCACTTTTTTGCGCTCGTTGGCAACGTCGAGCGCCATTGTAGGGCAACTATTAGACACGGCAATCTAATCGGCGTGAAATAGGTGAAGTGTGCAATCATTATGACTTCGCAACAGAATTAAATATGGGCACAGGGGGCGCAACGTGGGGATTGAAGTCAATTTCGAAGGAAAGATCGCGATGGTCACGGGCGCATCCAGCGGGCTGGGCGCGCGTTTTGCCAAGGCCCTGGCCGGCGCCGGGGCGCAGGTCGTGCTGGCGTCGCGCCGCATCGAACGCCTGAAGGAGCTGCGTGCCGAGATCGAGGCGGAAGGTGGCGCAGCCCACGTCGTGGCGCTGGACGTGACCGACCTGGCCAGCATCAAGGCCGCGATCGCCCACGCCGAGACGGAAGCGGGGCCGATCGACATCCTCGTCAACAATTCCGGCGTGTCGACGACGCAGCGCCTGCTCGACGTGAACGAGGAAGACTATGGCTACGTGATGGACACGAATTTGCGCGGCGCCTTCTTCATGGCGCAGCAGACGGCCAAGCGCATGATCCAGCGCGCCAAGGGCGATCCGAAGAAGCAGCACCGCATCGTCAACATCGCGTCCGTCGCCGGCCTGCGCGTGCTGCCGCAGATCGGCGTGTATTGCATGAGCAAGGCCGGCGTCGTGCAGATGACGAAGGCGATGGCCGTCGAGTGGGGCCGCTACGGCATCAACGTGAACGCCATCTGCCCGGGCTATATCGCCACCGAGATGAACGAGGATTATTTCGACACGGAGCAGGGCAAGAAGCTGATCGAGATGCTGCCGCGCCGCCGCACGGGCAGGCCGGAAGACCTGGACGGCCTGCTGTTGCTGCTCGCGGCCGAGGAAGCCCATTTCATCAACGGCGCCATCATCACGGCCGACGATGGCATGACGGCGCAATGACGTCGCCGGCGAGGCCGCGGCTGCTGCTGGTCCACGGCCTGCTGGGCTCGCTGAGCTATTTCGAACCGCGGCGCTACCTGCCCGGGGTCGACGTCTTCACGCCCGACCTGACCGGCTACGGCCGGCACCGCAGCGAGGCGACGGGCATTGCCCTGCCCGAACAGGCAGCAACGCTGGCGCGCTTCCTGCGCAACGAGGCCGGCGCCCCGACCTGGGTGCTGGGCCACAGCGTGGGCGGCGCCATCGCGATGCTGCTGGCTGACATGGCGCCCGATCTCGTGCGCGGCCTGATCAGCGTGGAGGGCAACTTCACGCTGAAGGATGCGTTCTGGACGGGTCGCATCGCCGCGCTGCCGGACGCCGATTGGGCGGCGGAATACGGCGCGATGGAAGCGGCCCCGGCCGCCTGGCTGGAACGAAGCGGCGTCGAGGCGAGCGACGAGCGCATCGCGTGGGCGCGCGAGATCCTCGCCAATCAACCGTACACGACGGTGCAGACAATGGCGCGGTCCGTGCTCGACACGACCGGCGCGCCGGACTACCTAGGCTGCGTCGGCCGCGTGCTGGCGCGCGCCACACCCCTGTATCTCGTCGGCGGCGAACAGTCGGCCGCGGGCTGGGACGTGCCCGACTGGGTGCTGTCCCAGGCGCGCCGGGTGTGCGTCCAGCCCAAGGCGGGGCACATGATGATGCTGGAAGATCCGGCGACGTTCTGCCGCATCGTCGAGTCCATCCTCTACGACGGGGACTGCCGTTCGGGCGCTTGAGGCCGTATCATGCCGGCTTTTAGCCACGACATAGACGCACGATGAGCGACAAGAAGCAGGTTCACGCCATGCGCCAGGCCATCCGCTGGGGCGACATGGACGCATTCGGACACGTGAACAACACGGTGTATTTCCGATACATGGAGAGCGGGCGCATCGCCTTCCTCGAACAGGCGGCGGGCGGCCTCGACGTACAGGGCGAAGGCCCGGTGATCGTCACCGCTTACTGCACCTTCATCAAACAGCTGAAGTACCCGGGCGAGATCGAGGTCCGGACGTTCGCCGGTCCGGCGGGCCGGTCCAGCTTCGAGGTGACGCACGAGATCCGCATGGTCGACGCGGACGGCAATGCCGGCGTGGTGGCCGCGGAGGGCGGCGGCAAGGTCGTGTGGATCGATTTCGCGGCCGAGAAGTCGGTGCCGTTGCCGGCGCAGTTGCGGGAGATGTTGCCGGGCGATTGATGCCGGGGGCATCCGTCACGGCTCAGCGCGACATGCCGACCAGCTTGTGCACGAGCTCCG
>Ga0209148_1000539_pt1 | contig 36518 bp, 22 predicted proteins | sample AraplaCol_mMF_r2_2_FD_184288 | JGI IMG/M metagenome (GOLD analysis project Ga0209148, IMG submission 184288) | Arabidopsis root microbial communities from North Carolina, USA - plate scrape CL_Col_mMF_r2 (SPAdes) (version 2) | ecosystem: Host-associated > Plants > Roots > Endosphere | place... | reverse complement strand
AGATGCTGTACCAGCGCCATCGTCTGAATACGATCATGGCCGAACGCACCGGGCAGACGCTGGCACGGATCGAGAAGGACACGGACCGCGACCGCTACATGTCGGCCGCCGAGGGCGTGGAATTCGGCCTGATCGACCGCGTCCTGGACGCGCGGGGCGCGGCTACGTCTTTATGAAATTCGCCAGATGCTTGAACAATTTATTCCAGGCATGGATACAACACCGTGTGCGCTCCAACTTATTGGCTATGTTTAGGAGATTCTCGCTCGTCGGCCTCGTGCGGACGGGCCGATGCGGGAATCGACGCCTGTGCGGAAACAGGTGTCGTCCTACTTCAGACGCATAACAATCTTGGGAGGCATTACATGAAGTTGATGAATTCATTGCGCCAGCGAGCGACACCGCTGGCGGCGGCCGCGCTCGGCATGGCGGCGCTGGCCGTACAGCAGCCCGCGGCCGCTTATTCCTGGGGCAACGTCGCCATCGGCGGCGGCGGGTTCGTGTCGGCCGTCATCCCCAGCAAGACGGAGGCCGGTGTCGTGTATGCGCGCACCGACGTGGGCGGTGCCTACCGGTGGGACAATGCCAATGGCCGCTGGGTGTCGCTGCTGGACTGGGTGGCCGAGGACCAGGTCGGCTATCTGGGCGTCGAGTCCCTCGCGGTCGATCCGAAGAATGCGGCCAATGTCTATCTGTACGTCGGGATCAGTTACTTCAACGGCGGCAAGTCGGCCATCCTGCGCTCGACCGATTACGGCAAGACCTTTTCCACGACGGACATCAGCAGCCAGTTCAAGGCGGACGGCAACGCGATGGGCCGCCAGAACGGCGAGCGGCTCGTCGTCGATCCGGGTTCGAGCAACGTCCTGTACGTGGGCACCCGTGCCAACGGGCTGTTCAAGAGCACGAACTATGGCGCGAGCTGGGCGAAAATGACGGCGCTGAACGTGGCGACGACGGCCAACGGCAATGGCATCAGCCTCGTCCTGGCCGATCCGGCGAGCGTGGTGGGCGGCGTGGCGCAGCGCCTGCTGGTCGGCGTGTCGCGCTACGGTTCCGCGGGGGCGAACCTGTACCGCAGCGACAACGGGGGCGCCTCGTTCAGCGCCGTGTCGGGCAGCCCGTCGGGCCTGATGCCGCAGCGCGCCGCGTTCGACGGCGCCGGCAACGTGGTCATCACCTACGCCAACGGCGCCGGTCCGAACGGGAACAGTTCCGGCACGGAGCCCATGAACAGCGGGCAGATCTGGAGGTACGCCGTCTCCAACGGCGCCTGGACCAACGTCACGCCGTCCGGCGTCAACGCGGCGTTCAGCGGCATCAGCGTGGACCCGGGCAATTCGCAGCGGCTGGTCGCGTCGACCATCAACCAGTACATGCAGCAGGGCGACAGCTGGGGCGACCATGTCTATATCTCGACGAACGGCGGCGCCAGCTGGACCGACGTGATCAACCGCGGCTTTGTCCGCGACAACGGCGGCGTGCCCTGGATCAATGGCAAAGCCATGCACTGGGCCGGCACGGCCGTGTTCGATCCGTTCAACAACAAGGCCGTCTGGCTGACCTCGGGCAACGGCATCTTCAAAACCGCCAACATCGACGCCGTGCCGACCACCTGGACGTTCACCGTCAAGGGCCTGGAAGAAACGGTGCCGCTGAACGTCTACAGCATTCCGGGCGGCCCCATGCTGTCCGCCATCGGCGACTACGACGGCTTCCTGCATTACAACATCGATGCGTACACGAACCCGCAGTACACGCCGACGATGGGAACGACGACCGGCCTGGCGGTCGCCGACAGCAATACCAGCCTGGCGGTGCGGGTCGGGAACACGATGTACACGTCCGCCAACGGCGGCGTGAACTGGAACCCGACCACCATGAACGGCAACTACGGCCAGGTGGCGCTGTCCGCCGGCGGCACGGTCCTGCTGCACAGTCCGTCCGGTTCCTCGACCACGTACCGGTCGACCAATATGGGGGCGAGCTGGTCGGCGGTCGGCGGGCTCGGCGTCAGCAACGCGCGCCCGGTCGCCGATCCGGCCAATGCGAGCAAGTTTTACGTGTACAGCCCCTCGGACGGCAGTTTCATGATCAGTACGGACAGCGGCGCGTCGTTCTGGAAGTTTTATACGTTGCCCACCTGGGGCAGCGATGCGATCCGCGCGGCGCCGGGCCGGGAAGGCGATGTCTGGGTGCCGCTGTACGGCGGCGGCCTCGCGCGTACCACGAGCTCGGGCTGGCAGTTCAGCAACCTCCCGAACATCACGTACTGCGGCGCGGTCGGATTCGGCAAGGCGGCGGCGGGCGCCACGTATCCGACGGTCTACATCTGGGGCACGATCGGCGGCGTGACCGGCGTGTACCGGTCGACCGATATCGGGCAGACCTGGACGCGCATCAACGACAGCGCGCACCAGTACGGCGGTCCTGGCAATGGGCATTTCGTGGCCGGCGACATGAATACGTTCGGCGTGGTCTACATGAGCACGGCGGGACGCGGCATCGTCGTCGGCAAACCGTAAGTCGACACCCGTGACACATGGCTGCCGCCGGCCGTGAAGCCGGCGGCAGCCCCGCGTTGCGTTCCGAATACGTTCCATCGAGGAACAGATAGTTCCGGGTGGAACTGTGCTAATCTGCCAGAGTGTCTTCCACCCATCCCGCCCGCCGTCCCAGCCGTGCAACCATCACATGACACACATCGACCGGGTGCCGGCCTCGACCTGAAAGACGCGCTGCTCGTCGGCGCGGTCGTGATCGCCTGCTCGATCTTCGGCATCCACACGGCGCCGCCGGGCGTGCTGGCGGCGTTCTGGCCCACGAATGCGGTGCTCGTCGGGCTGCTGCTGCGGCGCGCCCATCCGCCGACGCCGGCCCACTGGCTGCTCGCCGTTGCCGGCTACATCGTGGCCGACACGTGCATGCGGCAAGGCTGGCCCAGGACGCTCATGCTCACGTCGACCAATATGATGGGCGTGTCGGTCTGTTATCTGCTGTTCGCGCGCATGAGCGACGACGTCCGCGGCTTGCGCCACCCGCGCTCGATGCTGCGCTTCGTGCCGGTGGCCATGAGCGGGGCGGCCGCGGCCGGCGTGGGCGGCATGGTCATCCATCCCGCGCTGTTCGGCGGCACGCCGGCGTATGGATTCATGTTCTGGTTTTCGAAGGAGCTCGTCAACTACATCGCCATCCTGCCGGTGCTGCTGACCATGCCGGACCTGCTGCGCCGGCTGGTCGGGCCCAGGCGCCGCAGCGACTGGCGCGGCTTGCGCCCCGAGCTGGCCGCGCCGCTGGCCGCCTTCGTGGGCAGCTTGTGGCTGGAGACGCAGCTGGGCGGACCGGGTGCGATCGCCTTTCCGATTCCCGCGATGCTGTGGTGCGCCCTGACGTACAGCCTGTTCGCCACGGCCGGCATCACGCTGCTGTTTTCGATGTGGACCCTGCTGGCCATCGCCAGCGGCGCGCTCGTGATCGGCGCCCCGGTCGACACCCCGCAAGCCGTCATGTCGCTGCGCGTCGGCGTGACGTTGACGGCGCTGGCGCCGCTGGCCGTGGCGAGCGTGATGGTCGCGCGCAACGAGCTGCTGGCGCGCCTGCGGCACGCCGCGTCGCACGATCCGCTGACGCAGGTGTTGAACCGTGGCGGCTTCATGGCCCGCGCCGACAGCGTGCTGGCGGCGGCCGCGCACTGGCCGGCGGCCGTGCTGATGATGGATATCGATTTCTTCAAGAAGGTCAACGACACCTGGGGCCACGCGGCGGGCGACGAGGTGCGGACCGGCTTCGCGCATCTGGCGGCGGGGTGCCTGCGCGGCGGCGACGTGCTGGGCCGCCTGGGCGGGGAAGAATTCGCCGTGCTGCTGCCCGGCTGCGCCGTCGACGACGCCCGCGCCATCGCCCAGCGCATCTGCGACGCGTTCGCCGCGCACACGGCGGTGCTGGCCGACGGCACGCGCTTGTCCGCCACCGTCAGCATCGGCCTGGACTGCCGGAGCGTCCCGGGCACCGCGGTCGGCACGATGCTGTCCGCGGCCGACGCGGCGCTCTACCGCGCCAAGCACGACGGGCGCAACCGCGTCGTGCTGGGCGCCGTGGCGGCTTAGACGCCGACCATCGACACGGCCTTCGTGTTCAGGTAGGACTCCAGCGCCTCCGGGCCGCCTTCCGAACCGTAGCCCGAATCCTTGATGCCGCCGAACGGCAGCTCGGCGCTCGGCGTGGCCGGCTGGTTAATCCACAGCATGCCCACTTCCACGCGATTCATCAACAGGTGCGCGTTCTTGATCGAGCGCGTGAAGGCATAGCCGGCCAGGCCGTACGGCAGGCGGTTCGCTTCGGCGATCGCGTCTTCCAGGCTGTCGAAGCCGCGGATGCCGGCGACGGGGCCGAACGGCTCGTCGTTGAAGATCGACGCTTCCAGCGGCACGTCGGCGAGGATGGTCGGCGCGAAGAAGTTGCCGGCGTCGCCCACGCGCTTGCCGCCCGTGGCGACGACGGCGCCGCGGGCTTGCGCATCCTCGACGACCTTCGCCATCGCCGACACGCGGCGCGCGTTGGCGAGGGGGCCCAGCGTGGTGCCTTCAAGCAGGCCGTCGCCGATCCTGAGGCCTTCGGCGTGGGCCACGAAGGCGCGCGTGAATTCGTCCTTGACCGCGTTGTGCACGAGGAAGCGGGTCGGCGAGATGCAGACCTGGCCCGCATTGCGGAACTTGGCCGCGCCGGCGGCGCGCACGGCCAGCGCCACGTCGGCGTCGTCGGCGACGATCACCGGCGCATGGCCGCCCAGTTCCATCGTCACGCGCTTCATGTGCGCGCCGGCCAGCGCGGCCAGCTGCTTGCCCACCGGCGTCGAACCCGTGAACGTGACCTTGCGGATGACCGGGTGCGGGATCAGGTAGCCCGAGATCTCGGCCGGATCGCCGAACACGAGGCCCACGACGCCGGCCGGCACGCCGGCATCGACGAAGCACTGGAACAGCGCGGCGGGCGAGGCCGGGGTCTCTTCCGGCGCCTTGCACAGGAACGAGCAGCCGGTGGCCAGCGCGGCGGCCAGCTTGCGCACGACCTGGTTGATCGGGAAGTTCCACGGCGTGAACGCGGCGACGGGGCCGACCGGCTCCTTCAGCACGAGCTGCTGCGCCTGCGGATTGCGCGCCGGCACGATGCGGCCGTACACGCGCATGCCTTCGGCCGCGAACCAGTCGATGATCTCGGCGCCGGCCATGGCCTCCATCTTCGCTTCCGCGAGCGGCTTGCCCTGTTCCTGGGTCAGCAGGCGGGCGATGTCGCCGGCGCGTTCGCGCAGCAGGTTGGCGGCGCGGCGCATCGTGGCGGCGCGTTCGGCCGCGGGCACGAAACGCCAGGCTTCGAAACCTTTCCGGGCGGCGGCGAGCGCGCGGTCCAGGTCGGCGATGGCGGCATGGGCGACCGTGCCGATCGCCTGGCCGGTGGCCGGGTTCACGACCGGGATCGTCTTGCCGCCGGTGGCGTCGACCCATTCGTTGGCGATGAGGAGGCGGGTGTCGGGATAGCTGGAAGTCGTCATGGAAGCGTCGTTTCCTGTTGTCAGTGGTGGTTGCATATTCGGTCCGCAAACAGCGGAAGCCGCCATGATCGCACCGCTGCCGATTGTTTGCTTAACACACCGTGCACGGAACCGTCAGCGCGTCCATACGAGCCGCACGGCGAGGGCGCGCTCGTATTCGCTGCGCGTCGCCGGCGCGCCGAATTCCGCGTGGCGCGGATCGAACAGGTTTTGGGCGATCAGGGACAGGTCGAGGCCCGGCCCGACGCGCCAGCCGTAGCGCGCGTCGACCGCCGTGTACGCGGGTACCGCCGGCTTCGGGAGCGCCCCCACGTGGCGCAGCGTGACGTCGAACTCGTGTCCTTCGCCCAGGTCGTACGACGAGCGCACGGACCAGTAATGGTTCGGGTCGCTCGTGACCAGGCCCGTCGTGCCCGACAGGTCGTGGCTGCCCGGCTGCAGCGACGTACCGACGCGCTGCACCACGCCGCCGCCGGACAGGCGCCAGCCATCCGCCACCTGCCAGCCGGCCCACGCCTCGATGCCGCGCGTGAGGCCGTCCGCGAGGTTCTCGAACACGGAGCCGGTGCCGTGCGGGTTCGGCTCCAGCGTGCGCAGCCTGTCGTAGCGGCTGAAGAACAAGGTCGCCGAATACGACAGTGCCGCGTGTGGCTGGGCGCGGTAGCCCAGCTCGAACACATTGGCCGTCTCGGCCGCGAAGTCGGGGCCGCCCGCCACGCGGTATTGCGGCACGCCGCCCACGACGGGCGGATTCGTGGGGCTGTAGAAATCGCGGTCGATGCGCGACGGTGCCCGCACGGCGCGGGACAGCGAACTCCACACGAGTGCCGCCGGGCGCGGATTCCATGCGAGGCGCAGCGTGGGCAGCAGTTCGACGCCCGTGTAGTTGTTGTCCTCGAGTTTCAGGCCCGCCGTCACGCGCAGCTTGTCCGCCAGCGCGATCTCGTCCTGCGCGAACAGATTGGCCCAGTGCAGGTTCAGCGAGCCGGGCAGGAAGCCGAATGCGGCGCCGTTCTCGACGCGGTCGCGGCCGAGGCGGTAGCCGCCGCCCCAGACGACGTGGTGATTGCCGGCCAGGTGCACGGCGTGCTGCAGTTGCAGGTCGAACGTGTCGAGCCGTTCGTGGAAGGCGAGCGGCTGGTCGCGCTCGGTATGGTCCCAGTACAGCTGGACGCTGCCCGACGAGCCGTCCGCGAACGTGCGGCTCATGCGGCCCAGCAGGTTGGCGCCGCCGACCCGGATGTCCTTCGTACCCGCCTGGCGCAGGCGGGCGTCGGCCACGTCGCCCTGCACGGTCAGGCCCTGCGCCGGGTCGCCCCAGTCGCTACGGAATCCGGCCTGGTCGCGGTGCCAGCCGAACGGGACCGTGGCGCCCGCCGCCGTATGGGTATCGTCGTTCTCGGCATGCTTCGCGTAGGCGCGGTAGTGGCCGTCGGCGCCCAGCGTGCCGCCGTAGCGCACGGCGCCGTCGCGCGCGTCCCGGCCGACTGTCGCGCCGAGCAGCACGCCCTGGGTCGCGCCGGCCGGCTTCGTGATGATGTTGATGACGCCGTTGACCGCGTTCGCGCCCCACAGCGTGGCGCCCGGACCGCTGATGACCTCGATGCGCTCGACGTCGTCCAGCACGACGTCCTGCACGTCCCAGAACACGCCGGAAAACAGCGGCGAATACACGGTGCGGCCGTCGATGAGGACGAGCAGCTTGTTTTCGAACGGGCTGGAAAAGCCGCGCGCCGTGACCGCATAGTTGCGCGCATCCACGCGCGCGACCTGCAGGTTGGGCGCCAGCCGCAGCGCTTCCGGCAGCGACGTCGCGCCCGACCGGCGGATGTCGTTGCCGGTGATGACGAAGATGGACGCCGCCGCGTTGGACAACGATTCCGACCGCTTGGACACCGACGTGACCTGGATGTTCGCCAGCTCTTCCAGGCTCAGTTCCGCCATGTCCCGCGGTTGGAAGGGCTCGTCGGCCCTGGCACCCGGCGCGGCCAGCAGCGCGGCGGCGCACCCGGCCAGGAGGACGCGCGACGGAAGCCGGAATAATGTTGAACTGGGCATGGGCGAGCGACACATTTGATCGATTTGCCAGATTGTATTGCAGAAACCGAAATATTGACGCTAAACATGTTGTTGCGCGTGTGCGCGCGCCACGTCACAAATTTTGTTACTTGCGTTCGGCAATTTCATCATTGCGCCGGCGCGGGGCGGGTCGTCACAATGTCGTCCCGTGCACGATGACGAATACGATCCTGGAGCAGACATGCCTTTGCGGAAGGCGGCCCTGGCGCTCGCCCTGGTTGCCGGCGTGGCCCACGCCGCGGCCTTGGCCGAGCGGCAGAATTTCAATGCGGGGTGGCGCTTCCACCTGGGCGACATCGGCGGCGCCGAAAAGGCGGACGTCGACGACCACGACTGGCAGGCGGTGGGCCTGCCGCACAGCTTCGGCGCGCCGTCGTTGCGGGCGCCCGAGGTGTACGTCGGTTATGGCTGGTATCGCAAGGAGCTCGTGCTGGCGGCCGTTCCCGCCGGGCGCCGCTGGACGCTCGAATTCGAGGGCGCGTTCCAGACGGCCGTGGTGTACGTCAACGGCGCCAAGGTCGCGTGCCATCGCGGCGGCCATGCCGGTTTTCCCGTCGATCTCACGGGCGCGCTGCACCCGGGACGCAACGTCATCGCCGTTCGCGTCGACAACGTGTGGGACCCGGCGTTCGCCCCGCGCGCCGGCGAACGCATCGCCAGCGGCGGCATCGACCGCGACGTCTGGCTCGTGACGGCGAACGCCGTGCGCGCGGCGCCGGGCCGGCGCCGCGGGCATCCCAGGCACCGGGTGGAATGATCAGCGGACGTTCTGCGCCTTGATCAGCTTGTCCAGCATCGCGTGTTCTTCTTCCGTCAGGTCGGTCAGCGGCGCGCGCACCGGACCGCCGTCGTGGCCGACCAGGCGGGCACCGGCCTTGACGATCGACACGGCATAGCCGGCCTTGCGGTTGCGGATCGCCAGGTAGGGCAGGAAGAATTCGTCCAGCAGGCGGTTCATCGTCGCGCTGTCGTCCTTGGCGACGGCGTGATAGAAATCCATCGCCAGTTGGGGCATGAAGTTGAATACGGCCGACGAGTACACCGGCACGCCCAGCGCTTTATACGCTGCGGCATACACTTCCGCCGTCGGCAGGCCGCCCAGGTAGCTGAAGCGGTCACCCATGCGGCGCCAGATCGAGACCATCAGTTCGATGTCGCCGATACCGTCCTTGAAGCCGATCAGGTTCGGGCAGCGGTCGGCCAGCTTTTCCAGCGACTCCGGCGTCAGGCGGCATTGCGCGCGGTTGTACACGACGACGCCGATGTTCACCGATTTGCAGACTTCTTCCACGTGGGCGACGAGGCCGTCCTGGCTCGCTTCGGTCAGGTAGTGCGGCAGCAGCAGAATGCCCTTGGCGCCGAGGCGCTCGGCTTCCTGGGCGAACGCGATGGCGCTGCGGGTCGGGCCGCCCGCACCGGCGAGGATGGGCACTTTGCCGGCGCAGGTGTCGACCGCGGTCTTGATCACTTGCGAATATTCGTCGTGCGTCAGCGAAAAGAATTCGCCGGTGCCGCCGGCCGCGAACAGGGCGGTGGCGCCGTACGGGGCGAGCCATTCGAGGCGCTCGATATAGGTGCTGGGACGGAAGTTACCTTCGGCGTCGAAGTCGGTGATGGGGAAGGACAGCAGGCCGGACGACATGACCTGTTTGAGTTCTTGCGGATTCATCGGGGCTCCAGGGGGAAAGAGATTTGGCACAACATGATTTGCGGACAATTGTCAGTCATCGTACAAGTGCGTCGCCAAAATCGCAAGAAGAAAATAGGGCGAGATATCGTCATTACAGTGCCGTGAGGGACGCGCCATCATAAAAAGTTATTGGACGAATATTTACGGATCGGACAAAAATGCCGACACGACAAATGATAGCGGTAACAGATAGCGTTATCACTTCGTGGATCGTAACAGAAGAGGACCAGTAGCAGCATCAGAAATGGCAGCAGAGGCAGCGAGCCGGGACGAAGCGGGCAGACACCGCCAGTCCCGTCATCGCGGTCCGCGGTGCGGACCATACCGACCACTACAAGAACGGAGACATCAATGCCAACGCAGTTTCGTAAAACCCTGATTCATATCGCCGTCGCCGGCGCCTGCGGCACCCTGGCCATGCCGGGCTATGCCCAGGACACCCAGCCCGACCCGTCAGCGGCAACAGCTGCCGCCACCGCGCCGGTCGCGCCCGCGCCCGCGCCAGCCGACGCCAGCGCGGGCGGCGTCACCACCGTCGTCGTATCCGGCTCGCGCATCGCGGCACGCGGCTTCAGCCAGCCGACGCCGACGACGACGCTGACGGCCGAGGACCTGGCGAAGGCGGCCAAGCCCAATCTGTTCGAGACCCTCATCGAACTGCCGGCCCTGCAAGGCAGCACGGGCCGCACGACGTTCACGTACAGCACGTCGAGCGGCGTGCAAGGCCTGTCGTCGCTGTCGTTGCGCGGTCTCGGCACGATCCGGACGCTGACCCTGCTGGATGGCCAGCGCGTCGTCGGCGCCAACGTCACCGGCGTCACGGACGTGAGCCAGTTCCCGCAACTGCTGGTCAAGCGCGTCGACGTCGTGACGGGAGGCGCCTCGGCATCCTACGGTTCGGACGCGGTGGGCGGCGTCGTCAACTTCATCACGGACAAGAAATTCAACGGCTTCAAGTTCAATGCCGAAGGCGGCATGACGACGTACCACGACGACAAGAACGGCATGCTGCAGGCGGCGTGGGGCCGCGGCTTCGCGAACGACCGCCTGCACGTCGAGGTCAGCGGCGAGTTCACCAAGGAAAACGGCATCGATTCACCGGGCTTCGGCGAGGTCGGCGCGAACGGCCGCAACTGGTTCATGAATCCGGCCCTGCAGGAATCGACCAAGGCGATGCAGGCGGCCGGGGCACCGCGCTACAAGAGTATCCTGCACGCCCAGCACGTCCAGTACGCAAAATATGGCCTGATCACGGACGGCCCGCTGAAAGGCACGGCGTTCGGCCCCGGCGGCACGCCGTATCCGTTCCAGTACGGGACCAATTGCGTCGGCAACTTCTGCACCGGCGGCGACCTGGCCGGCAGCGTGGGCGCGGGCACGAACCTGGCGATGAACTTCAAGCGCGAGGTGGCCTACGCCCGCGTGTCGTGGGACCTGGATGCGGACAACGAGATCTACGTGACGGGCAACTGGGCGCAGGTGACGTCGGTGTTCTCGCCCAACCCGGGCGCGGCCAAGCAGGCCAATCTCGGCATCAAGTGCGACAACGCCTACCTGCCGGCGTCCGTCGCGGCGGGGTGCGCGTCCGGCTATCCGAACGGCGTGATGCAGGTCGGCACCGCGAACGCCGAATTCCCGGCGAATATCTCCGTGCACCCGACGCGCACCCAGCGCCGCGTCGTCGCGGGCGCCGACGGCCGCTTCGCCCTGTTCGGCAAGGACTGGTCGTACGACGCGTACGCCGAGCACGGCGAGAACACGACCGTGATCCACGTGCAGGACATCACGCTGAACCGCCGCTACAACTACGCGATCGACGCCGTCCGCGACACGAGCGGCACCATCGTGTGCCGCGACGCCACCGCGCGCGCCAACGGCTGCCAGCCGGTCGACATCTTCGGCGACGTGCCGATCAACATGGCCGGCTGGTCCTACATCGCGCCGATGAACGGTCCGATGCAGCACACGGATTCGAGCCAGAACGTCGTCAGCGCCAACGTCCATGGCGACGTGGCCGAAGGCTGGGCCGGCCCGATCTCGATGGCGGCCGGTGCCGAGTGGCGCCGCGAGGATTATTCCGTGTACGGCGACCCGTACGGCGCCGGCGTCGGCCTGCAGTCCCGCTACGGCCCCGACTATCCGCTGGACACGACCCTGTCCACCGGCGGCGACAACTGGTTCGCGGGGAACTACCACAGCGGCCGCGGCGCGTTCAACGTGAAGGAGGCGTATGTCGAATTCAACGTCCCGTTCCTGAAATCGGCCACGTTGGGCGAGGCCAACCTGAACGTCGCCGACCGCCAGGAGAAGTACAGCACGGCCGGCAATGCGAACGCCTGGAAGATCGGCGCGACGTGGAAGACCCCGATCGACGGCCTGCGCCTGCGCGCCGTGAGCTCGAAGGACGTGCGCGCCCCGAACCTCTCCGAGCTGTACGCCGCGATGACGGTCACCAACCAGGCGGTCAACAATGCCCAGGGCTCGTCGGTGCAGATCCAGCAGCGCAACGTCGGCAACCCCGACCTGCAGCCGGAAGTCGCCCGCAACAACTCGTTCGGCGTCGTGCTGAGCCAGCCCGGCTGGGCGCGCGGGTTCAACCTGTCCGTCGACTACTACGACATCAAGGTGAAGAACGTGATCAACTCGCTGGGGCCCCAGCAGGAAGTCGACCTGTGCTACGCGGGCTACCAGAACGTCTGCTCCGCCGTCGCCATCAACGGCCCCGCCGGCACGAACTACGTGCTGGCGCAGAGCTTCAACTTCGCCTCGCTGCATACGAAGGGCGTCGACGTCGAGACCGCGTACCGCGCGAACCTGCGCGACTACGGCCTGCCGGGCGCGTTCACGCTGCGCGGCATGGCCACGCGGACGATCCACTCGGTCTCCGATCCGGGCGTGCCCGGCACGACGCCGAGCGAAGGCGCGGGCAACATGACGGGCAGCACGCCGAAGTGGAAGGCGCTGGTGACGGAATCGTGGGACAACGGCAAGCTCGGCCTCAGCCTCACCGAGCGCTGGGTCAGCGCCGGCGTGTTCAGCAACGAGTACATCGAGTGCCAGGCGAACTGCCCGCTGCCGACGTCGCAGCATCCGACCATCTACGACAACCATATCGCGGGCGCGACCTACGTCGACTTCGGCGCCACCTACGCCTTCGCCAAGGACTCGATGCTCTACTTTAAGATCGACAACCTCGCCGACCGCGGCCCGGTCCTCGTCCCCCAGACGAACCTGAGCATCGGCATCAACCCGGCCCTGTACGACGTGATCGGCCGGTCCTACCGTGCCGGGGTGCGCATGGCCTTCTGACGCGCATTCCGGTGCGGGGAGGGCGTGGCGGCGGCAGCGCAGGGCTGCCACGCCCTGTATTTCTATAATGGAATATATGTTGCGTCAAAAAAAGCATATTTCCGTATCTTCCGCTTTGCCCCTGTTTTGGATGGATAGATTTGGATAGATTGTAGGTGTCGAGAGGAGACAACCATGCGGCATCTTACGATCAAACAGACGTTCATCACCCTGCTGGCCCTGACCTTGCTCATGGCTGCCCTCATGCTGGCCGCATTGGCGCGGGTGTCGTCGGCGCAGGGCCGGGCGACGGCGGCAAGCGACGCGCGCTACCGGTCCTATCTGCTGGCCGACGAACTGCGCCAGAGTTCCGACGACCTGACGCGCCTCGCCCGCACCTATGTCGTCACGGGCGACGCGCGCTACGAACAGCAATACATGGACATTCTCGCCATCCGCAACGGCACGAAGCCGCGGCCCGAGCACTACGAGCGCATCTACTGGGACCTCGTGGCCGGCGGCGTGCCGGTGCCGCCGTCGAGCGGCCAGGCGATCCCGCTGCAGCAGCTGATGCGCCAGGCCGGCTTCAGCGAGCAGGAATTCGCGAAGCTGAAGGAGGCGCAGGACGTGTCCGACGCGCTCGTCAAGACGGAAGTCGTCGCGATGAATGCCGTGAAGGGCCTGTTCGACGACGGCCACGGCGGGTTCACGCGCAAGGCCGACCCGAATCCGGAATTCGCCCGCACCATCATGCACGACGCGGCCTACCACCGCAACAAGGCGCGCATCATGGTGCCGCTGAACGACTTCCTGCGCCTGCTGGACGAGCGCACCGGCACCGCCGTCGCCGCGGCCGGCGAGGCGACGCGCACCGCCATGGAGGCCGCCATCGCGCTGATGGTGGTGTCGCTCGTGTTGTCGACGGCGGCGCTGTACATGGTGTACCGCTACATCATGCTCAGCCTGAACAAGGCCGTCGATGCCGCCGACCGCATCGCCCGCGGCGACCTCTCGGGCGAGATCGTCGTCGAATTCGACGACGAGGTGGGCCGGCTGATGACGGCCATCGCCACCATCAACGGCAACCTGCACGCCATGCTGGCCAAGATCCGCACCAGCACGGAAAGCATGGCGACGGCGACGAACGAAATCGCCAGCGGCAACGCCGACCTGTCGGCGCGCACCGAAGCGCAGGCCGGATCGCTGGAGGAGAGCGCGAGCGCCATGGAGACGCTGACGCAGACCGTCCAGCGCAATGCCGCCAACGCGCAGAACGCCAACGAGCTCGCGGCGCGCGCCACCGCCGTCGCGGGCAAGGGCGGGGACGTGATGGCGCAGGTCGTGTCGACGATGGGGCGGATCAAGGACGGCTCGGCGCGCATCAGCGACATCATCGGCGTCATCGACAGCATCGCCTTCCAGACCAACATCCTGGCGTTGAACGCGGCCGTCGAAGCGGCCCGCGCCGGCGAGCAGGGACGCGGCTTCGCGGTGGTGGCGCAGGAAGTGCGCGGCCTGGCGCAGCGCAGCGCGGGCGCCGCCAAGGAAATCAAGGGCCTGATCAGCGACTCGGTGCAGAGCGTTGAGACGGGCAGCCGCCTCGTCGACCAGGCCGGCAACACGATGGACGAGATCCTGGACGCCATCCGGCGCGTGTCCGGCATCCTCGGCGACATCGCCCGCGCCAGCACCGAGCAGGGCCACGGCATCGCCGAAGTGAGCACCGCGGTGCACCAGATGGACGGCATCACGCAGCAGAACGCGGCCCTCGTGGAGGAAGCCGCGGCCGCCGCCGAGAGCCTCAAGGAACAGGCGCAGTCGCTGCTGCAGGCCGTGGGCATCTTCACGCTGGAGCGGGGCGAGGCGCCCCGTGCGGCGCGGCAGGCCGTGGCCGGCGCGCGGCCCGTCGTCCTGCAATACCGCTGACGACCTTCAGGTCGAGGGGCGGTCCTGCAGGCGCTGCTGCGCTTCGCGGAGCCGCTCGCGGCTGTTCGACAAATGGGTGCGCATGGCGGCGCGCGCCGCTTCCGGATCGCGCCGCAGGATCGCCTTGTAGATGTCCTCGTGCTCGCGGTTCACGCGTTCCAGGTAGTCCAGCGGCTTGTCCTCGCCGAGGCCAGGGGTGTTCAGGCGCGCGCGCGGGATGATCGCGCTGCCCAGTTGTCCCAGCAGCTCGACGAAATAGCGGTTGTCGGTCGCTTCCGCGATCAACTGGTGGAAGCGCACGTCGGCCTCCACGGACGTGCGGCCGTTCACCAGCGCGCGCTGCATCTCGCCCAGCGCTTCGCCCATGCGCGCCACCTGTTCATCGGTGCGGCGCGACGCGGCCAGCCATGCGGCCTCCGTCTCCATGCTGATGCGCAGCTCGAGGATCGCGAGCACGTCGCGCACCGTCACCACGCTGTCGGTGCCGATGCCGAGCGTCGTCGCCGGCGGCTCCAGCACGAAGGTGCCGATGCCGTGGCGCGTCTGCACGAGGCCCCCGGCCTGCAGTTGCGAGATCGCCTCGCGCACCACCGTGCGGCTGACCCCGTATTCCTCCATGATGGCCGCTTCCGGCGGCAGCTTGTCGCCCGGGTTGAATTCGGAGCGGCGGATGCGCGCGCTCAGTTCTTCCACGACGCCCTGGGCGAGGTTGCGGTATTTCTTGCGGGCGGGCAGCAGGGTGGTCGGCGAGTTCATCGGCGTGGTAAACAGTGGGTCCGGGACACGATTATAGCCGTGCGGACTCACTTGTCTGACAAGTTTGCAAAAAAATCCCCGTCGCCCTGCGCAGGCGGGGGCTGAAGTTAGCGGGAGGATCCACTTTCCTGAACAGCTTGCAAAAGACCGGCGTCGCCCCCGCGCAGGCGGGGGCCCAAGTTAACTGTGCTCAGGGCGATACTTGGGTTCCCGCCTGCGCGGGAACGACGGGGTACGTCTGCGCGGGAACGACGGGTTACGTCTGTGCGGGAACGACCGGTCACGCCATATAGCCGTGCGGACTCACTTGTGTGACAAGTTTGCAAAAAAAAATGGCCGTCGCCCCCGCGCAGGCGGGGGCCCAAGTTAACTGTGCTCCGACGATACTTGGGTTCCCGCCTGCGCGGGAACGACGGGGTATGTCTGTGCGGGAACGACGGGTTACGTCTGTGCGGGAACGACCGGTCACGCCATATAGCCGTGCGGACTCACTTGTGTGACAAGTTTGCAAAAAAAATGGCCGTCGCCCCCGCGCAGGCGGGGGCCCAAGTTAACTGTGCTCCGACGATACTTGGGTTCCCGCCTGCGCGGGAACGACGGGGTACGTCTGTGCGGAACGACGAGGTACGCGCGCGCGGTAACGACGAGGCACGCCAGCGCGGGAACGACGGGGTACGCCTGCGCGGGAACGACGGTCTGAGGTCGGACGTCAGACGACATCTGGCATGACGATACGCGCAGAAGACCGATTTACGGCTTGTACTTCGGCCCGTTGTGCAGGAAGACGCCGCCCTGGAAGAACGTGGTGATGTCGTCCGCGGGCGGGTAGTCGACCGTCTGCGGCAGCTTGTGCGCGAACTGGGCCGAGCTGTCCTTCGGCTGGTAGCGCAGGAAGGCGGCGTGGCGGTCGTCCCACCAGCGGCCCTCGTTGTCCGAGATGCCGAACGTGATCGTGTGGCCCACGCGCGGCGCGGCGAGGGAACGGTGCAGCAGTTGCACGAGGTCGTCCAGGGAGAGCCACGTCACCATCTGGCGGTAGTTCGTCGCTTCCGGCCAGCAGTAGCCGATGCGGATGCACACGGTCTCCACGCCGAAACGGTCCCAGTAATACCGCGACAGCGTCTCGCCGAACACCTTCGACACGCCGTAGTAGCCGTCCGCGCGCGGCGGCATCGTGGCGTCGACCAGGTCGGTCGTCTTGTACATGCCCATCGTGTGGTTCGTGCTGGCGAAGATGACGCGGCGGATGCCGAGTTTGTGCACGGCCTCGTACAGGTTGACCATGCCGAGGATGTTGGCCTGCATGATCGGCGCCCATTCCTCTTCGGTGGAGATGCCGCCGAAGTGCAGGATGGCGTCGACGCCTTCGCACATGCGCATGACGGCGTCGCGGTCGCCCAGGTCGCACAGGACGATTTCCTCGTGCGGCGCGGCCGGGCCGACATCGGCGACGTCGGACAGGCGCACGATGTCGGCGAATTCGTGCAGGCGCTCGCGCAGGCGGCGGCCCAGGTTACCGGCGGCGCCGGTGAACAGGATGCGTTTGAATGGTTTCGTCATCGCTCTTACTGTTATCTACTTGATACGGGAAAGGGAAGGCGGACACGCGGTCCGCCCGCGTGCCGCAATGCTAACAGCCTTCCCGGCCCGTTGGCCAGTCCGTCCGGAGTCAGGCGCGCCGGCGGCGGGCCAGTCCGAGCAGCGCGAGGCCCGTCAGGCACAGCGCCGGCGCAGGCGCTTCCGGCAGGCGCACGGCGGCCGTCGCCGTCACGACCGGACTTGCGCCCGGCAGCGTGGCGAACGTCACCACGTCGCCGCCCGTGCCCAGGTAGTTCTGGCCGGCGTCCAGCAGCGCCACTTCGAGTGTGCTGCCGGCGCCGGGCAGCGGGTCGATGTCGAAGGCGACGTCGAACGCGAGCTGGCCGGCGAAGCGGGTCCATTGCCCGAACTCGTTCCAGCCGGTGCCGTTGCCCAGCACCAGCGTGGCCGCCGGCGACCCGCTCACGTCGCCGATGGCGATGTCCGCGGCGCCGCCATCCGGATCGATGCCGGCAAAGCCGCTCAAGGTCGCGTGCATGGGGCTGGCCGCGGCCTGGCCGAGGATCAGGAAGTCGAGGTAGCCGGACTGGCCGGCATAGTCTTGCGTGTCGATGGCCACGTGGTAGGTGGGGCCGGCGGTGGCCGTGGCGCAGGCGCACAGCAGGGACAGGGCGAGCGCGATGTTCCTCATGGCTGGCCCGCGAACAGGCGCGGCGTGTAGCCGATGGCGACGTGCGCCGGGTTGGCGAAGACGAGCGGGAACGTCACCGTCTGGCCCGGCGCGAGATGGGCCGACGCCACGGTCAGCGTGGGCGCGCCGCCCTGGCTGCCGCTGCGGTTGGAAAGCAGGACGCCGTCGCTCAAGGTGTCGAGGCGCGCCATCAGCACGCCGTCGTATGTCGTCGTCGACTGGTTCGTGAAGCTGAGCGTGCCGCTCATCTGCTGCGTCATGCGGTTGAGCGTGAGCCCCGACTGCGTGACTTTCATGTTCGCGCCCGCGTCGGCGAACAGCGTCACCGGGGTGCTGCCTTCGAACGCGCCCAGGTCCGGCGCGGCGCCCGTGTACGGCAGGCCCACGTTGACGCCCTTGTCGAGCAGGTCGCTGCCGGCTGCGAGATGCAGGTAGGGCAGCGCGGGCAGGCTGCCGTCCGGCAGGCGCGGCGCGTCCCAGCCGTCGAGCGACGTGCTCTGGAAGTCGGCGCTCGTGACGGACACGCTGGCCAGATTCCAGCTGTTGTTGGCGACGTCCGCGCCCGCCATGTTCATCACCAGCGTGCCCTGCCAGGCGAGGTTGTTGCGCAGGATGCCGAGGCTGATGGCGGCGCCGCTCGGGTCGATGCCGAGCATGTTGAAGTCGGCGTGGTTGGCGACGCCCGTGTTGTTGTAGAAGTAGTTCGCGACCGGATGGTGGTTGGCGTAGAAGCCGTAGGCCTTGTTCTTGAACGCGACGTTGAAGCGGGCCGTGTGCTGCGGCGCATTGGCAACGTACACGCCGCCGTAGCCGCCCAGCTTGAAGCCGTTGCCGTTGCCGGCCGGGACGGACGTCGTCGTGCCCGGATAGTAGCCCATCATCCACGCCCACGAGTTCTCGATGACGACCGGCGAGTACGCGTTGATCGTGTCGTAGCCGTCGTCCGTGTTCGCCCACGCGCGGCAGCCGCGGATCACGTTGCCGGGCGAGTTGGCGCCGATGTGGACGCCGAAGCCGTCCGCGTTCTGCCCCGCGCCGCTCTTGCTGTACGGGTCGTAGTTGTGGTGCGAATCGACGTTCAGCACGAGGTTGTTGCTGCCCTTCGCGATGAACATGCCCGGTCCCATGTGGTGGTGCGTGTTCAGCGCCTCGAAGGTGTTGTTGCTGCCGCTGTTCCACACGCCCCACGATTCGTTGTTCAGCAGGTTGCCCGGCTGCTGCGGCGCGCCCGTCACTTCCAGGCCTTTCAGGTGGATCCAGCTGCCCGTCACGTTGAAGCCCTTCACGCGGCAGTTGTCCTTCATCTGCGAAAAGTCGAACACGGGCGTCTCGCCCGGATACGCCCAGTAGCGGATCGTCTTGCCCGCCAGGCCGCTCTTGTTCAGCGTGACGACGTTGACGGTGTCCGTCATGCTCGCGCACTGGTTCAGGCCACCGTGGTAGACGTAGGCGCCGCCGCGGAAATACACGGTGTCGCCGGCCGCCGCCACCGCCTGCGCCTTGGCGAAGCTCGCCCACGGCGCCGCCTGCGTGCCCGCGTTGGCGTCGTTGCCGGCGGGGGCCACGTAATACGTCGCCGCCGCTGCCTGGCCCGCGCAGAACAAGGTCAATGCCACGCACGCACCGCCTGCGAAGTGCTGCTGTCGAATCTTCATGCCGCCTCCTTTATCGCTGTTGTTGTTGGAACTTCGGGACCGTCATTACCTGCGCAATCGGGAGGGGCGTCAATCGGGGCGCGGCGAACGCTCACCATGATGAGTAATTGGCATGGCCGCGGATCGGTCGAATACTGGACTGCTAATATTTCAGCGACCGATCACCCTTTGACCCGGACCTTCATGAACCTCCGTTTTGCCCTGGCGATGGCGCTCGCCGCCGCCGCGCCGGCCCATGCCGCGCGCGCCCTCTACGATTTCAATCCCGGCTGGAAGCTGACCGTCGGCGACCCGTCGGATGCGGCCCGTCCCGGCTTCGACGACGGCGCGTGGAAGCCCGTCAGCCTGCCGCACGCGTGGAACGAGGACGACGCCTTCCGCAAGGACATCGCCGACCTGTCCACGGGCGTGGCCTGGTATCGCAAGCATTTCAGGGTGCCGGGCCTGAAGCCGGGCCAGAAGGTGTTCCTCGAATTCGAAGGCGCGCGCCAGGCGGCCGAGGTGTTCGTCAACGGCCGCTCCGTCGCGCTGCACGAGAACGGCATCAACGCGTTCGGCGTCGAGATCTCGAGCGCCCTCGTCGCTGGCGACAACGTCGTGGCCGTCCGCACCGACAACAGCTGGGACTACCGCGAACGGGCGACGGGCCAGCGCTTCCAGTGGAACGACAAGAATTTCTATGCGAATTACGGCGGCCTTTCAAAGAACGTGCGCCTGCACGTGACGGAACCCGTGTACCAGACCTTGCCCCTTTACGCGAGCCTCGGCACGACCGGCGTGTACGTGTATGCGCGCGACTTCGACATCGCGCACCGCAAGGCGACCGTGTGCGCCGAATCGCAGGTGCGCAACGACTCCGGCAAGCCGCGGCAGGTCGCGTACGACGTCGAGCTGCGCGACCGCGACGGCCGCCGCGTCGCGCATTTCACGGCGCCCGCGCGGACCATCGCGCCCGGCGCCACCATCACGCTGAAGGCCGCCGCGCCCGTCGCGGGCCTGAACTTCTGGAGCTGGGGCTACGGCTATCTGTACGACGTCGTGACGACGTTGAAGGTGGACGGCAAGCCGCTCGACGCGGTCACGACCCGCACCGGCTTTCGCAAGACCGCGTTCCGCAACGGGATGATCGAACTGAACGACCGCGTGATCCAGGTCCACGGCTATGCGCAGCGCACGACGAACGAATGGCCGGCCGTGGGCATGTCCGTGCCGGCGTGGCTGTCCGACTACAGCAACGGCCTGGCGCTGGCCGGCAATGCGAACCTGTTCCGCTGGATGCACGTGACGCCGTGGAAGCAGGACGTCGAATCGCTCGACCGCCTGGGCCTGATGGAGGCGATGCCGGCTGGCGATTCGGAAGGGGACGTGAAGGACCGGCGCTGGGACCAGCGCCTGGAAGCCATGCGCGACGCCATCGTCTACAACCGCAACAACCCCAGCATCGTGTTCTACGAAAGCGGCAACAAGGGCGTGAGCGCGGACCACATGCGGGCGATGAAGGCGTTGCGCGACGAGTACGATCCGTACGGCGGGCGCGCGTCCGGCAGCCGCGAGATGCTGAGCCGGGAGCTGAAGCAGGTCGCGGAATACGGCGGTGAAATGCTGTACATAAACAAGAGCGCGGACATGCCGATGTGGGCGATGGAGTATGCGCGCGACGAGGCGCTGCGCAAGTACTGGGACGATCTCAGCCCGCCTTACCACAAGGACGGCGACGGCCCGCTGCACAAGGGCCAGGACGCGAGCGTGTACAACCGCAACCAGGACAGCTTCGCGATCGAGGACGTCGAACGCTGGTACGACTACTGGCGCGAGCGGCCCGGCACCGGCACGCGCGTCTCCAGCGGCGGCGTGAACATCGTGTTCTCGGACTCGAACACGCACCACCGCGGCGCCGAGAATTACCGGCGCAGCGGCGAGGTGGACGCCATGCGCATCCCGAAGGACGCCTGGTACGCGCACCAGGTCATGTGGGACGGCTGGGTCGACGTGGAGCATCCGCGCGCCCACATCGCCGGCCACTGGAATTATCCGGCGGGGACGGTCAAGCCGGTCACCGTCGTCTCCAGCGCGGACCGCGTCAAACTGTTCCTGAACGGGACAGAGCTGGGCCCCGCGCGGCAGAGCGCGCGCTTCCTGTTCACGTTCGACGCCGTCGCCTGGCAGCCCGGGGAGCTCAAGGCCGTCGGCTACGACGCGCACGGCAAGCAAGTCTGCGAGACCACGCTGGCCACGGCCGGCGCCCCGGTCGCGCTGCGCCTCACGCCCATCGTGTCGCCGCAAGGCCTGCGCGCGGACGGCGCCGACATGGCGCTCGTGCAGGTGGAGGCCGTCGACGCGGCCGGCCGCCGCAATCCGCTCGCGCTGGATACCGTCGACTTCGACGTGCAGGGGCCGGCCGAATGGCGCGGTGGCATCGCGCAGGGGCCGGACAACTTCATCCTGGCGCACGCGCTGCCGGTCGAAGGAGGCGTCAATCGCGTGCTGCTGCGCACGACGCCGCAGGCCGGCCGCATCGTCGTCCGCGCCCGCGCGCAGGGCCTCGCGCCGGCCGAGCTGACGCTGGAATCGAAGCCGGTGGCGGTGAGGGACGGCCTGGCCGCGCTGCCGCCCGCGCCGCCGGCGCACCTGGACCGCGGGCCGACACCGGCCACGCCGTCGTTCACCGTGTCGCGCGTGGCCGTGCCGGTCGCCTCGGTGGATGTGCCGGACGGGCAGGCATCCATCGACGACGACGAGACGACCGCGTGGACGAGCAAGGCCGGCGCCACGCCCGAGATCACGTACACGCTGGCCCGGCCGGCGCGCCTGGCGGAAGTGGTGCTGAAACTGACGGGCTGGCGCGAGCGCAGCTATCCGCTCAAGGTGTACGTGGACGGCCAGGAAGCGTGGAGCGGCCTGACGCCCAAGAGCCTCGGCTATGTGACGCTGCCGTTGACGCCCGTGCAGGGACGTTCGGTGCGCATCGCCCTGGCGGGCAAGGCGGAAGAGGGCGGCGGCATGCGCTTGACGGAGGTCGCCAACCAGGCGAATACGGCGACGGGAACGAAGGGCGTGTCGACGTCCACGCTGTCCATCGTCGAGGCGGAATTCTATGAGAAGCCGTAGGTGATGAGCGCCGTCGACGTCCCGTTCCGCCTGGACCGCGCACGCAACGCGACCGCGCAGGTGTTCGAGCACCTGCGCGCGCAGATCGTCGGACTCGCGCTGAAGCCGGGCGCGGTGCTGGCGCGGCCCGCCTTGTGCGCGTACTTCCAGCTGTCGCAGAGCCCCATCCGCGAAGCGCTGCTGCGGCTGGAAGAAGAGCGCCTCGTCGACATCTACCCGCAGCATCGGACGCGGGTGCGCCCGATCGACCTGGCGGCCGCGCGCCAGGCCCATTTCTTCCGGCTGTCCGTGGAACTGGAGATCGTATGGGTGCTGGCCCGGGAGCCCCGCCCGGATCTGGGTACGCAGCTGCTGGAGCTCGTGGCGCGCCAGCGCGGCTGCCTGGAGGCGGGTGACCTGGAGCAGTTTACGCGCATCGACATGGACTTCCACAAGCGCATGTACGAAGCGTCCGAGCTGCCGGACCTGTGGGCATTGACGCGGCGCTGCAGCGGCAACCTGGATCGGCTGCGCCGCCTGCACCTGCCGCTGAACGGCAAGGCGCAGTCGATTTTGCAGCAGCACGGCCAGATCGCGCGCTGCGTCGCGCTGGGCGACGCGGCCGGCGCCCAGCGCGCCGTGCGCAATCACTTGTCGGGCACCCTGCAGGCGCTGGACGTGCTGCGCGCGCGCTTTCCCGACATGATGCTGCCCGCGGATTATCCGCCGGCGTGATCCCGGCCGTCAGTGCGCCGCGGCGACCTGCGGATGCAGCACGGCCTCCGCGCGCCTGCGCTCGTCGGCGGTCAGCGTCGGGGCCAATGCCTTCAGCGCGCCCGCGGCGCCGTCGTGGCCGGCCTGGGCGGCCAGGTTGAACAGCACGTAGGCGGAGGCCGGATCCTTCGCGCCGCCTTCGCCGTTGGCGGTCATGGCCCCCAGGTTGAACAGGGCGTCCGGCTGGCCCTGGCGCGCGGCCGCGGCGAACCACTGCCGTGCCGTGGCGGGGTTCTTGCCCACGACTTCGCCGCTGTAGAAATACGTGCCGAGCGCGAACTGGGCGTCGCGATCGCCCTTCAGCGCCGCATCCTTGTAGTAGACGATGGCCTTGGCGGGATCGGCCTTCACGCCTTCGCCCTGGTCGATCATGTGCCCGGCCGCGAACATCGCGGCGGGGATGCCGGCGTGCGCCGCGGCCTCGAAATAGGCGCCGGCCACCTTGAAGTCGCGCGGCACGCCGTCCGCCGTGTAGTAGGCGCGTGCGAGATGGAACTCGGCGGCCGGGTAGCCCGCGTCCGCCGCTTCCTTCAGTTGCGCGAGCCCGCGCACGGGATCGCGCTGCCCGTCCGCGCCGGCCAGCGCCCGCGCGCCGAGGATGTCGAGGGCGGGCACGAAGCCATAGCCGGCCGCCTTCCCGTACCAGGCGCGCGCCTTGCCCGCGTCGCGCGCCACGCCGATGCCGCGGTCGTACATCCGTGCCAGCATGAAGGCGGCTTCGATCCGCGGCGTCATCGCGTCGGGATGGGCGGGGTCGAAGCGCAGGCGCTCGGTCGGATCGTAGCGCTGGTTGTCGACCTTTTCCAGCCACGCGACGGCCTGCGCGCCGTCCTTGGGCGTGCCGAGGCCGTACAGGTGCAGGCGCGCCAGCATCAGCGCCGCTTCGTCGTACCCGACCTTGTTCCATGCGGTCGTGAACATCGCCAGTGCGCGCGCATAGTCCTTGTTGTCATAGGCCTCGTAGCCGAAGGCGAGCGACTTGTCGTCGCGCGCGATGCGGTTGCGGCCGGCCGCGAAGCGCCGGTCGGCGGGGCCGCAGCCGGGCGTGTTCGTCGCGGCCATCTGGTCGGACGGGTCGGGGTTGCGGCCGATGCCCGAGGAATCGACCGCGTTCGACACGTCGCCGCCCGGCGCCAGGTCGGAGAAGCGCAACACGTCGTTGGACATGCTATCGTCCAGCCCGAAGTCGCTCATGTACTTCGTCGTGATCGGATCGTAGGCGGCGTTGTGCGGGTCCATGAATGCGCATGACGACGCCGACCGGCCGTTCAGGATGCGGTCCTTCGCGGCGTTGATCGCATGCGGGTCGCCGGCGCGGCCCTTGGCGCCGTTCACGACCACGGTGCTGGTCTGGGCGTGGGCCGTGGCCAGCAGCAGGAGGGAAAGCAAGGCGGGGATGGTGCGCAGTCTCGTCGTCTTCATCGTGTCTCCTCTTTTAATGTGGGCGGGGCTTGCGCGGGCAAGGATAGCGCAGGGCGCGTGTGTGGTGCGCCCCCGCGCGAATCGCTCACGGGTTTGATCGCTTCGGCGGCGCGCGGCCCTGTCCCGGGGCGTTGCGATAACCTCCGGCGGCGCGTTCGCGCCGTCCGGCGCAAAAAAAGGAATCGCAATCGCGGATTTGAGCGGTTCGTGTGGCCGTTCGCGCACACGCTTCGCTCACATCGATGAGTATTTCCGCCTGATATATCACTACGGGTGCCCGCAACCCTACACTGTCCCTGAGTCGATGAGTCAACGACCGCAGCGCCAGACCTGCGGCGTCACCGCGAAAAAGACAGACCGCTCACCACGGTCCACCAAGGAGACAGAAAAATGCACGACACCCGCAACGTCATCCGTCCCACCCGCCTCGCCTATGCCGTCTCGCTGGCGGTCGCCTCGCTGATGGCGAGCCACGCCGCGCTGGCGCAGAGCACACCCCCACCGCAGGACGCGCCGAACGCGCAAGCCGCCGGCGCCGCGCCGGCCGCGCAGGGCAACAACGAGGTCGCGCCCGGCATCGCGACCGTCGTCGTCTCGACCCGCCGATCGCAGCAATCCTCGATCGCCCGCAAGAAGAACGCCGCCACCGCCCTCGACTCGATCGTGGCGGAGGACGTCGGCTCGCTGCCGGACCGGAACATCGGCGAGGCGATCTCGCGCATGGCCGGCGTCGCGCTCGACCGCGGCGACTTCGGCGAGGGCGTCACCGTCGCCGTGCGCGGCAACGGCCCCGACCTGACCCGCGTCGAGATCGACGGCATGGCCGTGCAGTCGGCGAATAATGCCTCCGGCGGCCGCGGCAGCGAGTTCCGCCAGCTGTCGGCCGACCTGATCAAGAGCGTGGACGTGGTCAAGGGCTCGACCGCCGACATGGTCGAAGGCTCGCTGGGCGGCGGCATCATCATCAAGACCCGCACCGGCCTGGACTTCAAGGAGCCGTTCGCCGCGGTGCGCATATCGGGAACGACGAACAACCTGAACAAGAAGTGGGAGCCGGACACCAACGTCATCCTGTCGCGCAAGTTCATGGACGACCGCGTCGGCGTGATCTTGAACGCGTCGAAATCGACGACCGCCAACGAGCAGCACCAGATGCAGGTCGCGACCAGCGCGGCCGCCGGCTATTCGCGTGCGATCGACTTCGACAACTCGCCGGAAAAGACGTTCACGTACAACCCGTCCACCTTGAACATGGCGGACCCGGCGTCGACGACGCCGGCCGGGCCTGCGGTCGGCTCGACCGGCATTTACCCGTACACCAACGGCACCGGCAACTACATGACGGCGACGCCTCAGGAGATCCTGACCAAGTCGGCCGCCGCGCAGACCAAGGCCGCCTGCTATACCGCGTTCCCGCAGCTCGCGACCACCGATGCGACATTGAAGAACCTGAACTCGTCCAACCGACTCAACGCGGTGAACGAACGCCAGAATGAGCTGATCAGCTGCCTGAACCAGTGGAACGACTACACGCCTTCGCTGATCCGCAACAAGATCCAGACCGAGGTCGACCGCCGCCAGGACCTCGACCTGCGCGCCGACTTCAAGGTCAACCGCGACCTGACGGTGTACGCCAAGGGCAGTTATTCGAAGCGCCACACCGACAACAAAACGTCGTTCCTCAACCTGGGTGGCATGAACGTCAACACGGCCAAGACGTTCACGGACACGAAGGGCGTGCGTTCGGTCGCCGCGGGCGACAACGGCGCGGGCTACTACCTGTACCCGGGCACTGTCAGCTACCTGAGCGGCGGACCGGCCGTGCAGGGCGCGGTCACGAACGTCGATCCGTCGACCGTCACCGTGGATGCGAGCCACCACGTGACCAGTTTCGGCATCAGCGACGGCGCGGCGGGCGTCGACCAGATCTTCCAGAAGTCCGATACCATCACGAAGTACTTCCAGACCGGCGGCGAATGGCGGCATGACGGGGTGACGGCCGAGTGGCTGGTCGGGGACGCCAAGTCCAACTACACGACCGAAACGTTCCGCACGACGTTCGCCACACGCTATGGGGCGGCGCAGCTGTCCGTGACGCCGAACGGCCTGTGGGGCTATAACTTCCCGCAGGGCTCGAACTTCAACCTGTACAATCCGGCCAACTACGTGCAGATGGTCCAGCCGGACAAGGCGGCCGCGCAGACGAGCGGCACCACGTACATCAACAACGTGCCGGCGTACACCCAGGCCCAGCAGCCGCTGCTGAGCTATTCGCAGCCGCAGCTGACCTACACGCCCGGGATCACGAGCACCGAGGAGCGTACCGCCAAGGCCGACTTTACCTTCCAGGTGCCGGAAGCCGTTCCCTTCTTCACCCGCTTCAAGACCGGCTTCAATCTGCGCGACACCCGCTACGACAGCAAAGCCGGCAATGGCTACCAGGTGAGCTCGGACCCGATCGTCTACGCGAACCGCGGCCTGGTCCGCAGCTCGCTGGTGGCATGCCAGGACACGTCGGGTTCGCTGGGCACCGGCGGCAACGCCTGCCAGTACGGCTATGTGCCGAGCAACCGCTGGGATAGCCAGGGCTCGGGCATCGTCACCGTGACGCCGCAGCAGTTCCAGGACATCATCGCCAAGTCGCTCACCGGGAACATCACCAAGACCCAGTTCTTCAACGGGGCCAACGGCGAGTTCGGCAGCGCCGTGACCAACTGGCCGAACATCGACGTGCAGAAGGTGTTCCAGCTGTCCGGCATCACGAACGCGAACCTGGGCTGCGTCAGCAGCTGCACGGGTACCGACGGCAAGACCTACGACGCACCGGTGACGCGGATGAGCGAGCGTTCGCAAGCCGCGTACGTCATGACCGACTTCAATATCGACCGCATCCCGTTCACCAGCCGTTCGTTGCCGTTCGGCTGGAACATCGAAGGCAACCTGGGCTACCGCTACATCCGCACCAAGATCCACGGCATCGGCAACATGGCGTTCGAATCGATCACGCGGACCGCCGCCTTCGATCCGGCCAACCCGAACGCGGCCGGCGGCGTCAACGACGTCACGGTGTCGACCAACACCGCCGTGGACGCCACCACGCACGACTTCCTGCCGATCTATAACGTCGCCATGTGGCTCGTGCCGGACCAGCTCGTGGTGCGCTACAACCGTGCCCGCACGGTCGCCCGCCCACCGGTCGGCAACCTGCTGCCGTCGGGCCTGTGCCGTTATGACGAGCGCCTCGACGTCGCGGGTACCCAGACCTGCACCAGGACCGTCGGCAACCCGGCCCTGCAGGCCCAGAAGAACCTGAACCAGAACTGGAGCGCGGAATACTATCCGAGCAAGGACACGATGTTCTCGCTGTCCTACTTCAAGCAGCGCGGCATCGTCGGCCCATCCCTGGTGCAGACCGAAACCGGTACGCTGGGCCTGGCCCTGATCGATCCGACCACCGGCAGGTCGCTGGCCGAATTGCCGTTCTCGTTCCCGACGTACGAGAACGGCGTGCCGACCACCCGCACGGGCTGGGAGTTCGGCACCAAGACCGCGTTCACGTTCCTGCCGTGGCGCCTGCGCTATCTCGGCTTCGACGGCAACTACACGAAGCTCGGTTCGGTCACCTCGACCCAGAACATCGTGGACCTGTTGACCGGCGCGCCGCTGCCGCCGCTGCGCGAGTCGAAGTTCCAGTACAACTGGGCGATCTGGTATGACGACGGCCGCCTGTCGGCGCGCGTCGCGGTGCAGGGCGTGGCCAGCTACTTCAACAATATCTCGGGTTCGTCGGCCAACTACCTGAACAACTACCCGAACGCCAGCGGCAATACCCGTCCGCCGGCCTACAATCCGGGTTCGCCGAACTTCAAGGACGCGACCCGCTACCTCGACGCGAAGATCGCCTATAAGGTCACGCCGAACGTCGAGGTGTTCCTCGAAGGCCGCAACCTGGGCAACGCCGCGACCAGCGACAGCCAGGGTTCCTACGTGCCGTTCTCCAGCGGCGCCCCGAGCATCCTGGACTACAGCTACGCCGGCCGCCGCATCATGGCGGGCGCGAACTTCCGCTTCGGCGGTTGATGGTGGATGTCCGCCCGCGCACGCGGGCGGGCAGGAGGGCGCGACCCGCGTGCGGGCCGCGCTCTTTTCGTTCACGAACACGGAACACGCGATGAAATATCTCCTGAGCGCGGCCGCGCTATGGTGCGCAACGTGCGCGGCTTTTGCCGCCGACACCCTCGACCTCGCCGGCGAATGGCGCTTCGCCCTCGACCGCGCCGACGCCGGCGTGGCCGAACACTGGGAGGCCCACACGCTGCCGGACCGCATCCGCATCCCGGGCATCCTGAACGCGCAAGGCTACGGCGACCCGATCACGGCGCAGACGCCGTGGGTGCTGTCGCTGTACGACAAGCACTGGAACCTGCGCGAGGACTACAAACAGTTCACCGCGCCGGGCCAGGTGAAGGTGCCGTTCCTGAGCCAGCCGCCGCGCCATTATCTCGGCGCGGCGTGGTACCAGCGCGACGTCGACGTGCCGCGCGGGTGGCGGGGCAAGCGCGTCGTGCTGCACCTGGAGCGGCCGCGCTGGGGTTCCAGCGCCTGGGTCGACGGGCGCGCGCTCGGTTCCAACCTGAGCCTCGTGGCGCCGCACGACTACGACCTCGGCCTGCTGGCGCCGGGCAAGCACCGCGTGACGGTGCGCGTGGATTCGCGCGTGCTGATGGCGTACCGGCCCGACTCGCACAGCATCTCGGATTCGCTCGGCATGAGCTGGAACGGCATCGTCGGCCGCGCCGAGCTGCGGGCGACGTCGCCCGTGTACATCGACGACGCGCAGGTGTTCCCGGACGTGGCGGCGCACAGCGTCCTCGTGAAGCTCAAGGTCGGCAACGCCGGCGGGCGCGCGGGGCAGGGCACGATCGAGGCGAACGGCCGCGGCTTCCCGGTGCACTGGTCGGCGCAGGGCGGCAGCGCCGAGATCCGCGTCCAGTATCCGCGGGACGCGCAGACGTGGGACGAGTTCCACCCCGTGCTGCAGGCGCTGAAGCTGCGCCTCGCGGGCCCGCACGCGGACGACGCGCGGACCGTGTCGTTCGGCTTCGTGCAGGTGGCGGCGCGCGGCGCGGACATCCTCGTCAACGGCCGTCCCGTGTTCCTGCGCGGGACGCATCACGGCGGCGACTTCCCGCTCACCGGGTATCCGCCGACGGACGTCGCGTACTGGAAGAAGATCTTCGCCATCAACAAGGCGTGGGGCATCAACCACGTCCGCTTCCACTCGTTCACGCCGCCGGACGCCGCGTTCCAGGCCGCGGACGAAGTGGGCATCTACCTGCAGATCGAGCCCGGCATGTGGAACCGGTTCGAGCCCGGTTCGCCCATCGCCGCGATGCTGGTGGACGAGACGGAACGCCTGATCCGTGCCTACGGCAACCACCCGTCGTTCCTGCTGCTGAGTCCCAGCAACGAGCCGTCGGGCCGGTGGAAGGACGTGTTCGCGCCGTGGTACGCGCGCTTCCGCGCCGAGGACCCGCGCCGCCTGTACACGAACGGCACGGGACACACGGAAAAGGTCGTGCCGGACCTCGACAAGGACACGGACTACCTGGCCGTGCAGCGCATCGGTCCCAAACCGCTGCGCAACAAGACCGGCTGGTTCGGGCGTGACTACGCGGCCTCGCTGGACGGCATCGCGGTGCCCGTGATCGCGCACGAGATGGGCCAGTGGGTCGCCTACCCGGATTTCTCGATCATCGACAAGTTCACGGGTTACCTGCGGCCGGGGAATTACGAGATCTTCCGCGACTCCGCCCGCCGCCACGGGGTGCTGGACCGCGACCATGACTTTGCGCTGGCGTCCGGACGGTGGCAGCTCGCGTGCTACAAGGAAGAGATCGAGGCGGCGCTGCGCACGCGCGGCATGAGCGGCTACCAGTTGCTGGACCTGCACGATTACCTGGGCCAGGGCACGGCGCTCGTCGGCCTCCTCGACACGTTCTGGGAATCGAAGGGGTATGCGACGCCGGACGCCTTCCGCCGCTTCAACGGCGCGACCGTGCCGCTGGCCCGCCTCACGCGCTCCGTGTTCACGACGCGCGACACGTTCGACGTGCCCGTCGAGATCGCGCATTACGGCGCGCGGCCGCTGGCCGGCGCGCGGCCGTGGTGGCGCATCGAGGACGATGGCGGCCGCGCCGTCGCGCAAGGGCGTTTCGCCGCCCTGGACATCCCGATCGGGAAGAACATCCCGCTGGGCCGCGTCCGGACGGACCTCGCGCGGCTGCCGGCGCCGGCGCACTACAAGCTCGTCGCGGGGCTCGACGGCAGCGCGATTGCCAACGACTGGAACTTCTGGCTGTATCCGGACCAGGTCGACGCCGCCGTCCCCGCCGGCGTGCTCGTGACGCACGCGTGGCCCGAGGCCGAGTCCCGCCTGGCGCAGGGCGGCAGCGTGCTGTACCTGCCGCGCAAGGCGGACCTGGACTGGACGTCGCCCCCGCTCGCGGACGTGCCCGTGTTCTGGAACCGCCTGATGAACCCGGGATGGAGCCGCATGCTGGGCCTGTGGATCGACCGCGCGCATCCCGCGCTGGCCGGCTTCCCGACGGCGGACCACATGGACTGGCAGTGGAGCGACCTGGTGACGGGCGCCCGCGCGTTCAACCTGGAGCGCCTGCCGGCCGGCCTGAAACCCATCGTCCAGCCGATCGACGACTGGAACCGCAACTACCGGCTGGGCGCCGTGTTCGAGGCGAAGGTGGGCAGCGGCCGGCTGGTCGTGTCGACGTTCGACCTGGAGACCCGCCTCGACGAGCGTCCGGCCGCGCGCCAGTTGCGCCGCTCGCTGCTCGACTACATGGCCGGCGCACGCTTCCAGCCGGCGACGGTCATCGACCCGGCCGCGCTGCGCGCCAGCCTGTTCGATACGCGTGTGATGAAGAAGCTCGGCGCCATGGCCGAGGGCTGGCCGGATGCGGCCAACGTCGTCGACGGCGATCCGAACACCTATGCGCTCGTCGCCGTGAAGGGCGACGCGCCCCGGCCGCAGCCGCCGCTGACGATCGCATTCGCGCAGCCGGTGCCGTTCGACGGCCTCGTGCTGATGCCGCGCCAGAACCACCGCGACCACGAGGGCGACGTGCACGAATGGCTGATCCAGGCGAGCGACGACGGCGCCACCTGGCGCGACGTGGCGCGGCCCGTGCTGGGTTCCACGTTCGATCCGCAGACCGTGCGCTTCGGCCGGACCGTGACGGCACGCCGGCTGCGCTTGACGCCGTTGTCCGGCTTCGGCGACGACCGCGCCAGCGCGCTGGCCGACGTGGCCGTCCTGTACACGGGCCCCGCGCTGCCGGAGGAAGCGGGCGAACTCGAATACAAGCGCTCGCGTTCGACGTCGGCCGACGTCGACGAGGCGGGCATGGACGACCGGCCGCGCCGGCAGAGGAAGCCCGCTCAGTGAAGGAGGACGCGTGTAAACCGTATCGGTGCCGCAAAAAATTTCATTGGTCGGGCGGGCGCCGCCCGACTATCATCGCGACATTGTGACGGCGGCTGAAGACCGCACGGGAAAAGGAGACGATTTGTTGTCCACGTTACGGCCGTTCGCGGCCAGGGCCGCGTGCCTGTTGCTGGCGCTGGCGGCGCTCGCCGGCTGCGCCGCCGTGCCGGATGCGCCGCCCATCGCCGCCAAGCCCCTGTTCCGCGACCCCGTGTACGACGGCGCCGCCGACCCGACCCTCATCTGGAATCCGGCGCGGGGCCGCTGGTGGATGTTCTACACCAACCGGCGCGCGACCGCGCCGGGCCTGCCGGGCGTGACCTGGGTCCACGGCACGCGCATCGGCATCGCCGAATCGCCCGACGGCGGCGCGCACTGGACCTACGTCGGCACGGCCGACGTCGAGCTGCCGCCCGACCTGGGCGGCAAGGACGCGACGCAGTGGGCGCCCGACATCGTGCGCGCCGGCGACGGCACGTTCCATATGTTCCTGACTGTTGTGCCGGGCGTGTTCGACGACTGGAAGCATCCGCGCGTGATCGTGCACCTGACGAGCACCGACCTGCGCACCTGGCGCCATCCCGCCCGCGTGCCGCTGGCGAACGACAAGGTGATCGACCCGTCGCTGGCCCGGCTGCCCGACGGGACCTGGCGCATGTGGTACAACAACGAACTCGATCACAAGAACACCTATTACGCCGACAGCCCCGACCTGGAACACTGGACGGACCATGGCCTGGCCGTCGCCCAGCGCGGCGAAGGGCCCAAGGTGTTCCGCTGGCATGGCGCATGGTGGATGATCGTCGACGTGTGGCACGGCCTCGCCGTGTTCCGCTCGGACGACGCGCTGACCTGGCGCAAGCAGGACGCTACCCTGCTGGAGCAGCCGGGCCATGGTCCGGACGACGGCGTGATGGGCGGCCATGCGGACGTCGTCGTCAGCGGCGATCGGGCGTATGTCTTCTATTTCGTGCATCCGGGACGACAAGGTCCGGACGCGAAAAAAGACGGTCCGGAGCAGCGCCGTAGCCTCATCCAGGTGAGCGAATTGATCGAGAAGGACGGTATCATTCGCACGGACCGTGACGCGCCGGTGCGGGTCAATCTCGCTCCGCCAGGTTAGCCGTTGGGTGGGCACCCGTGCCCACGCGAACGTGCGCGTATGTTGACGTTACGCGTGGGCGGAGGGCCGGCTGCGCGCCCCGGCCCACCCTACGTATATTTGGAGGATAGATGTATCGTTTGACCCTTCGCGCCGTGCCGGCGCTGGCCCTGTGCCTTGCCGGCGCGTTCGCGCCCGCCCGCGCGGCCGAACCCGTATTCCACAACCCGCTGGTGCAGCAGCGCGCCGACCCGCAGGTGTCGCTGCAGCCCGACGGCTGGTACTACTTCACGGCGACGGTGCCGGAGTACGACCGCATCGAGATCCGCCGCGCCCGTTCGCTCGACGACCTGGGCGCGGCGCCGGCGCAGACGGTGTGGCGCAAGCACGCGAGCGGCGCGATGGGCGCGCACATCTGGGCGCCCGAGATGCACCGCATCGGCGGCAAGTGGTACATCTACTTCACGGCCGGCAGCGCCGAACACCCGTGGGAAATCCGCCTGTACGCGCTGGAAAACGCATCCGCCGATCCGTTCAAAGGCGAGTGGGTCGAGCGCGGCCAGGTCAAGACGGGCTGGGAATCGTTCTCGCTCGATGCCACCACGTTCGAGAACCGCGGCCAGCGCTACCTCGTGTGGACGCAGACCGCGCCCGACGGCAGCAAGGGCACCAACATCTACCTCGCGAAGATGGACACGCCGCTGTCGATCAAGGGCCCGGCCGTGATGCTGTCGAAGCCGGAGTATGCGTGGGAAAAGGTGAAATTCGCCGTCGACGAGGGGCCGGCCGTGCTGGTACGCCACGGCCGCGTGTTCGTCACGTTCTCGGCCAGCGCCACGGATGCCAATTACTGCCTCGGCATGGTGAGCGCGCCGGATGATGCCGACCTGCTCGACCCTAAATCGTGGACCAAGCTGCCGCAACCCGTCTTCCGGAGCAGCGAGAAGAACGGCCAGTGGGGCCCGGGCCACAACGCGTTCACGACGACGCCGGACGGCAAGACCGACGTGCTGGTCTATCATGCGCGCAACTACCGCGAGATCCAGGGCGATTCGCTGCACGACCCGAACCGCCACACGCGCGCCCAGGTCATCCACTGGCGTCCGGACGGCATGCCGGATTTCGGCGAACCTGTTGCGGATTCGCCTCGGTAGAACGGTCGTGCCATCACCGCCGGGACCCGTGGCAGCGTGACTGGAAATTCTGGTATTGTTGTCGCCGTCGTAACAATCATGCGGACGGAGGACACGATGAACGGTGCGGGCGGAACGAGCGGCGGGACAGGCCAGTTTTTCATCGGGCTGATCCTGATGTGCGGCGGCTTCTATTTGCTGCTCAACAGCGTCGTGGTGAGCTCCAGCTTCGGCCTCGGCACGCGCCTGTTCGGCGTGGGCGGCTACGGCATCACGGGCGGGATCGTGCTGATCCCCCTCGTGATCGGCATCGCCATGATCTTCTACAACGCGAAGAGCGCCTTCGGCTGGCTGCTCGCCATCGGCGCGTTCGCCGCGCTCGTGTTCGGCGTGATCGCCTCCGTGAGCATGTCGCTGCGCACGATGTCGGCGTTTGAACTCATTTGCATCCTGGCGCTGGCCTTCGGCGGCCTCGGTCTGTTCTTGCGCTCGCTGCGCAGCGCAAGGCGAGACGACATCGAGGACGACGCGGCGCCGGCACGCCGCCTGCGTTCCTGATCAGCGGAGGCCCGCTTCGGTCTCCTGGCGCAAGCGTGCGCGCCAGGCGCCCAGCGCGGACAGCGCGGCATGGAATTTACGTTCGATCAGGTCGGCCTCGACCGGGGTGACGGTGCCGTCGAGCAGGGCGCTCGACACCGCCTCGGCCACGGCCCCCACGTCGCTCATCACGCGGCAGACGGTCTGCGACAGGTCGTCCTGGCGCGCCGATGCCGGCTGCGGCACGACGAAGGCCGCCATCCCGTGGCGCACGAGCAGCGCGTGCAGCGGCAGGTGCGCATCCGGCACGCCGGCCTGGTGGCAGCACTCGACGATCAGCGACACCTCCTCGAACGACGGATAGTGCGATGCGATCGTCGGCGCCAGCTTGTTGCGCAAGACATTGGCCGACACGCCCAGCTCGCGCGCCAGCGCATCGATGCCGCCCGGGTATTTGCGCGCCACCGTGTACAGGGCGTCGTGCTGGTTCATGTCGAGGTAACGGCGGGTCATGGTAATCCTTTGCTAATTTAACCGGTGCGTGTCAACATTCCGGTCGTTACACTAATTCTAACTTTCGATCGCTCTCCTGACCATGTTGAAGTCTTATCAAGTTGCGTTCGTGCTGGCACTGCTGATGCCGCTGGCGCACGTCGGCAGCGCCGACGCCAGGCCGACGTCGTCGTCGAGCGCCTTCAAGAGCGGCTTCTCGTCGCACCGTTCGTCGTCGTCTTCTTCGTCGTCGTCACTGAAGCCGTCGTATTCGTCGGCGAAGTCGGGCGGCTTCGGCTCGTTCAGTCGGCGACAGGCAGCGTCCGGCGCGGCCGCGCCGGCACCCGTCGAGCCGGCGAACGTGGCCCGGTCGTCGGGCGGCTTCGGCGCGTTCGGAGGCGGAGCGGCGGCGCCGCGGAAATCGGATTCCGCGCTGTCGCAACAGCTGAACAAGGATGCGGCCCAAGCGAATGCGCTGCGCACGCTGGATGCGCGGCGCCAGGCGCAGGCCGACGCGGCGCGCGACACGCGGCCGGTGCCGGGCTACGAGCAGGGCGCGGCCGCCCAGCCGGCGCCGACCTACGCGCCGCCGCCGCAGTACGGCCAGCCGCAGCAGCAGGCGCCGATCATCGTCCGCCAGGACAGCGGCCTGGGTCACGTGATCGCGGGCGCCGTGCTCGCGAACGCCGCGCGCGGCGCGCATGCGAACAACAACGGCTATCCGGGCGGGTATGCGTCCCCCGCCGGCGGTGCGGCGCCGGCGGCGCATGGCGGCGGCATGTCGTTCCTGGGCGTATTCATGACGCTGTGCGTGCTGGCGCTCGTCGGCTGGGCCGTGTATTTCGCGTGGCGCCGCGTGCGCCGCGTCCGTGAAGCGAAGAAACCGAATTATTCGTTCGAAAGGAATTAAGCAGATGGCCTGGAAGGATGTTCTCAGCTACGTGCGTGCCGTCGCGGCCAACAAGGGCGTCACGAAGGGCGAGCACCACGCCGACGACGCCGTGCCGCTGGGCGCGCGCATCGGCAGCGTCGTGCAACTGCAATGCTCGCCGGTCATCCGGGCGCAGGCGGGCGGCTCGCTGATCGCGATGCCGGCCGCCGCCGACACCCGCATCCTCGCGGTGTCGCAGATCCGCCTGGAGCCGCACACGGAGCTGTACCGCCTGTACCTCGACAAGGGCGATGACAACGCCAAGGAAAAATTTTTGCAGGTGTTTTGCGGCGACGACGGCAAGGTGGCCGAAGTCCTGTACTGCACCCAGCTGGCGCGCGTGATTCCCGAGACGGCCGACGAC
>Ga0209148_1000538_pt1 | contig 36650 bp, 26 predicted proteins | sample AraplaCol_mMF_r2_2_FD_184288 | JGI IMG/M metagenome (GOLD analysis project Ga0209148, IMG submission 184288) | Arabidopsis root microbial communities from North Carolina, USA - plate scrape CL_Col_mMF_r2 (SPAdes) (version 2) | ecosystem: Host-associated > Plants > Roots > Endosphere | place... | reverse complement strand
GTCGAACGTGCCGTGCGCCGCGTACGGACCGGGCACGGGCCGCCACAGGTTGTCGGGACGGTCGGCCGGGATCGTGTCGGCGCGCTGCTGGCCCGCGACGCCCTTGCGCGCCAGGTAGCGGTCGAGCAGGCGCGGGACGAATTTCTCGGCCAGCATCGTCGCCAGCGTGGGGTAGCCGACGCAGATCTCGGCCCGGCGCGCATGCGCCGCCCAGTAGATGGCGCGTGCGGCCAGCTCCGGCTGGTAGTAGGTGCCGATCGGCTTGGGGTGGTGCGTCAGCGTCGTCTTGCACCACTCGAATTGCGGGGTGTTCACGCCGGGCATGTCGACGACGGCCACGTGGATGTCGCTGTGGTCGTGTTCCAGCTCCGTGCGCACGGATTGTGTAAAACCCTTGATCGCGTGCTTGGCCCCGCAATACGGCGATTGCAGCGGGATCGAGCGGTACGCGAGCGCCGAACTGACCTGCACGATGGTGCCGCGGTTGCGCGGCCGCATGCGCTTCAGCGCCGCCATCGTGCCCCAGACGAAGCCGTGGTAGGTGACGTCGGTGACGCGGCGGAAGTCTTCCGGCGCGATGTCGGCGAACGGCGCGAACACAGTGGCCATCGCGTTGTTGACCCAGATGTCGATGGGCCCCAGCTCGGTTTCCGCGCGCTCGGCGGCGGCATCGACCTGGGCGTAGTCGGCCGTGTCGGCGGAGATGGCGATGGCCTGCGGCGAGCCCAGGCGCTCAGCTTCCGCGCGCGCCGCCTCCAGGCGGTCGGGATCGCGCGCGACGAGCGCGATGCGGGCGCCGCGCCGGGCGAATTGCTGGACCGCCGCGCGGCCGATACCCGCGCTGGCCCCTGTGATCACGACGACTTCGTGGCGTGCTTGCGGCATGGCCGGACCCTCCGAGGTTGCGATGCAGGGCCAGCTTAGCACCAAGCGTCGATGCGCCTCGCCACGTTATGTTTGTGAAAAAGTTCTTGAACAAATGCATGCTTTTGATAATTTTTTTGTAACAAAAGACTGCGATACTGTCGAGCGGGAATACGATCCATTCCCTGGCCTGCCGCCGGTGGGTTCACATGACGAAACCAGAGGAAACGGAAAATGACCATCGACGGCATCAGGCAGTCGCACACGATCATCTCCATGCGGGCCGACCAGGACGGCAAGTCGTACCAGGTCGCGATGGACAACGTCTATGCGGCGGACTACGTGCGGAACTCGACGTCCATCCCGGCGTCGCTGGCGGCGCTGAAGGCCGGCACGAAGGTCGAGGTCTGCGGCGAGAAGTATTCGGACGGCACGGGCATCCACTGGGTGCACAGCAACTGCGGCGCCACGCCGACGACGACGGCGCCGAACGGCTGGGTGAAGCAGATCGCGGCCAGCGGCACGATCGGCACCAACCTGGAACGCAGCCAGGCGTATTGCTACCTGTGGAACTGAAGGTACCGACGAAGGAGGGCGCCGCCCGCGCGGCGTCCGCGCTACGATCGTGCCGATGACGTCTTCACGCATGCTCTTGAGCGGCCTGGGCGCCGTGGCCCTGGTCGCGGCCCTGCTGGGCGCGCTCGGCCTGCGTGCGCCTTCGGCCGTGCCGCCGCCGGCACCTACGCCGCAGCGCCAGGCCGGCGCGTCCGCCAGGCAATGGCTGGCGCCGCCGCCCGCGTCCGCAACCGCACGGGCGGACTTCGTCGCGGCGCCGCCGTCCCCGCTGTACGGCCGCAACGGCCGCACCGTCGATTTGCACGGCGAGGACGTAGCGACGTACATCGCGCGCCGCAACGCCGCCGCGCGCACGGGCGACATGCGCGCCGCCTACGACATCTACCAGGCCGCATCCGTATGCGCCGCGGCCGCGGAGCCGCTGCCGGACTTCGCGGTGGCCGCCGAGCGTGCCCAGGCCGAGGCGGAGCGCCGCCGCGTGCAAACGCTGTGCGCGGGCGTCTCGGCCGTGCAGCTGCAGGAGCGCATGGCGTTTCTCGTGCGCGCGGCGGACGCCGGCAACCGCGCCGCCCGCATCGACTTTTTCATGGAAGGCCCGATGGGGCGGCCGGCCGACCTCGACGCCCAGTCCGACGACCCGCAGGTCGAGGCCTGGAAGCGGCAGGCGCTGGGCTATCTGGAGCAGGCGGGCGCGCAATGCGACCATTTCGCACTGTCGCTGCTCGCGAACGCCTACGACCTCGGCCAGCTGGTGCCGCGCGATCCGCGCATGACGATGGCCTATGCGATCGCGGCGGCCGCGGCCCGTCACGTGGCGCTGACGGAGGCGCAGTTGCGCGCGCGCTTCGGCGCGGAGTTGACGGGGGCCGATTTCGCGGCCGCGCTGCAGGCCGGATCCCAGCTGTCGCGCCAGGATTGTCCGGCCGGCCGGCCGTTGAGGACGTAAAAAAACCGCGGTCGGCACCGCGGTTTTTGCGTGAGGCTGGTCCGGAAGGCGGATCAGGCCTTCGGCGTGCGGCGGCGACGCTGTGCGCCGACCAGGCCCAGTATGCCCATGCCCAGCAGCATCATGGTGCCCGGTTCCGGCACGGCGTTCGTGAAGGTGTTCGAGCCGTCGACCTTGAACACGATGTCGCTGCCGCCGGCGACGTAGTTCGGGAACAGGCTGCTGCCGCCGATGTGGAAGTTGCTCGTATCCGAGTTGCCAGCCGGGTAGTTCAGGTTCGACTCGAAGTTAATGCCGAACAGCAGCGACGACACGCCATCCAGGTAGTTCGGGTCGATGAAGTCGCCGGCCTCGAGTTGCAGCGCGGTCAGCTTGGTCGAGCCCTGGCCACCGGCGCCGGCGATGGTGAAGGTCGACTGGGTGTTGCCCGGAATGATGGTCAGCAGCGCGATCAGCTGGCCGTCGTCGAAACCGGTACCGCCCGTGGTCGACGCGTTGGCAGCGCTGTCGTAGTAGATCGCGACCTTGTTATCCGACGCAGGGCCGGTCAAACTGAACTCGGCGGTGTTGCCGCTGAGGCTCGTCACTTTTTCGCTCAGCTTCGCGACGATCGTGAATTCAAAGGTCGAGCCGGCGCCTTTGGTGCCGTTGGCATTGAAATCCAGGCCGCTGAACAGGGCAGTCGTGTTGCCGTCGATGCTGGACAGGTTCGACTGGTACAGGAACTGGAAGGTCTGGCCGAGGGTCAGCGGCGAGCTGAACGGGCCGACGCCGATGGCGACGCCGCTACCTGTCGTGTTCCAGTCGAGGGTGGTGGAATCCGTTGCCAGGACGTTCGTGCCGTCCTTCAAGGTGAACGCTTGTGCCGACGACGCGGCAAATGCGAAGCCCAGTGCGGCTGCAACCGGAATCAGTTTGCGAAACGATTTCTTCATGGGTGGCTCCAAATCATCTGCTGGTTAGGTTATCGGGGGGATAGTCCAGCGCTTGTCTGCAAGCACGTAACCCAACGCGTGCAAGTCACGTGCCAGTTCCAGTCCCTCCTTTTTAAATCAATGACTTGGGAGCAGCTCAGTGAAAAATTCCAGGTTTCCGGTGGCCATATGTAAAAAATACCGACATATTATTTTGCATTCTGGAAACCATCCGGCGGGCGTTCCCGGTCGGCCGCGGGCCGGCTGCGCAACGTCACCACCGCCTCGTTCAGCCCGGCGCCGGCGGCCCGTACCGTGATCGTGCCGCCCGCGCCGGCCTTCGTCCGCACGATGCCCAGCACGAGGCCGTTGAACGCCGCCCGCTCCGGCGACTGGAACGATTCGAAGCTCGTCGGATCGCCGTTGTCGGTGGCGACGAGCTCCGCCGGTCCCTCGACGGTGAAGCGCACGCGGTCCTTCGCGCGCGGGGCGGGCGTGCCGTCCTTGTCGACGACGCGCACGGTGACGAACGCGAGGTCGCGCCCGTCGCTCGCGAGCGTGGTGCGGTCGGCCTGTGCCTGCAGCGCGGCCGGGGCGCCGGCCGTTTTCACCGTTTCGCGCGCCCATTCGCGGCCGTCCTTGTAGGCGACGACCGTGATCTCGCCCGGTTCGTAGGTCACGAAATCCCAGCGCAGGCGGTAGGCGTACGGCGCCTTCTTCTGGCGGCCCTGCGACTTGCCGTTGACGAACAGCTCGGCCTCGTCGCCCGACGTGAACACGTGCACCGGCGTCACTTGCCCGACGCGGTCCGGCCACGTCCAGTGCGGCAGCACGTGCACCATCGGCAGGTCCGGACGCCAGCGCGACTGGTACAGGTAATAGCGGTCTTTCGGGAAGCCGGCCAGGTCGACGATGCCGGAGTAGGAGCTGCGCGCTTCGTAAAACGGCGTCGGTTCGCCCAGGTAGTCGAAGCCGGTCCAGACGAATTCGCCGGCCGTGTATGGATTCTGGTCCAGCGACGCGAACGCGCGGTCGGCCGACGCGCCGAAGTCCGCCGCGAACAGTTCGTAGGCGCTGACCTGGTGCGTGGCCGGATCGCCGCCTGCGCCCGGGCGGACGGACGCGCTCAGCACGCCCGGCACGGGAAACTGGTATTCGCCGCGGCTGGACAGCGCGGACGCGCTCTCGCTGTGCAGGATCACCTTGTCCGGGAACGCGGCGCGGAACATCGGGAACTGGCCGGGCAGGGTGCGGATGCCCGTGCCCTGGTAGTTCAGCGAGATCACGTCGACCACGCGCGGCAGCGGCATGTCCGCCTTCGCGTAGTTCATCGCGCTCGTGACGGGGCGGGTGGCGTCTTCCTCGTGCGCGATGGTCACGAGTTCGCGGCCGACGGCGGCGCCGTCGGCGCCGGTGTACTGCTCGCCCACTTCGTTCCCCACGCTCCACAGGATGATGGACGGGTGGTTGCGGTCGCGCCGGATCATCGCGCGCAAGTCCTGCTCGTGCCAGTCGGGGAAGATCAGGTGGAAGTCCAGCGGCGTCTTCTTGCGCTGCCACGAATCGAACACTTCGTCCATCACGAGGAAGCCCATGCGGTCGGCGAGGTCCAGCAATTGCGGGTCGGGCGGGTTGTGGCTCATGCGCAGGGCGTTGGCGCCCATCGCGCGCATGATCTCCAGCTGGCGCTCGGCCGCGCGCACGTTGAACGCGGTGCCCAGCGCGCCGAGGTCGTGGTGGTTGTTCACACCGCGCAGCGGTATGTGTTCGCCGTTGACGATGACGCCCCGGTCCGGATCGAAGCGCACGGTGCGGATGCCGAACGGGGTCTCGTAGCGGTCGACGACGCGGCCGTCCTGGCGCACGGTCGCGACGAGGGCGTAGCGCTGCGGCTTCTGCGTGGGCGGCGGCCCCCACAGGCGCGGATGCGCGACGGTCACCGCGCCGTCGACGCCGCCGCTGGCGCCGGCGGCCACCGTCGTCGGCTGCGACACGGCCGTCGCGACGGGCTTGCCGGCGATGTGCCCGAGGTCGTCGAGCGCATAGAGTGCCGTCGTCACCGTCGCGCTGGCGGGCGCCGTGCCGTCATTGTCGAGCGCGACGTGCCACGCGACGCGCGCGGCCTCCTTCGTCACTTCCGGCGTCGTCACCGTCACGCCCCACTGGCCGACGTGGACCGGCGCCGTCTTCGTCAGCCACACGTCGCGGTACAGGCCAGCGCCCGGATACCAGCGCGCCGATTCCGGCGGGTTGTCGAGGCGGATGGCCAGCTGGTTGACGGCGCCCGGCTGCAGCCACGGCGTCAGGTCGATGCGGAACGAGTTGTAGCCATACGGCCAGCCGCCGGCGAGGTGGCCGTTGACCCACACGCTCGCGTACGACATGGCGCCGTCCACGTCGAGGAAGATTTTCTTGCCGTGGTCGGCAAGCGGGATATCCAGCTTGCGGCGATACCACGCCGGGCCCCACGTCTTGAGGCGGCCCATGCCGCCGTATGGCCCCGTCGTGAGGAACGGGCCCGCGATGGCCCAGTCGTGCGGCAGGGTGACGGCGCGCCAGCCGCCGTCGTCGAACGCGGCGCGGGCGAACGGGGCGTCGACGGCCGGTTCGGCCGCGGGGCGCGTGTAGCGGCGCGCCGGGTCGCGGATGAAGGCGTTGCCGCTCGGGAGAATCCACGGTTTCAGCACGGGCGTGGCCGCGCGCGCGACGCGGGCCGCTTCCTCGGGCATGGCGTCGGCCACCTTGCCGTCGGCGGAGGCGGTGACCACCGGGCGCACGTCGTACAGATAGGGTGTGCGCTTGGTCTCTTCCCTGGTCTCCGGGTCGCCGAGGTGGAAGCGCCAGCCGTCGTCCAGCAGGATGTGCTGGCGCGGCGCCAGGCGCTCGGCCGCGGCCTGGGCGTGCGCGACGATGGGTGTGAATGCGGGCGGCAGGGTTGCCGCCAGGGTGATGCCGAGCGTGGCGGCGAGCCGGCGTACGGCCATGTGACGCGTGTCTTGCACTGTCTCCTCCAGGGGTGGCGGTTGCTCGATCGACGCGGCGCCGCACGCCGGACGGGTGCGGTTTAGTGTTATAACAGTCGATCCGGTGTTTTGATGGTAGCGCAACCATCGGCAGTGTATGAGCAAAGCCATGGCGCGTCAATGGCCGGGGGACCTCACGCCGGGCGGCCGCGGCCGAGGATCAGGACCGCGGCGAGCACGCTGAATCCCGCGCCCGCATAAAACGTCGCGGCCGGGCCGGCGCGCTCCCACAGGACGCCGGCGACGACGCTCGCCACCAGCATGGCGAGGCCGCCGACCAGGTTGAAGAACCCGAACGCCGTTCCCTTCAGGTCGGGCGGCGCCGTGTGCGCCACCATCACCGCCAGGAGGCCCTGGGTCATCCCCATGTGCAGGCCCCACAGGCCGACCCCGAGCAGTAGCGCCGGCCAGGCGCCGCTGTACGCCAGCACCAGGTCCGCGCAGACGAGGAAGCCGAGTCCGGCGACGAGCAGGCGCATATGGCTCGTCGTGTCGGCCAGCTTGCCGAACGGGTAGGCCGACAGCGTGTAGACGATGTTCATCGCGACCATCACCAGCGGCACGAGCGCCGGCCGCATGCCGCCCTGCATGGCCCGCAGCACCAGGAACGCTTCGCTGAACCGCGCCAGCGTGAACACGGCGCCGACGATCACCACCCGCCAATACGCGCCGGACAGCCGGCGCAGGCTCTCCCTGCGGATCGGGTTGATGCCCCTGGATGCGGGCGCATGCTCCGGTTCCTTGACGCCCAGCGCCAGCAGCAGGACGGCCAGGGCGCCCGGGATCACGGCGATCCAGAAGATGCGCCGGTAGTCGCCGGCCCACAGGAACATCAGCCCGGCGGCGATCAGCGGACCGGTGAACGCGCCGACGGTGTCCAGCGATTGCCGCAGGCCGAACGCGGCGCCCCGGTACGCGGGCGGTACGATGTCGGCCACGAGCGCATCCCGCGGCGCGCCGCGGATGCCTTTGCCGATGCGGTCGGCGAAGCGCGCCGCGAGAACGAGCTGCGCCGACGCCGCGACGGCGAAGAACGGTTTGCTTGCCGCACCGAGCGCATAACCGGCCACGGCCAGCCATTTCCGGTTGCCGAGGTAGTCACTGAGGCTGCCCGAAAAAATCTTGACGATCGGCGCCGTCGCTTCGGCGATGCCTTCGATCAGGCCGATGGCCGCCACGCTCGCGCCGAGGGTCGACACGAGGAACATCGGGAGCAGGCTGTGGACGATCTCGGACGAGATATCCATCAGCATGCTCACGCAACCGAGCACCCAGACCGGGCGCGGTATCCGGCGCAGCGTGGAAAACCGTCGATGTGCCATGCTGGTTCGAGCCTTTCCCGTATCAGGGCAGCGGTTGCCGCCAGACGAATGGTAACCCGGCGCGTGCGCCGGCTTCACGTTTTCGACCGCGGCCGTGCTCCGCGCCGCGCCGCGCGGATCAACTTGTTGACCGTTTCGACCGCGGCTTGCATGCCGGGGTGGCCGCACACTACTATTTCAGTCCGTTTCCAGACCAACCATGCCAATGCGCCGCCTTCCTCTCCTCCTGTTGCTCGCCGCCGGCATCGCCCACGCCCAGCCGTTCGAACTGGCCGCACCCGGCCAGGCACCCGTCATCGTCCACGACGCCCAGGCCACGATGCGGCTCGCGGCCGCCATGTTGACGCGCGACCTCGAACGCGTGAGCGGCCAGGCGGCGGTCGACGTGACCCGCCTGGAGGATTGCCCGCGCCGCTGCATCGTCGTGGGCACGGCGGATTCGCCGCTCGTGCGCGCCGCGGCGCGGGCGCTCGGCGTGGACCTCCGTCCGCTGGCGGGCCAGCGCGAACGCTACCTGCGCGTGGCGGGGGAAGCGGGCGGGCGCGCGGTCCTGCTGGTCGCCGGCGCGGACCGGCGCGGGGCCGTGTACGGCGTCGTCGACCTGTCGCGCGAGCTGGGCGTGTCGGCCTGGGAATGGTGGGCCGACGTCGCGCCGGCGCACGTGGACCGTCCCGCGGTCGACGGCGCGCTGCGCCTGTCGGCCGCGCCGTCGGTGGCATACCGCGGCATCTTCATCAACGACGAGGACTGGGGCCTGCAGCCGTGGGCCGCGAAGACGTTCGACCCGGCCGGCGACATCGGCCCCACGACGTATGCCCGCGTGTTCGAACTGTTGTGGCGCCTGAAGGCCAACCTGATCTGGCCCGCCATGCACGAATCGACGAAGCCGTTCTTTACGATCCCCGGCAATGCGCAGGCGGCGGACGATTACGCGATCGTACTCGGCACCTCGCACGCCGAGCCGATGATGCGCAATAACGTGGGCGAGTGGACGAAGGAGCGCGGGCCGTTCAACTGGTTCACGAACCGCGACCGCCTGGTCGATTACTGGCGCGAGCGCGTCGAGGCCGTGAAGGGCATGGACACGGTGACGTCGCTGGGCCTGCGCGGCGTCCACGATTCGGCGATGGAAGGGGCCTCGAGCCCGGAGCAGGCGCGCGACACGCTGCAGGACGTGTTCCGCGTCCAGCGCGCCATGCTGAGCCGCGCGCAGGACAAGCCGGCCGACCGCATCCCGCAAGCCTTCACGATGTACAAGGAGGTGCTGGACTACTGGAACCTCGGCCTCGCCGTGCCCGGCGACGTGACGCTCGTCTGGCCGGACGATAACTACGGCTACCTCGCGCAGCTGGGCACCGCCGGGGAGCGCCGCCGGCCGGGCGGCGCGGGCATCTATTATCACGTGTCGTACTGGGGCCGGCCGCACGACTACCTGTGGCTGGGCACGACGCATCCGGCGCTGATCCGCGACCAGCTGGACCGCGCCTGGACGACGGACGCGCGCCGGCTGTGGGTGCTGAACGTCGGCGACATCAAGCCGGCCGAATACCTCGTCCAGTACTTCCTCGACGCCGCGTTCGACGCCGGCGTGTTGCAGCAGGACCCCGCGCGCCACCTGGACGCCTGGGCCGCCGCCCAGTTCGGGCCGGCGCTCGGGCGCGAAGCCGCGGCCGTCCTGCGCGAGCACTACCGCCTCGCGTGGGAGCGCCGTCCCGAATTCATGGGCTGGAGCCAGACCGAGCCCACGCGGCCCGTGCGCACGACGGCCTATGTGCGCACGGGCGGCGACGAAGCGGAGCGCCGCCTCGCGGACTACGGCGCGCTGGCGGCCCGCGCCGAAGCGCTCGCCGCGCGCATGCCGGCGCCGCTGCGTGACGCTTACTTCGAACTGGTGCTGTATCCCGTGCGCTCGGCCGCCAACCTGAACACGCGCATCCTGAAACTCGACCTGGCGGCGGAATACGCGCGCCAGCAGCGGCCCGCCAGCAACCTGTACGTGCGCCAGGCGCGCGCGGCGCAGGCGGCGCTCGGCTTGGATGCCGCCGCGTACAACGGCATCCATGGCGGCAAGTGGGCGGGCATCATGGACATCGCGCCGCGCCGCCTGCCCGTGTTCGCGGAACCCGTGTATCCGGCGTGGAGCGAATCGGCCCGGCGCGGCTGCGGCATCGTCTATCCGGCGCCGTTCGCCGTCGACGCGGACCGGCTCGTGTTGCGCAAGGGCCAGCCGTCGACGCGCACCGTGACGCTGGTGAGCTATGGCGGCCAGGATGCGCGCTGGTCCGTCCGCGCGGGCGGGCGCGGCGTGCGCGCGGACGCCGACGGCGGCATGCTCGATGCCGGCAACGGCCACGAGCAGCGCATCGCCTTGCACTACGATGGCGGCGCGGCTCCGGCCCTGGCGCTGCAATGCGGCGCCCAGACCGTCAACGTCAACCTGAAGGCGGAAGGGACGGCGGTGGCGGGCGTGCCCGGCGAGCGCGAACGGATCGTCGTGCTGCGCGCCGGCGCCGCCAGCCCCACGCGCGACTGGAGCTTGCAGCCGGGCCTCGGCACGTCCGGCATGGCCATGCGTTCCCGTCTCGACCTGGCATCGCGCGCCCCGACCGACCTCGCCGCGAGCGCGCCGCTGGCCTACCGCTTCGCGACGGCGAGCGACGGCGAAGCGACGCTGCGCCTCGTGGCCGTCCCGGAACATCCGCTGACGGCCGCCAACCGCGTGCGCTTCGCCGTCAGCCTGGACGGCGGCGCGCCCGAGGTGGTCGACACGGCGACGGCCGGACGCAGCGAACAATGGAAGGAAGACGTCCTGTCGAACATGGCCGTGCGCACGTGGCGCGTGGGACGCCTGAAGCCGGGCATGCATACGTTGACCGTGCACGCGCTCGACCCGGGCGTGGTGCTCGACAGGATCGACGTCGTGATGGACGGCGCCCCGGATTTCTACGGCATGCCGCCCACCGATTGAATGATGCTTAGAATTTTAGGCAAGACTTTCGGAATATCGCCCATGGAACCGTACCCTTCCAGCATCTAGAATCGTCCTTTGCGGTATCCGTGAAGCGAGGAGGAACGATGTCCGATACGAAGCAACCCGTCTGGTTCATCGCCGACGCCACGACCGGCCTGGCGGCCGCGCTGGCCGAGGCCGTGCTGGCGTCCGGCCAGCATGCCGTGCTCGCGGCGCGGCTGCCTGCGCAGCTGCAGTCGCTGGTCGAGCGCCATCCGCAGCAGGCGCTCGCGCTGGCGCTGGACGTGACGGACACCGCCGGCGTCGACATGGCCATCGCCGCCGCCGAGCGCCGTTTCGGCCGCATCGACGTGCTGGCCACGAGCGCCGCGCAGCGCTATCCGGGCACGATCGAGGAGGGCGAGGAGGGCGCCATGCGCGCGCTGTTCGACGAGAACGTGTTCGGTCCGATCAACCTGGCCCGGCGCGTCCTGCCGGCGATGCGCGCGCGCCGCGCCGGCCACGTCGTGATGCTGACCTGCGCCTCCGTGCAGGCGCCCGCGTTCGAGGGCTTCGGCCATGCCGCGCGCGCGGCGCTGGAAGCGCTCGCCGAGGCCTTGTTCTATGAAGTGGAACCGCTCGGCATCGGCGTCACGCTCGTCGATCCGGGCTGCGGCGACGACGCGGGTGCGGCCGCGCCGCGCGCCACCGGCATCGCCGACTACGACGGCCTGGCCGGCCGCGCGGCGCGCGCCAGCGGTGCCGTGCCGGTGGACGCGGCCCGCGCCGCCCAGGCCATCATGCAGGCCGTGGCCGCCGGCCGCGGTCCGCTGCGCCTCGTGCTGGGACGGGCGGCGCTGCAGCGCGCCTACGACCGCCTGCGCGTGCTCAAGGTGGGCTTCGATGCGTGGGCCGACCTGGCCGCGTCGGCCGACGTGCCGGCCCCGGGCCGCCCGGTCCATCCGCCGCCCAGCCACGGCGGCCGGCCGCGGCGCGGGGTGCGCTCACGGGCCTGAGCCGCGCCGCACGGTCGGCACGCCCGCCGCATCCGATGAGCCCCCTCTGTTCCGCGCCGGGGATGAAGCGCGCGATGGTGGCGTGATAGCTCGACACGCGCGGCCGCATGGTGCGCTGTCCGCCTGCCGCCGTGGGCCTCCTCCGGGGTCACATTTGCCGGAAGAAGTGCGCGAACAACGGACTGACGCGCAGCGTGTCGGCGCGGTCGCGCAGGTGCAGCGTCAACTTGCCGGCATCGTCGCGGCTGGCGCTGGCCACGTGCCGCAGGTTGACGATGGCGCCGCGGCTGATCTGGCGGAATTGGTCCGGGGCGAGCTGGGGCAGCAGGTCCTTGAGGCTCAGGCGGATCAGGGCGTCGCCATCGGCGCCCGCCACCGTGACGTATTTGTCGAGCGCCTGGAAGTACGCCACGTCCTGCACGGGAATCATGCGGACGATGTTGCCGACGGCCGCGCGGATCACGGTCAGGCGCTCGGCGGGCGCGCCCGCTTCGGGCAGCAGCGCGCGCATCTGCTCGACCAGCCGCGCCAGGCCGTCGTCGCCCGCCTGCTCCGGCGCGGGCGCCATGCGCGCCTTGAGGCGCTCGACGGTGCGGGCGAGGCGCGCATCGCTGACCGGCTTCATCACGTAGTCGACGGCGGCCTGCTCGAACGCCTGCACGGCATAGTCGTCGTAGGCCGTCACGAACACGATCTGCGGGAACGGCCGCGCACCGTCCCAGCGCTCGGCCAGTTCCTGCGCCGCTTCCAGGCCGCTCTGGCCCGGCATCTTGATGTCCAGGAAGAGGATGTCGGGCCGCAGTTCCAGTGCCTGCTGGACGGCGGCGACGCCGTTCGGCGCGGTGCCGGCGATGTCGAGGTCGGGCCACAGGCGGCGCAGGGTGGCGGCGAGCGTGGCGGCTAAAATCGGTTCGTCCTCGGCGATGAGGGCGCGGATGGGCGTGGATGCGGGCGCGGATGGTGTCATGCGGTCTCCAGGGGAAGCGTGAGGCGGGCCAGCACGCCGTGCGGACGGGCGGGAAGCAGGGTCAATGCGGCGCGCGCGCCGTACAGCGCCTGCAGGCGTTCGCGGGTGGTCGTCACGCCCACGCCGCTGCCTTTGGCGGCCGTCTGCGTAGTGGGCAGGCCGAGGCCTGTGTCGCTGACGCAGATGTCGAGCAGGCCGGCGCGCACGCTCGCCTCCACGGTCACCGTGCCGCCTTCGATGTTCGGTTCCAGGCCGTGGATGATGGCGTTTTCCACGAGCGGCTGCAGCAGCATCGCGGGCAGCCGCGTGCCGCGCAGGTCGTCCGGCAGGATGCAGCGGTACGACAGGCGCGCACCCATGCGCACGGCCATCAGGCCGAGGTAGGCTTCGGCCGCCGCGAATTCCTGGCCCAGGGTCGTCGTCTCGGCGCGGGTGGCGGACAAGGTGGCGCGCAGGTACTGGATCAGGTGGTCCAGCATCCGGCTGGCCTGTTGCGGGTCGATGGCGATCAGGCCCTGCAGGTTGGCGAGCGTGTTGAACAACATGTGCGGCTCGATCTGCGCCTGCAGCAGCCGCAATTGCGCTTGCAGGGCCTGGCGCTCCACCGTTTCGGCGCGCGCCCTGGCTTCGGTGCGTTCCAGCTTGATGCGCTCGACCCGTTCGCGGTTCAGGACCATGAGCGCCATCGCACAGATGCCCAGCAGCGTGAACAGGATCATGCCGCGCTGGCCGCGGTCGTTCAGGTAGTCGTGCAGGTCGGGCCGGCCCGTGCCGAGGAGCAGGCCGCCGACCACGATGCCGCAAAAGTGGGCGACGGGCGCCGTCGCGACGAGCAATACGAGGCTGGGTATCAGCCAGCGCCGCCGCCGCGCCGGATCGTCCAGGACCGTGAGGCGCACGCCGTCGAGGATCGCCAGCGCGATGACGCCGATACAGATCGAGTACACCATCTGGTCGAACAGTTCGTACGTCTTGCCGTTGACGAGTGTGATCAGGACGGCGGCCCAGGCGCAGACGACGACCGTCAGGCCGGCGTCGTCGGCCAGGCGGCGCAGCGTCGGCCGGCACGTGCCCGGTGAAGGCTGGAAGGAGCGGGTGTGGGTCGTCATCGTTGGCCTGTCTGCTGATGTAGTCCGATTGCCCGCATTGTGCCGCCGCGGCCGGGCAAGGGGCAAGCCGGCTGCGACGAAACCGCTCTGGCGGCGACCGAAACGGGTCATAATGGCCCCGAACCCACCTTCCGACCGACACGATATGGAATTCCAGTTCCTCGGCACCTCGTCCGGCACGCCGAGCAAGGCCCGCAACGTGAGCGGCCTGGCGCTGCGCGGACCGGGCGGCGGCTGGTCGCTCGTCGACTGCGGCGAGGGCACGCAGCACCGCATCCTGCACACGACCTTGTCGCTGCACGAGCTGCGCGCCGTTTTCATCACCCACCTGCACGGCGACCACTGCTACGGCCTGCCCGGGCTGCTGGCCAGCGCCGGCATGCTGAACCGCACGGCGCCGCTGACCCTCGTCGGCCCGCCGCCGTTGTGGGCGTACATCGACGGCGTGATGGCGACGACCGGGCTGGGGCTGCCGTATCCGCTGGACTTCATTCCCATCGGCGAGGTGGCCGGGGGCGCCGTCCTGCCCGACCTGGCCGTCGACGCGATCGCGCTGTCGCACCGGATGCCGTCGTGGGCCTACCGCTTCACCGAGCGCACGGTGGAGCGCAAGCTGGACGTGGCCCGCCTGCGCGCGGCGGGTATCGCGCCCGGTCCCGCGTGGGGCGAGCTGCAGGGCGGCGTCGACGTCGTGCTCGACGACGGCCGCGTGCTGCGCGCACACGAGTGGCTGCTGGCGCCGCGCAAGGCGCGCACGATCATCGTCGGCGGCGATAACGACGATCCCGGCCTCCTGCTGGACGCGGCGCGGACGGCCGAGGTGCTGGTGCACGAGGCCACGTACACGGAAGAGGTGCTGCGCAAGGTGGGGCCGGCACCGATGCACAGTTCGGCGCTGCGGGTGGCGCGCATGGCGGCGCAGGCCGGGTTGCCGAACCTCGTGCTGACGCATTTCAGTCCGCGCTACCAGGACGGGGAGGGGCCGTTGTCGATGGCGGCGCTGGAGGCCGAAGCGCGCGGCGCTTATGGCGGCCGGCTGTTCCTGGCGCGCGATTTCGACCGGTACGTGCTCGGCCGGGACGGGCAGCTGGTGCGATCGTGAGGCCGCCGTGGCCCGGCGTTTTTCCATTCATCGCAAAATATTTTTTGTAACACGCAAAAAAATCTGCGATATCTTTTTTGTCGGGTCAATCGATTTCCTTTTTGAAAAAGTTATCGCGGATTCCCCCATCGATATCCATATTTTTTATTTAAGTGGTGAAATCCAGATTTTTGGAATCGCATCTATTTCCATGCTGAAATCTGTAAATTTTCCGGTCGAATCAGTGACTTAGGTATGCCTGGGGCCCGGTTGCAAAGCGCCGGAAAATACCGCATTCTCCGCTCCAGATATGGATGAGAGGGCTGTCGGAACGCAGCGCGTCAACATCTCCGTATCGCCAAATACATAATTACTACGACGGAGACTACAGTGAAAAACCTTTTATCCCTGGCGGGATTGGGAGCGGTATTCGCTTCCTGCTTCATTGCCGCCAATGCCGGTGCCCAGGCCGGCGCGACCCTGCCCACCTTCCAGAACGCGTCCGTGCACGATCCTTCCGTGATCAAGGTCGGCGACACGTTCTACGTGTTCGGCTCGCACCTGGCCTCGGCCAAGTCGAAGGACCTCATGAAGTGGACGCAGATGACGGACAGCGTCAGCGCCGCCAATCCGCTGTTCCTGAACGGTTCGAAGAACGTCCTGACGGAGCTGGCGGAGACGTTCGCGTGGGCCAACGTGCAGGACCTGTGGGCGCCCGACGTGCGCCAGCTCGCGGACGGCAAGTTCTACATGTACTACGACGCCTGCGAAGGCGACGCGCCCCGTTCCGCGCTGGGCGTGGCCGTCGCCAACAGCGTGGAGGGTCCGTACGTCAACAAGGGCATCATCCTGAAATCCGGCATGTGGGGGCAGGCGAGCTATGACGGCACGATCTACGACGCGCTGAAGCATCCGAACACGGTCGACCCGAACGTCTTCTTCGACAACGCGGGCAAGCTGTGGATGATCTACGGTTCGTACTCGGGCGGCATCTTCATCATGCAGATGAACCCCGCCACCGGCCTGCCTTACCCGAACCAGGGCTACGGCAAGCGCCTCACGGGCGGCAACCACGCACGCATCGAAGGCGCGTACGTGATGTACAGCCCGGCCACGTCGTACTACTACATGTTCACGTCGTTCGGCGGCCTCGATGCGAACGGCGGCTACAACATGCGGGTGTCGCGCTCGACGAATCCGGACGGTCCCTACGTCGACGCCCAGGGCAACAACATGGCGAACGTGAAGGCCGACCCAACCAAGCCGCTGTTCGACGACGTGTCCATCGCGCCGTACGGCGTCAAGCTGATGGGTAACTTCCTGTTCGAGCGCAAGCTGGGCGAGGCGGGCACCGGCATCGGCATGGGCTATGTCTCGCCGGGCCACAACTCGGCCTGGTACGACCCGGCGACCGGCAAGCATTTCCTGATCTTCCACACGCGCTTCCCGGAACGCGGCGAGCAGCACGAGGTGCGCGTGCACCAGATGGTCATGAACGCGGACGGCTGGCCCGTCGTGGCGCCGTACCGCTACGCCAACGAGACGCAGCCGGCATTCCTGCGTCCCGAATTCGTGTTCGGCGACTACCTGTACGTCAACCACGGCAAGGACATTACGGCCACGATCAAGAAGTCGCAGCTGATCACCCTGAACGCCAACGGCAGCATCACCGGCGCCGTGACGGGCACGTGGCGCCGGCCGGGCGGCAACCAGATCGAGATCAACCTGCCCGGCGCCTCGACGTACAAGGGCGTGCTGCTGACGCAGTGGGACGAGACGTCGAAGTCGTACGTGACGACGTTCACGGCGTCCGCGCGCGAAGGCGTCGCCATCTTCGGCAGCCGCCTGATTCCGCGTACCGACATGCAGGTCGCCACCGCCATCTACAATGAGCTGAGCCTCGGCGCCACCACGGCCGTCACGGGCAATCTCACCTTGCCGACGACGGCCGCGCGCAACGCCGTCATCAGCTGGACGTCGTCGAATCCGGCCGTCGTCAGCAACACCGGCATCGTGACGACGCCGGCGACCGGCGCGATCAACGTCACGCTGACGGCGCGGATCACGAAGGGCACGGCCACGCTGACCAAGACCTTCACCGTCACCGTGCGCAAGCTGGGCGGCCTCGTGGCGTACTACGCCTTCGACGGCAACCTGCTCGATTCCAACGGCGCCTTCGCGGCCGGCAGCGTCATGGGCAGCAAGATCGACGTGGCGGGCGGCAGCCTGGCGTTTGCGACGGGCGTGCGCGGCAGCGCGGCGGTGTTCGACGGCGCCACCGGGGTGCGCCTGCCGAACGGGCTGATCTCGTCGAACGTCTATACCGTGTCGATGTGGGTGAAGCCCGCCCAGCTGACGGCGTTCACGACGACGTTCTTCGGCGCGCGCACGACCGATTCCTGGGTCAGCTTCCTGCCCATGGGCCACGCCGGCGTCGGCGGCGCGTCGATGCTGTGGTCGGGATCCAACTGGTACGACGCGGGCCTGGGCATGAACATCCCCGTCAACCAGTGGTCGCACGTGGCGTTCACCGTCAACAACGGTGCCGTCAACGTGTACGTCAATGGCGTGAAGCGCTTCTCCGGCACTGGCTTCCCGAACGTGTTCACGACGACGACCGGTACGTTCGCGCTGGGCGTGAACTATTGGGACACGCCGTACAAGGGCGCGATCGACGAGCTGCGCATCTATAACGCGGCCCTCAGCGACGCCGAAGTCGCCGGCCTGGCGCACTGAAAGGCGTGGACATGACCATGAAGAAGACGATCATCGGCCTGCTGGCGCTTGCCGCCTGCACGCTGGCCAACGCAAGCGTCATCCATTTCGACGACCTGTCCGGCGACGAGACGCAGCTCATAGCCGCGGGCTACGCGGGGTTCAACTGGGACAATATGGGGACGGTCCGCGCCGACGCCTATCCGGGCAGCGGCTTCGACGCGGGTGCCGTGTCGCCGATGAACACGGCGTTCAACTGGTACGGCGCGCCGGCGACGATCTCGACGGCCGACGGCAATGCGTTCGCCTACACCGGCGCGTATTTCACGTCGGCGTGGGCCGACCAGGAGGTCTCGTTCGAAGGCTGGCGCAACGGGCAGCTGCAGTTCTCGTCCGACGCGTACACGCTGGACACCATGACGCCGCGCTGGATCCAGCTCGACTGGTCCGGCATCGACACGCTCGTCATCTACAACAACGGTCCGACGCAGTGGGCGATGGATGAGTTCACGGTGCCGGAGCCGGGGTCGCTGGCGTTGATGGGGACGTCGCTGGCCGGTTTGTTGTTGGCGCGGCGCCGCAAACGGGCGATGTAACCGGTAGGGTGGACGGCTCGCCGTCCACGCGTTCAGCCACCGGATGTAAGGACGTATCGCTCATTCATACGCCGGTTGAACGCGTGGGCACGTGGTGCCCACCCTACGAATCACGATCATTCTAGGTGTTCGTGGTGCTCCGCCACGCCCTGCTTCCAATAGGCCGACACCCGTGTCGCCTCGCGCGGCACGCCTTTCTCGTTCAGCGCATGGCGCACCCGCGCCATCAATGACGCTTCGCCGCCGCCCCACGCGAAGCCGCGTCCTCCCGGCAGCGTGAGCGCCTGCATGTCCGCCGCCAACGCCTCCGCCGTATCGAACCAGCGCAGGTCGACGTCGGCCTGGCCCGCGAACACGCGCCGGTCGTCCGGCGCCGCGTGCACGCGCACGAGCGCGCGGCTGCCGGCCGGCAGCTCTTCCAGGCGGCGGGCGATGGCGGGCAGGGCGGTGGCATCGCCCGCCAGCAGATGCCAGTCGAGGGCCGCGGGCAGGATCATGGACCCGCGCGGCCCGCCGACGAGCGCGCGCTGGCCGACGGTGGCGCGGCGCGCCCACTCAACCGCTTTGCCGTCGCCGTGCAGCGCGAACTCGATCACGAGCTCGCGCGCTTCGCGGCTGAAGCGCCGTGGGGTATAGTCGCGCCTCACCTGTGCGCCGTCCGCGTCCGCGAACATGAACTTCACGTGGTCGTCGAACGAGAGCGACGTAAAATCGGCGAGCGCCTCGCCCGTGAAGGTGATGGCGACGAAGCCGGCGCCCAGCGGTTCGATGCGCGCGACGGTGAGTTCGCGCAGCTTGAGTTCGTGGCGCACGCGGCGGACGAGCGTGTCCGGCTGGTCTGCAGTCTGTTGCATCGTTGCTCCGAAAACTAGTTGATAATGTCCTCTACAAGCCCCCATTATGCGAAATATAGTTGATCAAGTCAACCAAAATTCTCCATCGCCCGCGCTGGAGGTGCTGGAGCGCGTCCACGCGATCATGCATCTGTACCGTTCGGCCCAGCAGCGGAGCCTGCGCGCCGGCCCGCACGACCTGGCGCACATGGAGATCAAGGTGCTGGGCTTTTTCGCGCGTCATCCGGGCGCGACGCAGAGCGACCTGGCCGCGCATTCGGGACGCGACAAGGCCCAGCTGGCGCGCCTCGTGCGCGGCCTGCGCGACCGCGGCCTGCTGGCGGCGACGGCGGACGAGACGGACAAGCGCAGCACGCGGCTGTCGTTGTCGAGCGAGGGCAAGAAGATGTTCGCGGCGCTGCACCGCCACGACGGCGCGCTGGCCGAGGTGGCGCTGGAGGGGATATCGGAAGCGGAACGCGCGACCCTGCTCGACCTGCTGGGGCGGGTGCGCGCGAACCTGGAGGCGGGGCAGGGCTGACGCCCGTCAGCCGGCGACGTCGGCCAGCAGCACTTCGCGCCGCTGCGCCGCGCTGATGCGGCCGGCGTCCAGCAGGCGCATGACGGTCAGCGCCTGGTGCGCCGGCACCGGGTTCGGCGCCTTGCCGAGCAGTGCATCGCGAATGCCCGCGTAATACGACGGATACGCGCCGTTCTCGGTCGGCAGGGACGACGTCGCCAGCGTGCCGTCGCGCAGGACGGCCAGGGTGCCGGTCTCGGTGTCGACGCCCCATGCGGCGGCAGCGCCGGTCGGCCGGCGGCCCGCGATCAGGTCCGCTTCCTGCGGGTCGAGGCTGTGCTTGACCCAGCTCCCTTGCAGGCCGTGCAGCGCCACGCGCGGGCGCGCGACGGCGGCCACCATGCTGGCGCCGAGGTCCACGCGCAGGCCGTCGGGATAGCGCAGGCGCGCCTGGAACTGGTCTTCGCAGCGGCTGCCCGGACGCAGCAGCGGCAAGTCGGCCTCGATGGCCAGCGGCGCGCCGAAGTACAGCACGGCTTCGTCCAGCAGGTGCGGGCCCAAGTCCATCCAGATGCCGCCGCCGGCTTCCGCCTCTTCTTTCCAGCGCGCCTGCGGCTGCGGGCGGAAGCGGTCGAAATGCATGGCCGCGTGGCGGATGGGGCCCAGGGTGCCGTCGGCGAGCAGGCGCAGCGCGGTGCGCGTCGTGCTGTCCCAGCGGCGGTTGTGGTACACGCTCAACAGCAGGCCCTTGTCCTCGGCGAGGCGGACGAGTTCTCCGGCTTGCGCCGCATCGTCCGTGAACGGCTTGTCGACCACGACGTGCTTGCCCGCGTCGAGCGCGGCGCGCGCCAGCGGGAAGTGCGTCGCGTTCGGACTGGCCAGCACCACGAGCCGCACGGCCGGATCTTCGATGAGGGCGGCCGGATCGGCGTGGATGGCGACGTCGCCCAGGTCGGCGCGCACCTTGTCCGGATTGCGGCTGGCGACGGCTGCGATGGCGAGGCCGGGCGTGGTGCGCAGCAGCGGCGCGTGGAAGACCTGGCCGGCGAAGCCGTAGCCGATGAGTCCAACGTTGATCGTGTCAGCGGTCATTGTGTTCCTTATAGTCCTGATGTGTGATGCGGTCAGTGCGGCAGCGCCAGCCCGGTCGGACGGTGCCCCGTCCCGCGGGCCGCGCTGCGTTCGATGCTCAGCACGTCGAGCGGCCGCGTGACGCGGTAGCGCACCAGCGCGGCGGCGCCGACGGCCACGGCCTGCGCGCCGAAGTGCGAGGTGCGGATCGCGGGCGGCGGCAGCATCGCGGCGTGCGCGTAGGCGGCCAGCACGTGCCGGGCGGGTTCGATGAACGTGTCGCCGAGCTGCAGCGCGGGGCCGCCGATCACGATCGCCATCGGATCGAAGCCGGCCCACAGATTGTTCAAGAGGATGCCCAGCTGGCGGCCGGCCGCCTCCACGGCGGTGCATGTGGCCTTGTCGCCGTCGGCCACGCGGCGGAACAGGCGCTCGAGGGCCGGGTGGCTGGGGTGTTCGCGGCCCAGCAGCGAGCCGAGGCCGATCAGCGCGTCGGCACAGCCGCGCCGCCCGCACTGGCACAGCGGCCCGCCGGCCTGCAGGATCGCGTGACCCACTTCGCCCGCGAAGCCGGAGAGGCCCGTCAGCAGGCGGTCGTTGACGATCACGCCGGCGCCCACGCCGTAGCCGATCGACAGGTAGATCAGCGGATCGGTGCCCGACTCGTCGGCGAATTCGAACTCGCCCAGCGCCGCCACGTTCGCTTCGTTCTGCATGGACAGCGGCAGCCCGTCCAGCGGCGAGCCGACGACGTGGGTCTGGACGATGCCGGCCACGTCCACGTCGCGCCAGCCGAGGTGGGGCGCGTGGTGCAGCAGGCCCCTGGCCTCGTCGACGGCGCCGTGCAGGCCGATGCCCACGCCGAGCACGCGCCGCGCCGCACCGTGGCCGGCCGGCCGCGCCAGCCGTTTCGCCAGCTTGACGAGGGCGAGCGCGGCGAGGCGGATGCAGGACTCGGGATCGCCCGGGTCTTCGTACGTGAGGATGCGCGTGTCGAGCACTTCGCCCAGCAGGTTGGTGGCGACGACGCGCACCTCGTCCACGCCCAGTTCGGCGCCGAGCAGGGCCAGGCGCGACGGATCCAGGTGCAGGGGCGTGGCGCGCCGGCCCACTTCGCCGGTCACGCGCAGCTCGCTTTCGGTGAGCCAGCCTTCGTCGACCAGTTCGCGCACGAGCAGGCTGACGGTGGACTTGGTCAGGCCCAACACGTCGGCCAACGCGGCGCGCGACAGGCCAGGCTGGGTACTTACCTGGCGTACCAGCGCCATGCGGTTCAGTTGCTTGAGGAGTTGCTGGTCACCGGTAACAGGCATGGGGCGGGAAAAATCAAGTGGGTTGTGATGATTATGCAACAGATCGGAAATATTTGTACATCATGCAGTACGCATATTTATAACGCAGATCCCGTTGGCTGGTGAAAAGTATAACGGTCCCGGGACGAGGGCGACGTCGAACGAAGTGATTGATTTATTTATGAAATCGATTTCTTGAACAAATTCGTTCACGTTCGTACGTATGTTACGTAACGCAAAGTGATAGGCGGAAAATGCCGTCCATTTCGGTGCGCGAACGCATTTTTTACGTGCATACAGTTCGTTCGATCGATTGACCAATGCCACGAATGTTCTTAATCTTGAATAAATGATGTCCGCTATCAATGACCAAAGAGTCAACGTTGCGACGGCCAGGAGGGCCGCCGCGACCGCGAGGACAAAGGCCCCGCCGACGGACTCGCGGCCCGGGGCGTGCCAGGAGTAGTACCACCACCACGGACGTCTGCGCCTGTCGGCGCGGCGTTTTTTTTCGAGAGACGAGAGGAGACACAGTGCAGCACACGAAGAGGGTTTTTTCCCATCACCTGAACACCAGGCACCGCCTGATCAGCCTGGCCGTTGCGAGCGCCTGCGCCGCCCTGGTCGCACCGAGCTACGCACAGGACGCGAGCAATGGTGCCTCCAACGGTATCGCTGCGCCCAACGAACAGGCCGTGACCACCCCGGTGCAGGGCGTCGCGACGAATACCGTCGTGGTGACCGGTATCCGCGCCAGCATGCAGTCCACGCTAAACCTGAAGCGTAACTCCGATGGCATCGTCGACGGCATCGTCGCCGACGACATCGGCAAATTCCCCGACACGAACCTGGCCGAAGCGGTCCAGCGCATCTCCGGCGTGTCGATCGACCGCAACCGCGGCGAAGGCGCCAACGTCACCGTGCGCGGCGTCGGTCCCGACCTGAACATGGTGCTGCTGAACGGCCGCCAGATGCCGACCGCGAACCTGGGCGACCAGGCCGGCCGCGCGTTCGACTTTTCCAACCTGGCGTCGGAAGCCGTATCGCAGATCCAGGTGTACAAGAGCGCCCGCGCCGACACGCCGCCGGGCGGCATCGGCGCGACGCTGAACATCATGACGGGCCGTCCGCTGGACATGGGCAACCGCGCCACCTTCGGCGTGAAGGGCGTGTACGACAAGTCCAACAACAACCTGCCGTCGATCGACGCGGCCAAGAAGGTCACGCCGGAAGTCTCGGGCCTGTACAGCACCACGTGGCACGACGGCATGTTCGGCTTCGCCGTCACCGGCAGCTACCAGGAGCGCAACCTGGGCGTGAACCAGGCCGCCGTCACCAACGGCTGGCTCGGCCCGTTCCACGGCGACACCGTCAGCCAGGATCCGGGTCCGATCCCCGTGTCGGGCGTCGGCGTGACGAATCCGCCCAAGGCCAGCGACCTCTACCTGACGCCGCAGAACCTGTCGTACTTCGTGCGCGGTTCGCAGCGCCAGCGGACCAACGGCCAGTTGACGTTCCAGTTCCGCCCCGTGAAGGACATCACGACGACGCTGGACTACACGTACGCCCAGAACAAGATCCAGACCAAGTACCACGAGCTGTCGGTCTGGTTCAACCACCCGCTGAACGCACAGACGAGCAAGTGGACCAACGGTCCGCTCGCCTCGCCGCTGTACTATGAAGAGCAGGTGACGAACCAGGACATGGCGATGAACGGCGGCGATTTCGCCACCAAGTCGACGCTGGACTCGATCGGCTTCAACACCCAGTGGCGCGTCTCGCCGGCCCTGCGCCTGTCGCTCGACATGCACCACTCGGTGGCGGAGTCGAAGGCGGACAGCCCGTACGGCTCGAACAACGACCTGGCGACCGTCAGCTTCTCGCGCGGCACCACCGGCGTCGACTTCAGCCAGGAGATGCCGATCCTCGTCATCCCGGCCGGCGCGAACTACACGGCCGCGCCGAACCAGGTGTCCGGCTCGTGGTTCCAGGATGGCCTGAACAAGATGAAGATCGACCAGATCCAGGCCGGCGGCAGCCTGAAACTGTTCGACTCGTCGAACCTGAACTTCGGCCTGTCGCACGCCAAGGTCAACAACCACTCCATGTTCCAGCAGGTGCAGCGCGACACGTGGGGCGGCACGTCGACGAACCCGGGAGCCGACTACAACCAGAACCTGTGGTTCGCGGACGGCATCAGCCAGTACTTCAGCAAGCTCGGTGGCTCGAACGATCCGCGCATGTACAACCGCTACAACCTGTTCAACTTCGCCGACGTGCGCGACAACGCGATCAAGGTCACGGGCGATCAGGCCGGCTACACCCCGAGCCTGTCCAACCCGAGCTTCAACCGCACGACGATCGAGAAGACCAAGGCCCTGTACGCGCAGTTCAACACCGACTGGGATACGGCGATGCCGATGCACACGGGCGTGGGCTTCCGCTACGAGAAGACCGACGTTTCGTCGACGGGCCTGCTGAAGCAGCCGACCCAGGTCAACTGGATCTCGCAGAACGAACTGCCGATCGTGTTCGGCTCGCAGACCTTCCAGACGCAGAGCGGCAGCTACAGCAACTTCCTGCCGACGGTCGACTGGGACATGGACGTGCGTCCGGACCTGAAGGTGCGCGCCAGCTACGGCGTATCGATCGGCCGTCCGCGCTACGACCAGATCGAGGGCGGCACCACGTACAGCGCGACGGCGGGCGTGACCGGCACGACGGCGAACCGCGGCAACCCCGCGCTGTCGCCGGTCAAGTCGAAGAACCTGGATTTGTCGGCAGAGTGGTACTACACGAAGCAGAGCATGGTGTCGCTGGGCCTGTTCTACAAGGACCTGTCGGACTATGCGGGCCAGACGGTCGTGAACGAGCCGTCGACGACGGCGACGACGCCGGTGGGCGGCGGCTACTGGAACGCGGCGCTCGCATCGGGCTGCGTGGCGACCGACACGAACTGCATGCGTAACTACATCCTGTCGCACTTCGCCGGCCAGCCGGGCGTGACCGCGACCGGCACCAACGCGGCGGGCAACCTGACGGGCACCATCAGCGGCATCGCGGGCGATCCGGCGCTGCCGTACCGGGTGACGACGTTCATCAACCAGGACAAGGCCTCGCTGAAGGGCGCGGAGGTCAACTGGCAGCACATGTTCAACAACGGCCTCGGCTTCCAGGCCAACTACACGTACGTGAAGTCGAGCCTCAAGTACGACAACATGGGGCTGGGCAACCAGTTCGCGCTGGTCGGCCTGTCGAACTCCGCCAACCTGGTCGGTATCTACGAAGACCAGAAATGGTCGATCCGCCTGGCGTACAACTGGCGCGGCGAGTTCCTCGCGAGCGTGGCCGACAACGGCAAGCCGAACCCGCAGTACGTCGAGCCGTACGGCCAGACCGACCTGTCGATCGGCTACAACGTCAACAAGAACCTGAGCGTGTCGCTCGAGGCGATCAACCTGACCGACTCGACCCAGCGCACGCATGGCCGTACCGACCAGCAGGTGCTGCAGGTGACCACCGGCGGCCCGCGCTACATGCTGGGTGCGCGCTACAAGTTCTGATGATAACGCGGCGCCGCGTGCGCCGCGCGTAACGACGGGCCGTCCTGCGGGGCGGCCCGTTTTTTTTCGGCCGCAAGTTCGGCGAAAGAAAATTCGGGGTCAGGTGTGCGCGGACGCCGATGGTAGCGTGCAGCAACGCTTTCTACGGATAATTTTCCTCCATTCGGCGTTTTTAGCGATTGCGCATGTGACCGCTAACAGCGACAATAACACTTCACAATAATGCGCACGCCCCCGGCCGCTGGCTGGCACCGTGCCGCGGAGACGATCCCACCCGTCCGCCATGCGCGGCCGCGGGCCATACGGCCCGTCATGACAGTCTCTCCGGCCAATTGCCGGCTTCGCCTTTCGCGTCGCCCGATTCACCCCCTGCGATAGAGGACTGGATGAGACTTACCCTGAACCGCACGCTGATTGCGCTAACATCGGCGCTCGCCTTCGTACCCGCGGCCCATGCCGCCCCGCTGAACACCCTGGACCGCAATGGCGCCTGGGTGAGCGTGGAAGCGTACGGCCCGAACGTCGTCCACGTGACGATCGCCGTCGACAAGGACGAAGTCCTCAAGGGGCCCGGCTACGGCATCCTGGCGAAACACGCCGACAACAGCGCCTTCCGTCACACGGCGGGCAATGACGGCGATACCTTCACGTCGAACGGCATGACCCTGCACGTGAACGCGGCACCGCCGGCGCGCACGCCGAGCCAGCCGGAGAAATACTTCGCGCCGTCGCTGGCCCCCGTCGGCCTGCAGATCAAGAATGCGCAGGGCGAACCGATCCTCGACATGCAGGGCTGGGAGATGTCGCCGCAGACCGTCTCCGGCGAGAAGACCTACCAGGTCGGCGCCACGTTCGCGGCCGCCCGCGACGAGCATTACTACGGCATGGGCCAGAACCAGGAATCCACCGGTGCACTGGACCTGCGCGGCCGCACGCTCGACTGCAAGCACTGGTACGACGCGCCGGCCGGCGAGACCGTGTGCGTGCCGTTCATGGTGTCGTCGAAGGGGTACGGCATCGTCTGGGACAACCCGTCGGCCACGCGCTTCAATGCCGGCATCCACGGCCGCACGAGCTTCCAGTCGAACGTGGGCGAGCGCGTGTCGTTCTTCGTCATCACGGGCAAGACCGCCGACGAGATCTATTCCGGCTACGCGCGCCTGACCGGCAAGACGCCGATCCCGCCGAAGGCCGCATTCGGCCTGATCCAGTCGAAGGCGCGCTACGACAGCCAGCAGGAAGTGCTGCGCATCGCGAACACCTATCGCCAGAAAAAATACCCGCTCGACGTGATGGTCGTCGACTGGTTCTACTGGACCCGCATGGGCCAGATGGACATCAACCCGGCCGAGTTCCCCGATCCGGACGGCATGAACAAGCAGCTGCACGACATGGGGATGCAGTCGATCGTCTCGATCTGGCCGCGCTTCGAAACGGCGGGCCGCTATTTCAACGAGCTGGATGCGAAGGGCTATCTGCTCAAGGACAAGGATGGCAAGACCGTCGACGGCCTGCCGTTCCGCTCCGACCGCACGGGCGGCCTGATCGACGCGACGAATCCCAAGGCACGCCAGTGGTTCTGGGAGAAGTCGCGCGACAACATCCTGTCGCACGGCTTCGACTACCCGTGGCTGGACGAGACCGAACCGGACCTCGTGCCGGACGGCTTCTACTACTCGATCGGTTCGGGCGACCGCTACCACAACCTGTTCCCGCTGCTGCACGTGGAAGGCTTTGCCGACAATATGCGCGCGTGGAAGCCGAACAAGCGCGTGCTGATCCTGTCGCGCGCCGCCTACCTCGGCTCGCAGCGCACGGGCGCGCTGTTCTGGTCGTCCGACGTCAACGCGTCGTGGGAAGCGCTGCAGCGCCAGATCCCGACGGGCCTGAACATGACGGCGTCCGGCATCGCCCTGTGGGGCAACGACATCGGCGGCTGGCAGAGCATCCCGGGGACGAGCGATGCCACCAAGCCGCCGCTGCTCGACCCGTCCGACGCGCGCGACGTCGTCGGCCAGAACAGCGACTACCCTGAACTGCTGACGCGCTGGTTCGAGTACGGCACCTTCCTGCCGACCTTGCGCCTGCACGGCCAGCACAAGCACACCGACATCTGGTCGTTCGGCAAGCAGGCGGAAGCCGTCATGGCCCGCTACGACGCGCTGCGCTACCAGCTGATCCCGTACATCTACAGCCAGGCCAAGTTCACGCACGACACGGGCGCACCGTTCATGCGCGGCCTGTGGATGGACTTCCCGAACGACCCGAACGTCGCGAACATCGGCACCGAATACATGTTCGGCCCCGCGTTCCTCGTGGCGCCGGTGACGGAGCAGGGCCAGACCGAAAAGAACGTCTACCTGCCGGCGGGCAGCGACTGGTACAACTTCTGGACCGACGAGAAGCTGGCCGGCGGCCAGTGGGTCAAGGTCGCGGCACCGATCGACCACATCCCCGTGTTCGTGAAGGCCGGTTCGATCGTCCCGTTCGGCACCGCGATCCAGTCGACGGCGACCAAGCAGGACATCGCCCAGGTCAAGGTCTATCCGGGCCGCGACGGCACCTTCGACCTGTATGACGACGACGGCGTGTCGTACGACTACGAAAAGGGCAAGGGCACGACGACGCGCCTGCACTGGAACGACGGCGCCGGCAAGTTGACCGCCAGCGGCGGCGACGCCAACCTGGCGAAGAACCTGTCGAGCATCGTGAAGGTCGTAGGTAAGTAATCGCGTGACGCATGGTGGGCACGGGGTGCCCACCCTACGGCCGCGTTGGATTCGTAGGGTGGGCTCCCCGAGCCCACCAACCCCCATCACCCGGTCCAGCGACCAACTTCCTCCTCCCTTGGCCACGAGCGGCAACAACAACGCCGCCCAACTCAAATGCGTCGGCCACGCGTCCGGATAAACAAAGATCTCGATCACGGCCGTCATGCCCAGGAGCCCGAGCGCCGCGCCCCGCGTGCACAGGCCCAGCACGAGCAGCAGCGGGAACACGTGTTCGGCCGTCGCCGCCATCTGCGCCGCCAGCTCGGGCGGCACGAGCGGCAGCGCGTACTCCGACTGGAACAACGCGTACGTCGATGCCTTGATCGTGAAAAGGCCCTCGACCTTCGTGCGGCCGGACAGGAAGAAGATCGCGGCGACGGCCACGCGGTCGAGCAGCAGCAGCGTGGCGTCGGGCAGCAGGCGCGCCAGGTGCGCGCGGGTGGTCTCGAACATCGCAAGATTTCCTTTCATGGTTGACGGGGCCCGCTCACGCGCGTGAGCAGTTCGCTCGCGATCCAGTCGGCGAGCAGGGCGCCCGCCCGCGCGACGCCGGCGTCCGCGCCGAGGCGGTCGACGAGCCGGGCGCACAGCGCGCCGAAGCTGCGTTCGGCGCGCGCGAGCAGCAGCGCGTCGGCATCCGCCGCCGCCAGCACGCGCAGGCGCGCGACGTGGCCGCGCCGCCAGACGATCACGTCGGCCGACGCGGGCAGCATCGTCGGCGCCGGCGGGGCGGCGCCGTCCTGGAGCGCGGACCGGACATCGGCGGCATTGGTCGTCAGCCGCGCGACCTGCAGCGACGGCGCGAAGCCGAGGCGCGCGCGGTCCCAGTCGACTTGCGCGAGGCGGGCCGGGTCGAGGGACGTCGCATCGCGGGCGACGAACGCGGTGGCCAGCGCCCATTCGATCCACGCCAGTTCATGCAGGACCGGATTGTCGGGATGGACGGCGCGCAGCGTCGCTTCGAAGCCGGCGCCGTAGGCGTCCAGCGTCCACGCGCGCGGCGGGCGGCCTCCTGCAAGGCCGGACGCGCGCCGAGGCGGCGCGCGATCGCCAGTTCGGCCAACAGGTCCGGCAGCGGCGGGATGTCGGCATCGCGCTCGATCATCGTCGCCACCGGGCCGCAGCGCGCGACGGCATGCGCGTACAGCGCCCACACGCCGTCCGGCACGTCCCGGTCGTGCGTGTCGATCAGCAGCGATTCGCCCTGGCTGTGGCCCGCGAGGTGGATCTGGCGCACGCGCTCGGCCGGCATGCCGTCCAGGTAAGCGAACGGATCGAAGCCGTGATTGGCCGCGCTGACGTACACATTGTTCACGTCCAGCAGCAGGCCGCAGCCCGTGCGCTCGCACATGCGCGCGAGGAAGTCCCATTCCGTCATCGACCCGTCCGCGAAGGCGAGATAGCTGGACGGATGCTCGAACAGCAGCGCGCAGCCCAGCGCATCCTGGGCACGTGCTATGTTGGCGCAGACGACGTCCAGCGCCTCGTCGGTGTACGGCAGGGGCAGCAGGTCGTGCGCGTTGAAGCGGCCGGTGCGCGACCAGCTCAGGTGGTCGGACACGTACAACGGATCGACGGCGACGACGAGCGCCTTGAGGCGCACGAGTTAGTCGCGGCGCAGGCCGTCGGCGGAACCGACCGACATCGACACGCCGTGCGGCGCCACCGGATGCCGTTCGCGAATTCCGCGCAGGATGGCGAGCGGCCCGCCGCCGGCCACCATGAAGTTTTCCGAGACGACTTCGACGAAATCGACGGGGACGCGCGTCTCGAGGAAGTCGCGGTAATGGTCGCGCCGCAGGCCGAGGCCGTAGCCGGCGAACGGCGGGGGAGGGGGATGGACTGGCATGGCTGGCCTCACGGGGTCGGCGGGTTTATTCCTTCTCGGTCAACGTGCCGCCCAGCGCCTTGCACTGGTTCTGGCCCTTGCATTCGTTCTTCGCGGTGGCGCACTGGCTCTCGCCCTTGCAGTCGTTGATGCCGTAGCAGCGGCCCGCCTGTTCCTTGTCCTTGTCCGCAGCATGGGATGGATTGGCGATGCCGAGCGTGGCGATGGCGAGCAGGGCGGCGGCGCCGGCCAGGCCGGCGCGGTTGGTACGTTGGACTTTCATGGTGTTCTCCTGGTGGTGGTTGGCGGCGGCGAGCGTCTGCAGCGCCGCGTTCATTGCTTATTTGCGCGGGGTCAGCGAGCCGTAGCCGTCCGGCGTGCCGATGCTCGTGCACGTGCCGTTGCATGTCGGGAAACCCGGACATTGTGTCGGGGGCGGGATTCGACACAAAAAGACACAATTGGCCGGGCTGGCGCGACGTGTGCGCGGGTTCGGCATGCACCGTGAATAACATCAGACATCATATCTGTTGTTATCGTATAACACCCCTAACAGCGATTTTGTGGTAGCGGATAGCAAATCGCAGAGGGAGAGGTCTGCACTATGAAGCGTGTGATATCGATTCCGGTATCGTTCGCGATAAAAAAATTATTGGTGTCGTGGTATTTACTCCAGTAATTTATTAAGATGTCAGACGTCGTACTTGACGGACCGCTCTGGAGGGGTGATTTCATCCTTTACGGGTCGATCTCCGTCGACGGTCCGGCAGAGGCCGTTCCGCGCCGAAAAATGTTAGCGTTTAACATTTTGTGTTAGTGCCGGCGGGGGCGAGTGTCCGAAGTACGCGTTTCAGGAGAACCGTCCGCGAGAAAAACAAGCGCATTGCAAGCCCGCCTCCATACCCAGGGCAAAAAAGGCCACAAGGCCATCCGATAAGAAGAGCGAGGAGACATATGAAGCAACACTGGAAAGGCGCCGCACGGCGCAGGGCACCTTATTGCCGCGAGATTTACGCATTGACGATCCTGGCCGGCCTTGTGTCGAACGCCTGGGCGCAGGACGCCACGCCGGCGGCCGCGCAGGATCCCGCGCAACCGGCATCCACGGCCGCCGCATCGCAGGGCGGCGCGGACGGCAAGAAGCAGGCGGTCGCCCCGACCGTCACCGTGACCGGCTACCGCAGCTCGCTGGCGCTGTCCGCCAAAGAAAAGCGCGAAAACAATGGCTTGACCGATACCGTGTTCTCGGAAGACATCGGTAAATTCCCCGACCCGAACATCGCCGACGCCCTGTCCCGCGTGCCGGGCGTGACCGTGACGCGCGCGTCCATCGACGGCGAGGGCATGAACATCTCGATCCGCGGCATGGGCCCGGCGTTCACGCGGGTGCTGCTGAACGGCGCGCCGATGGCGTCGGCGTCGGCCGGCAGCTGGGGCGGCAACATCAGCGCCAACCGCGAAGTCGACATGGACTTCCTGCCGTCCGAACTGTTCCGCAGCGCCACCGTGTACAAGAGCCAGCGGGCGGACATCGTCGAAGGCGGCGTGGCCGGTACGGTCGACATGCGCAGCGTGCGCCCGTTCGACAAGGCCGGCTTCCGCTCGGCCTTCACGGCCAGCGGCAATTACCGCGACAAGGACGGCAAGTGGGGCAATACCGGTTCCGGCGTCGTCAGCAACACCTGGGACACCCGGTTCGGCAAGGTGGGTGCGCTGGCCGGCTTCGCATGGGGCAATACGAAATACCACACGGACGTGTTCCAGACCGTCGACATGCGGACCGTCCGCCTGAACGCGAACCAGCGCAACGCGTCCGATCCCGCCGCGCTCCCGGGCGACTATTTCAACAGCCCGGCCACGGTGCCGTCGGGGATTCCGCTGTCCGTGCTGCCGGCCTATGCGCAGGCGCTGCTCAAGCCGGGCGCGGCGATCGACCGCAACATGCTGCTGGCGTTGAATCCCGGCGCCACGATCCAGCAGATCGACAACGGCCTGATGGGCCGCCTGCCGCGCTACCTGGTCTATGACGGCGAGCGCCGCCGCCGCGGCGAAATCCTGAGCTTCCAGTGGCAGCCGAACGACCAGTGGGACGTCTACCTCGACACCGTGTTTGCCCAGAAGGGCAACAAGATGACGCAGGAAGACATGAACGTGGGCATGCGCTCCAATACGCCGATCCCGATCGGCATGACGTTCGACCGCAGCGATTGCTCCGCCTACTGCACGATCACGGGCGCGACGCTGGCCGACACGTTCTGGTCGCTCGAATTCCGTCCGATGAAGGAGAACACGCACTTCCGCAGCATCAATCCGGGCTTCGAATACCGTCCGACCGACCGCCTGACGATCGACGGCCACGTCAACTACACGGACAGCGAGTTCTATCGCGACATGCCGACCGTGCTGGTCGCGACCACGTCGCCGTCGTCGGTGGTCAACTACAGCAACACGGCACCGGGCAAGATCCCGGTCATGACCAGCAACATCGACATCAACGACCCCAGCGCCTTCGGCTGGTATCAGGCGGGGCAGGGCTTGTCCGGTCTGCGCACGGACCTGTACCAGCGCCGGAACACGACCAAGGGCACGCGCCTGAACCTCAACTGGGGCGACGACACGTTCGCGATCAAGGTCGGCGGTGCGTTCGACGACATCACGCGCCGCTACACGGACTACAACAACGCCGACGCGTGGATGAACCTCACCTGCGGCAACAACGTCAGCTACCCGTTCTATGCGCCGAACACCGCGATACAGGGAACGTGCGACGGACGCTCGACGCCGGGTGCCGCCGTCGCCGCGACGGCCTACCCGGGCTACGGCACCGGCGCGACCGCCGGCCTCACGAACCAGCTGGTGTATCTCGGTTCGGCGGTGACGAATGCCGAGCTGGCCAAGTACGTGCACGCGAGCGACCATGGTTTCATCACGGTCGACTGGGACAAGTTTGCGAAGGACACGAACTACCAATACTTCCGCGACCACATCACGGACGTGCCGACGACGAACGGCGGCTACCTGCGCGAAAAAGTGAAGGCGTTCTACCTGGAGACGAACGGCAAGGTGCCGGTGTTCGGCCGCACGCTGCGCTACAACGCCGGCGTGCGCTATGCGGAAACGGAGCAGACGATCGGCGCGCCGCAGAGCGTGGCGGATCCGCGCAACGCCGCGCAGAGCCTGGCCAACGGCGGCCGCTACCCGAACCAGCAGGCCTGGGCGTACGAGACGACCAAGTACCACAACATCCTGCCGTCGTTCACCGTGTCGTACAACATCCTGCACGACCTGATCGCGCGGGTGTCCGGTTCCAAGTCGATGACCCGCGCGAATCCGGCCGACCTGCACCAGACCCAGTTGTCGATCGGCGACCAGGGCGTGAACCAGGGCCAGGTGTCGAATCCGGACCTCAAGCCCTTCAAGGCGAACAACCTCGATCTCGGCCTGGAATGGTACTTCAGCCGCGAAGGCTATGTGGCGCTGTCCGGCTTCGCCAAGGATATCGTCAGCCGCCCCGGCACGCGCTACGTCGACTACACGCTGGCGCAGCTGGACCAGATCTACGGCACGGTGGGCCTGACGGGTGCGCAGCAGGCGGCGGTGGACGCGGCCGGTGGACGCGACCAGAAGCACGTGATCATCAGCGAACCGTACAACATCGACACCAAGCTCAAGGTGCGCGGCTTCGAATTCACGTGGCAGCAGCCGCTGGACATGTTGCCGGTCAAGGGCTTCGGCTTCACGGGCAACTTCACGTACACGAAGCAGACCGACGAAGTGGTGGGCTCGCCGCCCGTCGCGGGCGTGCCGCCGCGGACCAACAACCTGACGCTCTACTACGAGCATAACGGCCTGAACCTGCGTGTCGCGCGCCAGTACACGTCGAGCCTGATCAGCAATACCGGCACGGGCCTGGCCTCGTGGGCGTATGCGTATTCGACGTCGCGCTCGCAGGTGGACCTGTCCGCCGGCCTGAACCTGCAAAAGCTGTTCGGCTTCCGCTACAACACGGACCTGACGCTGAGCGTCTGGAACGTGAACAACGCGAAGAGCCAGAACTACACGCAGTTCACCAACGCGATCTTCGACGAGAACGCGCCGGGCCGCAGCTACACCATGTCGCTGCGCACGGCGTTCTGACCTTGCGTCTCCCCGGGCCGTCTGCCGATGGCCCGGTGTTTATGGAGCGGCCACGCGGCCGCTCCTTTTTTTTCGACGTCAATCGCCCGCCGCCAGCGTCCACGTGAACCGCACGCCGTCGCTCCCATCCGGCAGCGGCCCCGGGCTGTCCGCGCGCACGGCATGCGTGGCCGGATCGACGCGCAGGTAGCGGTTCGTCGCGAGCGACATCAGCACGAGTTCCCCGGTCGGCGTCTCGATCCACTGGAAGGTCTCGGCGCGCCCCGGCCGGCCCTGGCGCAGGCCGACGCCGCCTTTCGCATCGACGCTGATCCATGCGGCGCCGGCTTGCAGCGCGACGCGCCCCAGCCCCATGTCCTTGACGGTGAACGGTGCCGGCGCGCCGCCGCCGGGAACGAAGGCGTCGCCCGTCTTCCATGCCGCCAGCCGGATGTGCCGGCCGTACGGGATCGCGCGCATCAGGCCGTGCGGGTTCGGCTGGTAGACGTCGATGCTGTCGAAGTCCGCATGCCCGCCCGTCTTTCCTGTCTGGTTGTAGTTGAACAGCGCATAGCGCACGCCCTGGAACGTCGTCACCTGGAACACCAGCGGGAACGGTTCGCCGATGGGCGCGAACTGCTTGCCGTCGGTCGACCAGCTGAAGCGCGCCTGCTCCGTGAGGAAGTCGCAGTCCGCGCGGAGCATCACGCGCGTGACCCCGGCCGGCAGCGGCACGCGATCGGCGTGGTCGCGTGCCTGGTCGTACAGCGCGAGCTGCAGGCCGGCGGCGGATTTTTCCACGCCCAGCGTCGCGTACGGGAGGTTCAGCAGGGCGAGGCCGGCGACGTCGCCGTCCGCGAGGCCGGATGCGTCCAGCGTCACCGTGGGCGACGAGCGCGGGCCGATGGCGCGCTGGGTCAGGCTGTCGCGCGCCTGCCAGAACGACGTGGCGGGCAGCGCGTGCAGGCGCAGGAAGCCGGGCCGCTCCGTCAGCGACCACTGGCCGTCGACCGGCACGTGGTTCCATTGCCAGACCGGCTGCAGCCTGGTGCCGCTAAAGTCGTCGCTGCGAACGTACGGCGTGCCGACCGGCACCGGCGCGGCCGTCTTCGGCTTGACCCACGTGCGCGGATTGCGTCCCAGGTTGCCGGGCAGGCCGAAGTAGGGCCAGCCGTCCTTCCAGGTGATCGGCGCGAGGCTCAGCAACCGGCCGACCGAATTGAAGTCCTGCATCGAGAAGCCCCACCATTCGCCGGCCGGCGTCAGCACGATGCCGCCCTGGTGCAGCGAATTCACGTTGCGCGCCGACGGATCGGGCGGCGTGATCGCCGCCAGCGTCTTGCTGTCCTTGAGGCGATAGCCCTTGGCCATGCCGTAGTCCTCGTCCTTGCTGATCGCGCGGTTCACTTCGTACGGCCCGTCCACCTTGTCCGCGCGCGCGGCCGGCATGCGGAAGCCGCCGGCGTAGTTGGCGCTCAGGATGTAGTACTTGCCCGCGATCTTGTAGAAGTGCGCGCCTTCGCCCATGCCCGCGTCCTGCGTGAACAAGACTTTTTCCGTGCCGGGCACGATGTCCGTGAGGTCGTCCGTCAGCTTGGCGATGTGCATGCGCTGGTGGTCCCACACGACCCAGGCCGTGCCGTCGTCGTCGAACAGGACGGAGAGATCGTGCAGGCTGCGCTTCATCTCGCGGTGCGTCCACGGGCCGCGCGGATCGGTGGCGGTGAAGACCTGCGTGGCGCGGCCGTTCACGTTGCTGAAGATGTAGAACGTGCCGTTCCGGTAGCGCAGGCTGGGCGCCCAGATGCCCTGGCCGTAGATGTTCTTGCCGTCCTCCAGCCGGTAGGCCGGACCGAAGTCCAGCTTGTCGACGGCGTAGCTGAGGAACTCCCAGTTCACGAGGTCGCGCGAGCGCAGCACGGGCAGGCCGGGCATCGCGTGCATCGTCGTGCCGGTCAAATAAAACCAGTCGCCCACGCGGATCAGGTCGGGGTCGGAGAATTCGTCGTAGAAGAGCGGGTTCGTGAAGGTGCCGTTGCCGTTGTCGGCGGTCCAGGTGGCGGTGGACAGGCCGGCGGCGGGGCGGGGTTCTTCCTGCGCGCGGGCGGGCGCGCCCATGCAGGCGATGGCGGCGCAGGCGGCGAGGGCCGCGGCGGTCAGATGCAGGCGATGTGGGGTCATGTGGGTCCGGTGGCGTTCAGGTCATCCGGCAATGTAGGTCATGCGTGGCAGCACTGTCAAAACCGCATGGCGGCGCCGGACGTGCGCCATGGGCATTGCCGGATGGGCAGGCAAGTCCTTGTTATTGCTCGGATTTCTCTCGGCGCACGGTGCCGTGATGGCCGCCCCGGCCGTGAATGTCGAATAATTTGCAACTAACCGACTGTCGACATATCGAATCCGGTATCGGTCGCCGCGAAAAATTCATCGCTCCGCCCGCGGCCGGGCTGTTGCCAGGCCGCTGCGGGCGCGGCGGATCAATGCTGGGCAGGCGGCACCGGCTGCGCGGCGACCGACTGCAGCGGCGCCGTCGCCTCGGCCGGGGTCGCACCAGGTGGCGGCGCCGCGCAGACGGGC
>Ga0209148_1000537_pt1 | contig 36806 bp, 31 predicted proteins | sample AraplaCol_mMF_r2_2_FD_184288 | JGI IMG/M metagenome (GOLD analysis project Ga0209148, IMG submission 184288) | Arabidopsis root microbial communities from North Carolina, USA - plate scrape CL_Col_mMF_r2 (SPAdes) (version 2) | ecosystem: Host-associated > Plants > Roots > Endosphere | place... | reverse complement strand
TATCCTGCTCTTCAATGACGTGACCCGGGGTGACGAGGGCTTCGTGCTGGAAACCACTGAGCGCCAGGTAACGATAGCCGGCGGCCTGCTCGACTTTGCCGCACCCCATGCCGCCTATAATGTCGCGCTGGCGCTTTTCACCGGGGCGATGGCCTTCTGCCTCTTCCTGGTGCGCTCGCCGATCGGCCGCGTCTTCATCGCTATCCGCGAGAATGAAGAGCGGACCCGGATGCTCGGCTACAACGCCTATCGCTACAAGCTGGCGGCGTTGACCGTTTCCGGCATCCTGTCGGCGATGGCCGGCGCTGCCTATGCCTTGCTCTTCGGCTATATCGGCGCCAGCTTTGCCTCGATCCAGTATTCGATCTTCGCACTTCTCTGGGTACTGCTGGGCGGTACCGGCACCATCCTCGGCCCGCTGGTCGGCACCGCTTTGATGTTCTATCTGGTGGACGCCTCCTCGGAAGTGACTTCGAGCTACCTGATCGTGGTAGGCGCGATCCTCATCCTGCTGGTCCTGTTCTTCCCCAAAGGCCTGCTCGGCAGCCTACGTAGGAAGAAGCTGCGGTGGCTGCCATGACAGTCGATAGGTCCCCGACTTTCCTGGAGACGCGCGGCCTCGGCCGGCGTTTCGGCGGGCTGACGGCGGTCGACAGCGTCGATCTCATGCTGAACGCTGGCGAGATCCGCGCCGTCATCGGCCCCAACGGCGCCGGCAAGACGACGCTGGTCAGCATGATCTGCGGCCGGGTGCCACCCAGCGCCGGCAACATCCTTTTCGACGGCGCCGATATCACGCGGTTGAAGCCCTGGGAGCGCGTCGCCAGGGGAATCGTCTATACGTTCCAGATTACCAGCGTCTTCCGCAACCTCAGCTGCTTCGACAATGTGGCGCTGGCGGCCGAGCGCAGCCTGACCCTGCAGCATGGCCTGCGCAGCGCTTTTGATACGCGCGGATTGGTGGCGCCGGTGATGACGGCGTTGCAGCGGGTGGGGCTCGAGGCGCGGCGCGACGAGCTGGCGGGGAATCTCTCCTACGGCCATCAACGGCTCTTGGAAGTTGCCATGGGCCTCGCCCTGCGGCCCAAGCTGTTGATCCTCGACGAGCCGACGCAGGGCTTGTCGGAAGCCGAGATCGTCGGTTTCTGCCGCCTGATCCGCGACCTCGCCGGCGAAACGACCATCCTGCTGATCGAGCACAACATGGATGTGGTGATGGAGTTGGCGCAGCGCATCACCGTCATGGCGGACGGCAATATCCTGGCCGAAGGCAGCCCGGCCGAGATCATGGCCAATGCCGAGGTGCAGCGCGCCTATCTCGGAACGTGAGGCAAGGAAGCCGATGCTGAACGTCGCGGCCATCAACTGCTTCTACGGCAATGTGCAGGTGCTGCGTGATTTCTCGCTGCGCCTCGAGGCCGGCGAGGTCCTTTGCCTGCTCGGCCGCAATGGCGCCGGCAAGACCACCCTGATGAAGGCGATCATGGGACTCGTCAGGGCGAAGAGCGGGCGCATCACGCTGGACGATACGGATCTCACGGCGCTCGCTCCGCATCTGGTCCCGAAGCAGGGCATCGGCTATGTGCCGCAGGGCCGGCGCCTCTTCGCCGAGATGACGGTGGAGGAAAATCTCCGTATCGGCCTGATGACGCGGGATCGCGGGCCGGAGACCTTGGACCGTATCCACCGCCTGTTCCCGCGCCTGCGGGAGCGCCTGTACCAGCGGGCGGGTACGCTGAGCGGCGGCGAGCAGCAGATGCTGGCGATGGCGCGGGCACTCTGCCTCGAGCCGAAAGTGCTGCTGCTCGACGAGCCGACCGAAGGACTGATGCCGACCATGATCACGGCGATCCTGGACACCGTGCAAGCGCTGAAGGCCGAAGGTGTCGCCACCATCCTGGTCGAGCAGCGCGTGGCCGCGGCCTTGACCGTCGCCGACCGTATCGCCTTCATCGAGAACGGCCAGTCGCGCGAAACGGTCGCCCCGCAGATCCTGCGCGATGATCCCGCCTTGCTGCATCACTATGTCGGCGTCGGGCTGAAGCGCGCGTGAGTTACTTTATTAGGCCGCGCCCGGCTGAAGCCCCCTCTCCCTAACCCTCCCCCGCGAGGGGGGAAGGGACGCTGTTGCCCCCAGCCTTCATAATCAGATTAAGGCGAATCAGCGCTCCTGCCCTATCGTAGACGCCAATGCTTGTTGGATATACCAGATGGGGCCTGCTCCCTCCCCCCTCGCGGGGGAGGGTTGGGGAGAGGGCGTGCCATGCTTGGCGTCGCGAGAAACTCACACCTCTTCCCGGTGCACGTCGTGGATGACGCAGCCCGCGCCTTCCGGCGGCATGGCGAGCCAGTCCTTGCGCTTCAGGGTGCGCTTGGTGTCCTCATAACCGCTCTGCCAGTGCTCGCGCATGGAGGTCGCCGAGAACTCATAATCCTTGGCATGGCCTTCATAGGATTTTTGCTGATAGATGAGATGCAGGATGGTGATCTCCGGCATGTCGGCGAGTTCATCGCGCAGCTTGCGTTCCGCGTCGTTCAGCAATTCGTCCGGCACCTTGACGAGCGCCCGGTAGGTGCGGTCCTTCCAGTTGCGCAGGCGGCGATAGACATCGGTGTTATAGCGCGTACGCGAGGAATACATGATGTCCTTGTGCCGACCCATCACGTCATGGATATCGCGGGGCAGGGCGCCACGGGTGCTGAAGAGATCGACCTGGAAGACCAGGCTGTTGATGTTCTCGTCGAGGTCGAGCAGGTATTGCAGCGGTGTGTTGGAGACGATGCCGCCATCCCAAAAGTAATCCGTGCCGATCTTCACCATCGGCAAGGCCGGCGGCAAAGCGCCGCTCGCCATGATATGCTCGGGCTCGATCACGTCCTTGGCGTTGTCGAAATAGAGGAAGTTGCCGCTGATGACATTGACGGCGCCGACCGAGAAGCGCACATCGCCGCGATTGAGCAGGGTGAAATCGACCAGTTCCAGCAGGGTGTCGCGCAATGGGGCGCTGTCGTAATAGCTGGTGCTGTCGCGCGCGCCGGCCAGGCTCATCCAGGGGCCGGGATTGCGCGGCGCAAAGAAGCCGGGCTGGCCAAGTGTCGTCGTCATCCAGGCGCTGGTGGCATTGCGTGCCATGCGGAAGATGTCACCATCCGGCGTATAGAGCCAGACGCGGCGGTCGGTGATGCGTTCCCAGAAGGCGCGCAATTTATCCAGGCGCTGATGCGGCGGATTGCCGGCGATGATCGCCGAGTTGATGGCGCCGATGGAAACGCCGGAGACCCAGTCGGGCTCGATATTCTCTTCATGCAGCGCCTGGTAGACGCCGGCCTGATAGGCGCCGAGCGCACCGCCGCCTTGCAGCACCAGGGCCACCTGGTCGCAGCGTTCCGGGCGCCAGCCATGGCTCGGGTTGGGACGGGCGGCATGCGGCTTATGGACCGCCTCGCTTACGCTATCGCGCAATTGCTCTTCCGGCGTCTTGGCATCCATGTGGCTCTCCTGGCGATCTGTCGTACGGGTGTGACGGCAAGCGGGACGTGCAGACTAGCCGTCACCCTGTTGCCGCTTCATGACATGGTGGCCGCCAAGCCGGGACAGGAAGCTGTTTTACGGGCGCTTTGTGCCATATCGGCCATTTTTTCTGTCAGGATTACGTCGTGACCTGAGGTCAGGAAGATTAAGATATCCGGCTCAAGGCGGATGAAGCGTCGGCGTCACAAAAGCATCGCCGGAATCCGCTTGACGGATCGTCGCTCGGCTCAGACCATCGCGAGGCGGGGAAGCCGCAGATCGGCAGCGATTGGCGACACGGTCAAAAGACAGAAGTTAACAAGACCGGCGCCGATCAAGTTTGTCGCCTGCATCAAAACTGGATGGGATCATGCGCAAAGACGACGTGCTCAACCTGCCTTCGATGCCGCTCGCGAGCCCCAGCTATCCGGCCGGCCCTTATCGCTTCATCAATCGCGAATACATGACCATCAGCTACGAGACCGATCCGGCGGCGATCCGCGCGCAATTGCCGGAACCGATCGAGCCCGTCGGCGACAACATCGTCCATTACGAATGGATCAAGATGCCGGACAGCACCGGCTTCGGCAGCTATACCGAGACCGGCCTCGTCATTCCCGGCAAGCTCGGCGGCGAGGATGTCAGCTTCGTCAGCCAGATGTATCTCGACGATGATCCGCCGATCGTCGCCGGCCGCGAGATCTGGGGCTTCCCGAAGAAATACGCCCATCCCAAGCTGGAGATCGTCAAGGACACGCTGACTGGTACGCTGGAATATGCGGGACAACTCGTCGCCATGGGCAGCATGGGCTACAAGCACGAGAAGGCCGCCGGCAATGGCGAGAAGACCCTGGCGACGCTCACCAAGACGCAGATCAACCTGAAAATCATTCCCGGCGTCGACGGCGAGCCGGAGATCTGCCAGTTGGTGGCGATCAACCTGACCGAGATCACCGTCAAGGGTTCCTGGATGGGGCCGGCGCGCCTGCATCTGGTGCCGCACGTCAATGCGCCGGTTGCCGATCTGCCGGTCAAGAAAGTGATCGGTGCCCATCACTTCATCGCCGACCTCACGCTGCCCTATGGGCGGGTCGCCTATGACTATCTGAAGGAACGGTGAAGCTTTCATCTTAAGCTGCCGGCGTCGGCCGCTATTGGGAGGCCGGGCATCTCCGGCTGAGCCTCTGCCGTCCCACCGATGGACCCTCGGGTCAAGCCCGAGGGTGACAATGGAAAATTCGGCCGGCGCATAGCGGCAAACTCAAATATCGAGAGCTGAACAACCATTGTCGTTGCCGGACTTGACCCTGTCGGCGTAGGCCGACAATCGTCGGCGGGGCAATCCATGGCAACCGCGGAACGATGCCCACCGATTAACACACCGGCCCTCGCCAACATCACCTTCCCGGGTCTAGGCTTACCGGACCCGCATAACGCGAAAACGGGAGGGTGACATGAAGGGGTGGTTTGACTCGCGTTTGGTGGCCGGCACTCTGGCCGGGCTTGGCATGGTGGCGATCATCTGTGCGGCCGGGCCGGCTTCGGCCGCCGGCAAGCTGCATGTCGTCGAACGGGCGACGTCCGACGCGGTGACGGATCTCGGCGCCAAGGGTGACAGTGTCGGCGATGTGCTGACCTTCGCCAATGAGATCTATGACGCCGACAACAAGACCAAGATCGGCAGCGATAACGGTTTTTGCATCCGCACCGTGGTGGGCAAGGCCTGGGAATGCTTCTGGACGCTGAGCCTGGCCAAGGGCCAGATCACGGTGGAGGGGCCCTATCTGGATGCCGGCGATTCCGTGCTCGCCGTCACCGGCGGCACCGGCAGCTATGCGACCGAGCGCGGTGAGATGGCCTTGCATGCCCGCGATGCCAAGGGTTCGGAATACGATTTCGTCTATACGCTGAAATAAGGATCCGCGCCGATCGTCACCGGATGCTGCACCCGTGTCGCAGCGTCCGGTGAAGCGCCCTCTAGGCGAGGAAGCGGCGGCGGCTGGTCTGGGCGATGATGAGGTCGCGCAGCTTGCCGGCCCAAAGCGCGCCCGCCGCCTGGTAATCGAGATGGTGGTCGCAAGGATCGGGATTGCGCAGATCCGCCTTGATGGTCTTGGTGGTGGGATCCATCAGATCGGCCGAGATGTCGAAATAGCGCAGGCCGAGCTCCTTGGCATGGGTCTGCAGCGCCTTGTTGTAGTCGAGCGTCAGCTTGGTGCGTTCAGCCAGGGTGGCGGTCACTTCGCGGCGCATCTGGGCCACGGCGCCCAATTGGTCGCCGTCGCGGATGGTCGGCAAAGTGGCACCGGTGATGACGACGTCGATGAAGCCCTGGCCGCGCAGTTCATGGATGAAGGCGACATAGGCCGAGATCGAGGCGCGCAGCTGGTCGGTGATGGTTTCGTTATAGAGCTTGGACCGGTACCAGATGACGAAGCTGCAGACCGCCTCGCCGAGCTGCAGGATCACGGTCGACTGGCGGTTCTTGTCGCGCAGGAAGCGGCGGAAGGTCTCGAAGGCATTGGTGGCCGATCCCGTGCCGGTGCCGATCCCGGTGCCCACGCCGGCCTCGCAGAACTGGTACTGCCAGGGCAGCAGGCCGATCATCTGCATGGCCTGGCGGAAATAGGCGATATGGCTATCACCCAGCACCAGGAAGTTGCTGTGCATCAAGGCCTCAGGGCTGACCCCCGGAATGCCCGCAGGACGGTTGCCGAATGAGGGACCCTGACGGGGGGCGGGGCGGCTGACGATCTGCGGATTCTGTCCGATCGCGGGGGCAAGCATGTCGGTGGCACCGTCCGGTTGCTGTAGGTGCCGCATACCCGGTCGGGGCATCGGCCTGTTGGTGTTGGTACGGACGGGGTGGCAAAGCCGGGCGCTGTATTGCGCGGCACTGGTGCGCGGCGCTGTTGCACGGTTCCGATGGCGCGCGGCGTCAGGCGCCAGGAAAGCGGCGATTCCTGGTCTGTTCGAAGATTAGGCCGCGCAATTTATCGGCCCAGAGGCGACCGACAGCCTCGTGATCGAGATGATGGTCCGACGGATCGGGGTTGCGATAGACCCCACGGACAGTCTTGGCCTCCGGGTCCAGCAGATCGGCGCTGATATCCAGGTATTGCAGGCGGAAGTCCCGGGCCTTGGCCTGCAACACCTTGTTGTAATCGAGGGTGAGGCGGGTGCGTTGCGCCAAGCTACCCGGCATATCGCGCCGCAGCCGGGCGGCTTCGCCCGCCGCTTCCGCGTCCGGCATGGTCGGCAGGGTGGCGCCGGTGACGACGATGTCGTGGAAGCCAGCACGCTGCAGCTCCATCAGAAAGCCGAGATAGGCGCCGATCGCATCGCTGAGCTGCTCCTGGACCGGCTCGTCATAGAGCTGGGCGCGGTACCAGACGACGAAGCCGCAATCGGCCTCGCCCAATTGCACGATGATCGTGGCCTGGCGGCTCTTATCCTGCAGGAAATCGCGGAAGGTCTGCAGCGCATTGACGGCGGCGCAGGGGTTGCGCATGCCGACTGCAGTGGCGCCGTCCACCTCGCAGAACTGATACTGCCAGGGTAGCAGCCCGACCATCTGCACGGCTTGCCGCAGATAGCTGACATGACCGTCGCCGAGGATCAGGAAGTTGCTGTGCATCAGCGCTTCCGGTGTCAGGACCGGCGGCCTGGTATCAGGGCGCAAGCCGCCGGCGCCGTGACTGCCGGCGCTAGGACGGGGAGCGCTAGGACGCGCGAGCATGGCCGGTGACCATATAAGGTTGGTCGTAACCGAGGGCCTGATTCAGATGGCAGCCGCCAAAGGCAGTGAAGAGCCTTTCGGCCTCGTCGCTCCAGATATCGGCCAGCGACACAGGCTTGTCGGCCATGCCATCGGGAACAATCTTCTCGGCAACCGGTCCGGCTGCTTCGCGAATGAAGGGCTGCAGCGCCACGGGCACGTGGTCATTCGAATAGTCGCCCGAAGCGACGGGCATAACCGGCAGATCCTCAAGCCGCAGAATGACGACGTCGGGATCGGTGGCCCAGGTCAGGCTGGACAAAAGGCTGTCGAAGAGAGCCGTTCCCCGGCCGCGCAAAAACTGGCACATCTCCTCCCGGCGGCATGGGCGCTGTGGATGCCCGGCCGCTCCGTTTGCCGATACCGGGTCATGCACCTGGCGTTGCAGGCAGGCAACCACGAGCCCGCGCAGCTCGCCAACAACCAGAATTTTGCGGGTCCCCGACAGCGCGGCGATGGCACCCGCTGAATGCGGGATCCGCCCGAAGATGACGGTCCCGTCAGGGATAAGATGGCGCAGACCGGTGAGTTCGTCGGCTAGATTGCTGTCGGTGCTGGCGGCGACCGCGGCAGATGCAATCGTCCAGGGAATGATCGGATGCCAGCCGAGCCGCTGAAGCGCCGCGAACGGCCGCGACAGATCGGCACCCGGTAAATGGATGAGCACCAGCCGGTCCGGGGCGCCGGCGGGCTGGACGGGCTGGGTTAAAGCCGGGCGGAAGGCCGGTTTCGCGGCGGCCGGTACGGTTCCATCTTGCATCTCAGCCTGCTGCTGCTGCGCGTCGTCGTTTCTCGTTCCTGTGGATATTTACGGACGCGGCCGCAAAATCGGGCGGACTTTGCGTGCCGTCCTGGTCGCGGCGCACCACCCCGCGGCCCTATGGGCCGGCTGCCACGGCTCGGCAGGTTTGTTTTCCCGCCTGAAAGGCTGGGCAGGCCCGTATCAGCCTGGAGGACAATAGGCCGCGAGGACGCAAGCAGGATGGATCAGCAGGGCCGTTTCCCGTCATCAGGTCCCGCCGGCATGGCTGGCCGTCGCCCGCGGATCGTCTTCATCGATGCGCTGAAGCCGCGGGAGATTTCCTTCCTGCGGGATATCATCGCCTTCCTCGAGCCGGCTTATGACATCCGCTTCGTTCATTCGAACCAGGAAGCGGCACTGGTCGAGGCCATCTCCTGGGCAGATATCGTCTGGCTGGAATGGTGCCTGGAACCGGCGGTCTGGGCGACACAGAAGTTCGATCTGCGCGCCCATGGCAAGAAGGTCATCGTGCGGCTGCATTCGACCGAGGTGATCGACGGCCGGCTGCCGCACCATGTCAGATGGGAGCGGGTGGATCACCTGGTTTTCGTCAGCGAGGACATCCGCGACGAAATGTTCAAGCAGATGCCCGATTTGCCGCAGCGGGTCGACTGCCGGGTCATTTCCAACGGCATCGATTGCGACCGTTTCACGCCGGGGCCGGTGGCGGGCGATCCCCATCGCATCGCCTGGGTCGGCGATATCGCCATGAAGAAGAACCCGATGCTGGCGCTGCAGATCCTGCGGCGGCTGCTCGATCTCGATCCCCGCTATCACCTGCATGTGGCGGGCGAGGCCAATTGCCCCCGTACGGCGCGCTATCTGCGCCACCTGATGGATGAGATGAATCTGAAGGGCGCCATCACCTTCTATGGGCGGATCGACCACATGGAGAGCTGGTATCGCGACAAGGGCGTGCTGCTCTCGACCACGCTCTATGAGAGCTTCGGCATGAATATCGGCGAGGCCATGGCCAGTGGCTGCTGGCCGGTGGTGCATCATTATCCGGGTGCCGCCAAGACCTGGCCGTCGGAGACGCTCTTCGCCACCGTCGACCAGGCGGTCGAGCGCATCCGCCAGGCCGGGCCCAGCGATTATCGCGCTGTCATCCTCGCGCGCTATTCGGTGCCGCGGCAGGAGGTGGCAATCCTCCAACTGCTCAAGGGGCTCACGGCAGCCCGGGCGGATGCCCTGAGCCCGGAGCCTTCAGATGGTTTCGATCCGCGCAGCTATTGGGAAAGCCGCCATGCGACGCTGAAAGGGTCGATCCGCAGCGTCGGCCATCTCGGCATGAGCGAGGCGCAGAATCTCGAGGACTATGCCACCAATGCCGATTACCTGCGGGCAGCACTCCTGTCGAAGTTCCCCGAGCCGCAAGGCCGGGTGCTGTTCGATGCGGGTTGCGGCACCGGCCTTGTCAGCGCGATCTGCACGGATCTCGGCTTCCGGGTGTTCGGCGCCGATTTCTCCGAGACCGCGATCGCCCAGGCCCGGGCGCGAGTTCCCGCCGGCAATTTCATCGCCCAGCCCTTCGATCAGGCGGTGGTGCCGCCGGCTGACGTCGTGCTCTGCATGGATGTGCTGTTCCATGTGGTCGATGACACGCTATGGCAGCGCAGCCTCGCCAGCCTGGCTGAGAAGCTTAAGCCGGGTGGCCGCCTGCTGATCCTCGAACATTTCCCTGGCCAGGCCAGCGCAGTGAGCCATGTGCGCTGGCGCACGGTCGATCTCTACCGTTCGGCCATCACCGGCCTCGGTCTCACTTTGGCCCATGCCATCACCTATCGCTTGCCGCAACTGGGGGCGCAGAAGACCTTGCTGATCCTGGATAAGGCGGCCGTCGCCGAGACCGCATCCGGTCCAGCGCAAGGTGATGCGGCCGTGATGCTGGCGAGCTAGGAAGAACCATGCCCCGCGTTTCCATCATCACCCGGACCAAGAATCGCCTGGTCTTCCTGGCCCGCAGCCTGCTCAGCGTCCAGCAGCAGGGTTTCGCCGACTGGGAAATCGTCATCGTCAATGATGGCGGTGATGCCGATGCCCTCGCCCAGTTCCTCGCCCAGATACCGGAGAGTGTCAGGAGCAAGATCACTGTCGTCAATCACGCCACGTCGCTGGGGCGCTGGGCGGCGGCGAATGCCGGTGTGCGCGCGGCCCGTGGCGATTATCTCGTCATCCATGATGACGATGACAGCTGGCATGACACCTTCCTGCAGACCATGGTGGCGAGCCTCGACAGGCAGCCGGCATCGGTCGGTGGCGTCGTCTGCCATACCCAATATGTGGACGAGGTCTATTTCGACGGCACCATCGCCACCAAGCAGGTGCGGCCCTTCAACAGCTGGGTCCGGAACGTCACGCTCCTCCGTATGGCGTCGCGCAATTTCATTCCGCCGATCTCTTTCCTCTATCGCGCGCGGCTGCACGAAGAGCTCGGGTTCTACCGCGAAGAGCTGCCGGTCCTCGGCGACTGGGACTTTTATATGCGGCTGTTATCGTGTCAGGACATAACCGTGGTGCCGCGTGTCCTCGCCAACTACCACTTGCGTCCCGCCGACGCTGGCGAGCAATTCGGCAATTCCGTCGCGGCCGGCCTGGACACGCATGTGGATGTCGAAGCCAGGATCCTCAACGCCCTGCTGCGCGAGGATCTCGCCACCGGCAAGATCGGCCTCGGCACCATCGCCAATCTCGCCTATGACCTCCGCGAATTGCGCGAAGGCAACGGGGTCGTCACCACGTCTTTGACCAGCCTGCTGCAGGCGATCGCCGGCCCGCGGCGCTGACGGAGTCATCGCCGGTGCTTGATGTGCCGGGGTAAGGCCGAGACTTCGGTGTCGGTACCGCCTTGCTGTCGGCTGTTATCTGGTCCACGATGAATTTCTTCCCGGTGGACCGGAGGAAAATTGGCAGAAACTGTTTTGATGGTGGTGGTGCCAGAGGCGGAGGCTTTGGTAAAGCCGTTCCGTGACCGTTTCGATCCCTCGGCGGCGTTGGGGGCGCCCGCCCATATCACGATCCTCTATCCATTTCTGCCGCCCGAACGGATCGACGCTCGGGCGGAAGAGATTTTGGCACATTGTTTCGCCAAGCAGGCGCCGATCGATTTCCGTCTGCACGAGATCCGCCGCTTCTCGTCCGATCACGTGCTCTATCTCGCACCTGACCCGGATGAACCCTTCCGGCAACTGACGCAGGCGGTTTGGCGTCTCTTCCCTGAAACGCCACCTTATGCCGGCCGGCATGCGGAGATCGTTCCCCATCTCTCGGTTGCTTGGATGCAGATGGGGGAGGAAGTCGAGAAGGTTGAAGCGGAGTTCAGAGAGGCGGCAGCAACGTGTCTGCCGGTTGCCGCGCGGGCGACGGCGCTGACCCTGTTCGACAATATGAGCGGCAGATGGGAGCAGCGGCGGGTGTTTGCGTTTACCGGATAGCCACGGGGAAAAAATGAAAGCCGGCTACCTTGCGGCGGTCGGCTTTGCAGGATTTTCAAGTGATCAATTTCCCGTTGATCGTTTACCTGGTGATCAATTGTCGTGTTCTTGCGCGTATTCGCCATTGTGCCAGACAAACCAGACATAGCGCATTTGCTCGATATCGCCCTTTTTGTCCCAGCTTAGTTTGCCAATCACTGTATCAATCGGTGCCGAACGCATGGCTTCGGCGACCTTTATTCCGTCTGTTGTTCCTGCGCGCTTCACACCTTCTGCCCAGGCTTGCACAGCCGCATAACTCGGCAAAGCGTAGCTCTCGGGGTCGCGATCATCTGATTCCAGACGTGCACCTATCTTGTCAGCTTCAGGTGTTCCAAAAGGAACGACTGAATCGAGGAAGCGGACGCCATCTGCAGCTGAACCGGCCATAGATGCAAATTGCGACGTATTGAGAGAATCTGGCCCAATGAAGGATGCACGGAGGCCGGCAGCGCGTGCTTGCCGAATGATAAGTGCAAAATCATTGTGGTACCCGCCAATATAGACAAATTCGGGTTGGCTCTTCTGGAGACCGGCGATGATGTCAGCAAAATCACTGCCGCCCTGACGATAGCTGGCGCTGTAGATTGGGGTGATGCCATCAGCTCTCAGCGTTTCCCGGAAACGATCGGAGATGCCTCTGCCGTAAGTGCCGCCATCATCGAGGACCGCGATCTTCCCTTGCGGGTATTTCTTGGCGATCCAGTTCGCTGCAAAAACACCCTGCCTATCGTCGGGGCTGATGACGCGAAAAAGAGTCGTCCAGCCTTGCGATGCACCGTCATTAGTCAGGCGGGGACTGGTTGACGACGCGGTGATCTGGACGATGTGATTCGCAGCATAGATCGGCGCCGCCGGTATGGATGAGCCGGAACAGAAATGCCCCACGACAAGGGACGCCTTCTCAGTCACGAGATCACGAGCGAAAGCAACCGCCTTCGTTGGATCGCATTGATCGTCGCCGATCTCCAGATGTAGCTGCTTGCCAAGAATACCGCCCGCCGCATTGATGTCATCAACAGCAAGTTCGACGCCCCGGCGCTCTTCCAGGCCGAATTTGGATATGCTTCCGCTCATCGGTCCGGCAACACCGACGACAATCTCATTCGGATTGGCGACATGCGGTGCCGCTGCGCAGCTGGTGAGACCGAGACACAAAGCCGCCATCGCCACCTGCGAGAGGCGGCCAAATTTCACATCGGACATATTTCCCCCTGTTGAACAGCCTTATCGAGGCTGGAATGCGGTCCCATTCTAGGTATGCGGACCGTGAGCGGGCTAGGGGAGAATCACTTTTGGCGGGTGAAATGATGGTGGGTCCAGTCAGGAAAAGTCAGCTTGCTGACCGCTATCGCTCCCGCTCATCCAGCCGATATGCATCGCCCTGCCAGACATACCAGCGATAGAGCGAGGTCTGCAGATCGCCTTTGTCGTCCCAACTGAGATGCCCGATGGCGGTATCGACCGGGGCTTGGCGCATCGCTGCGGCGACGGCGGGGCCATCGAGGCTGCCCGCGCGGGTGACGCCGGCGGCCCAAGACTGTATCGCCGCATAGCCGCGCGCGGCAAAACCCACATGCCTGGCGCTTTGCCCGTCATATTTGCCGGCGAGGCCGGGCGCCAGGGAAGCGTTGATGATGGTGCCGGGCTTGCCAAAGCGGGTGCCATCGCTCGCAGGCCCTGCCGCCGCGCGGAAGGCCGGATCGTCAATCCACGCATCGCCGTAGACATCGGCGCCGATCCCGGCATCGCGGATGGCCCGCACAACTGCGCCGGTGTCGGCCGCATCGCCGCTGAGAAAGACCGCCGCCACCTTTGTGTGCCGCAGATCCGAGATGAGATCCTCCAACCCCGTGCGGCTCACCGACAGGCTCCGGTCGATCACCGGCGACATGCCGTGATCCTGCAACTCGGCGCGAAACGAGCGGGCGGTGGTGACACTCCACATGTCGCCGGCATGGACGAAGGCGATCGGGCGGTTCGCATAGCGCCGGGCAAAATAGCGGGCAATGAAGCGACCGTTCTCGCTCTCGCTGTCGGTCACGCGGAACAAGGTGGTCCAATGCCGCAACCTGGCAAGCTCGGTGATGCTGGTCGAGGTTGAGGCCGGCGTGATCTCGACGATGTTGTGCGCGGCGTAGATGCCGGCGGCGGCATGGGTGCTGACCGAACAGAAATGACCGATGGCGAGGCTGATATTGGCGGCGACCAGTTTCCGGGCGACGTCTTCGGCCCGGGCGATGCCGCAGCCGTCATCCGCCGTCACCACCTGCAGCCGCCGGCCGAGCAGGCCGCCTTGCCTGTTGATGTCCGCGGCGGCAATCTGCACACCTGCTACGACATCCGCACCGTCATTGGCGCGCTGACTGCTCAGTGACACCGCGACGCCGATGATGATGTCGCCGGCGGCATCCTTGTTCCCGGTGGTGCCGCTGGCTGCGGCCGCGTCGGGCGCCGGCGTTGTTGCAACGCCGCTCCCGCCCGGGGAGCCGACGCTGCCACAACCCATGAGGCCCGCAAGGCTCAGCGCCAGAAATCCGTGCCGGACCGGTCGGATCAACGCGGTCGATAGACGCATCGCTGTTTTCGGCATGCCTGACTCTCATCCATGGCGAATGCGTCATATTATACCTAAAGTTGTTATAATTTAATCTAATCTACCATAAATTGTTCGTGATATCGAGCTGTTGGCCTGGGAAGAGCGCAGCGCATCCGGGGACCAGATATGTATTCGGGGAAAGGCGCTCAGACGACGGCGACCGGCGCTGTGATCTGCGGCTCGCGCAAGGTGACGGCGAGCAGGATCAGGGCCCGGTGCAACAGACGCTGATCGGGTGCAGCACCGAGACAGAGGCGCACGGCCTCCGGTGCCGGCAGTGGTGCGCCGTCGCGCGGCACGCAGAAGGCGTCGCTCGGCACCAGCGTCAGGTGCTGGCTCTGCAGCCGGGCAACGAAACCGGCGCGCGACCAGTGCCGCGGCAGATGCAGCCAGAGGTGATGCGCTTCCGGCGCCGTCTGCACCAGGTCCGGCGGCAGCAGATCGGCGGCAAGACGCTGCCGTGCCATCGATTCCTGGCGCAAGGCGGTGAGGATTTCCTGCGCCTCGCCGCTGCGGATCCAGCTCGAGGCCAGCGACACCATCAGCGGCGGCGCCATGCCGGTCAGCGCCCGCAGGGCGGTGGCCAGGCGCTGCGCCAGTTGCGCATCCGGCGCCAGCAGATAGGCGACGCGCAGGGCCGGCGTCATCACCTTGGCGAGGCCGCTGAGATAGATCGTCAGTTCCGGCGCGTAATGCGCAATCGGTGGCGGCGCCTGGCGGGCCAGCAGGCCGTAGGTGTCGTCCTCGATGATCATCAGCCGATGGCGCCGGGCGATCGCGGCGATCTCGCGCCGCCGTTCCGCCGGCAGGGTGGCGGTGGTCGGGCTGTGCAGCACCGGCACACAATAGAGCGCCCGGGGCTTGAGGCGCTGGCAGGCCTCCTCCAGGGCGGCCGGCAAAAGACCCTGTGCATCCATGTCGAGGCCATGCAGGCGGAGACCGAATTGCTGTGCCGCCAGGGTCAGGCCGGGATAGGTGAGGCTTTCGGCGAGAATGAGATCACCGGCCTTGGCGATGGTGGTCAAGCTGGCGGCGATGGCGGTCTGCACGCCGCCGGCGATCAGCAGGCGCTCGGCGGTGGCGGCACTGTCGGCGAGGCGCGGCGCCAGCCAATCGAGACCGGCCTGGCGATCGGCACCGCCCCCGGCAGCATCGCGATAGGTGAGCAGGCCGGCGAAATCCGGCCGCGCCAGCACTGCGGCGAAGCCTCTTTCGATCCGGCCCTTGAGATCCAGGCTGGCCGGCAGCGGTGGCAGGTTCATCGTCATATCGACCGCCGCCAGGCTGTCCAGCTCGCCGGCCGGGACGGGGCGGCGGGCGAAGCTGCCGCGGCCGACGCTGGCCTCGATCAGGCCGCGCCGGCGCGCTTCGGCGAAGGCCCGGCCGACGGTGGTGAAATCGATGTTCAGGGTAGCGGCCAAGGCGCGCTGGGCCGGCAGGCGCTCGCCCGGCTTGACCCGGCCACTCTCGATATCCGCCTCCAGCGCATCGGCGATCATCAGATAAAGTGGCCCCTGGCGCCCTTCCAGGCGCGGCAGCCAGATGGTGGCGCTGCTCTGTTCCATGCTGTTCCGTCATCCGACCGGTCGATCCGATCTCTTTTTATCCATACAATTTTTATTGACTGCATTCAATCTTATTTAATAAGACGGTATGAAGATGCCGGCAGGCCGGTCCGCCGGGAACTGACGCCCTTGCCCCAGCCGACCTGCCGATCCCAATATCCGCGGATGGTCGCGGAGCTTGGGGCACAAATGGCGGTTCACGGTTGACAAAGTTCCCAAGAGGCTTTGCGGTGAGAGGAGCCAGTTGTCATGCCAATTGTCACGGAGGTGACATGACGTCGCGTGAGCCGAAGCTGACGAGCGTCCTTGCCCAGACTGCCGATAGCCGGGCAGCCGATAGTCCGGCTGCCGATCTGCCGGCTGGCGAAGCAGAGGCGGGGGCTGGCATGGCTGGCGGCGAAGGCACTGCCTGGCAGATCCTGCCCGGCCAGCCGGATGCCCGGATGCTCCTGCTGCTGGCCGGACAGAATGACATTCTCGATATGATCGCCCGCGGCCTGCCGCGTCAGCAGGTCTTCGACCGGCTGACCGAGATCGTCGATGAGGTGGCAGCGCCGGCGTTGAGCTCGATCCTGCTGGTGGAAAACCACCGTTTGTATCTCGGGGCCGCCCCCAATCTGTCGAAGCAGTATTGCGACGCCATCGAAGGGCTGCTGGTCGGCGACAATGTCGGCTCCTGCGGCACCGCCGTCTTCCTGAAGCGGCCGATCGTCGTGGCCGACATCGCCACCGATCCACGCTGGGCGGATTACCGCGATTATGCCTTGGCTGCCGGCTTGCGGGCCTGCTGGTCGCTGCCGATCCTGACAGAGGCGGGCGAGGTGGTGGCGACCTTTGCGCTTTATTACCGCGAGCCGCGCGAACCGGCGGCGGCGGACTGGCATATCATCTCCTCGATGGCGCGGCTGGTGCGCCTCGCCATCGAGCGCGACCGCCATGAAAGCGCCTTGCGCGCGGTCGAGCAATCTTTGCGCAGCAACCAGACGGAACTGCAGGAGCGGGTACAGGAGTTGGAGGCGACCCGCAGCGAGCTGCAGGCCCAGGCGACGCGGCTCGGCAAGCTGACCGTCGATCTCACGGCGGCGCGCAACGAGGCGGTTGCGGCAGACCGGCTAAAGACCCGTTTCCTCGCCAATATGAGCCATGAATTGCGCACCCCGCTCAATGCCATCATCGGTTTTTCCGATGTGATGCGGGGCGAATTGATGGGCGCGTTGGAAAATCCCGTCTATCGCGGCTATGTGCGGGATATCTATGACAGCGGCTCGCATCTCCTGAAGATCATCAATGAGGTTCTCGACCTCGCCAAGATCGAGGCCGGCCAGATGACGGTGCATGCCGAGGCGGTTTCGCTGCAGGCACTCTGCACCGCCTGTATCCGGCTGATGGAATTGCCGGCGGAGCAGGGCAAGCTGACATTGCGGATGGAGGTAGCCGACCATCTGCCCACCATCTATGTCGACCAGCTGCGCCTGAAGCAGGCCCTGATCAATCTGCTGTCCAACGCCATCAAGTTTACCGCCGGCGGCGGCGAGGTCAGGCTCAAGGCCTGGCAGGACATCGACGGCGATATCAAGCTGCAGGTCTGCGACAGCGGTATCGGCATGACGGAAGCAGAGATGCGCCTCGCCCTTGAGCCCTTCCGCCAGGTCGATAATGACCTCGCCCGCAAATATGAGGGCAGTGGCCTCGGCTTGCCGCTGGCCAAGGCCTTCGTGGAGTTGCAGAATGGCACCCTGGTCCTGGCGAGTGCCCGGGGCGAAGGCACCATCGCGACGATCACCCTGCCGCGCAGCTGCCTGCAGCAGGCGGTCCGGTCAGGCGAAGCTGTCGCGTCCGAATTGCTGTCCTTGCGGGCCCGCCCGGTCCAGGACGATTCTTTTCGGGATTAAAGTCCCAGCCTGCGGCATTCCGGCGCTGGCCTTGACAGCCATAATCGGCTATATACATACATTATCAAATGACTGCATTCAATTCGACGATAGCTGCCGTCATTGACCGGATCCACCTCGGCTAATTGGTGGAAGAGGGAAGGAACCGCCATGAACCCCGACCATGCCATGAGCAAGAGCGCGATCACCGCGACCGACAGCGCAACCGCGGCGGCCAAGCTGGAGAACACGCCCGCAGCGGCCGGCATGCCGCTCAGTGCCCGTTCGACCTGGCTCGGGATCAAGCGGGGTGCGGTCCTGCGCTGCCCGAATTGCGGCAAGGGCCACCTGTTCCGCCGCTTTCTGAAGATCCAGGAGCGCTGTGAATATTGCGGCGTCGATAACTCGATATATCCGTCGGACGATGCGCCGCCTTATCTGACCCTGGTGCTGACCGGCCATGTCATCGTGCCGCTTTATATGGCGATCGAGCGCGCTTATGCGCCGCCGATGTGGCTCTCCGCCTCGATCTGGCTGCCGCTGACGGCGGCGATGTCGATCCTGCTGCTGCCTTACATGAAGGGCGGCGTGGTCGGCTTCTGCTGGGCCAAGGACATCCGCCGCGAACAGGCCGGTCGTTAACGAACCGGCTGACTGAACAGCTTTTACCGGGCGCCGGCTCCTCCCACCGGCGTCCTCGCGACAGCCGCTGCAAAAAATAATTTGCCGCGGCTGTCGAAATCGCTTCCGCTCAATCGTCACGGTCATGGAGGCGGCGATCGCCGCTTCCCGGGTAGCAGTCGGTCCCCCTCGCTGGGGGCCAGGCGTTACCCGTCCATGAACCGCAGGTCATGAGGGGAGCATCCCATGAATTACAGCATCTTCATCTATGAGACGGCCGAGGACTTCGCCAAGCGCAGCGATCCTGCCCGGAGCGAGGCGCATTTCGGCGGCTGGATGAAATATTTCGAGGGGTTGCGCGCGGCCGGCATCATGCGCGGCGGCTCCGGACTGATGCCGCCCGATACGGCAACGACAGTGAAGCTGCGCAGCGGCCAGCGGCTGGTCGAGGACGGTCCTTACGCTGACACCAAGGAACAATTAGGCGGCTTCTTCATGATCGAAGTGGCAGATCTCGATGCTGCCCTCGACTGGGCGGCGAAATGTCCCGCCGCCGCGACCGGCGTGCTGGAGATCCGTCCCAACCTGCCGCCGATGAAGCAGGATTGAGGCCAGGCCCGGCAACCAGCATCAGAGGATGGCGGCACACATGCAAGTCAGTCTGTTGATCTATCAATCACCGAAAGGCTTTGCCGAGCGCGATGATCCGGATCAGCGCGCGACGTTCTGGGCGGAGCGGATCCCCTATTACAATGCTATACGCGCGAGCGGCGCGCTGGCGGCTGCGGTGGCGCTGCAGCCGCCGGAGACGGCGGTCACCTTGCGTCTGCGCAACGGCCAGCGGATCGTCGAGGACGGTCCCTATGCCGACACCAAGGAGCAACTGGGCGGCGTGCTGGTCCTGGATGTGCCCGATCTCGCCGGGGCCGTCGATTGGATGTGGCGCTTTCCCGGGCTGAACACCGCGGTGGTCGAATTGCGCCCGAACCTGACGCCGATATCATCGGCCACGGCAGGGCCGCAGAAAATCGATCTGGAGAAGGCGGGGTAACGACCGAGCGGGGCGATGAACTGAGCGCAGCGAGCGACGATCAGGCGGCAACGGAATTGGCGGCGGCAAGCGGCCGCGTGGTTGAGCGCGTCCTGCGCGATTCATCGCGTCGGCTGCTGGCTTTTCTCGCGGCCCGCACGCGCGATGTGGCGGCGGCCGAAGATGCCCTGGCGGATGCCACTCGCCTGGCACTGGAGACCTGGCCAGCGCGTGGCGTGCCGGAGAAGCCGGAAGCCTGGCTACTGACCGTGGCGCGCCGGCGTCTCACCGATCAGGCGCGGCACCGGCAGGTGCGTGACGCGGCTGAGCCCGATCTCCTGGCCCTCAATATCCTCAAGGCGACCGAGGAAGCGGTGGAGATGTCCAGCGGCGACATGATCTTTCCCGATGAACGCCTGAAACTGCTCTTCATCTGCGCCCATCCGGCGATCGATGCCGGCGCCCGGACACCTCTCATGCTTCAAGTTGTGCTCGGCCTCGATGCCGCCCGCATCGCCGCCGCCTTTCTGATGCAACCGCCGGCGATGGGGCAGCGCCTGGCCCGCGCGAAATCGAAGATCCGCGATGCTGGCATCGGCTTCGATCTGCCGCGGCCGAGCGATCTGCCCGCGCGCCTCGGCGCCGTGCTCGATGCCGTCTATGCCGCTTACGGCAGCGGCTGGGCAGATCCCATCGCGGCTGGTGAACAGACCGGCCTCGCCGCCGAGGCGATTGATCTCGGCCGGCTGCTCCTGCAACTGATGCCCGACGAGCCGGAGGGGCTCGGCCTGGTGGCGCTGATGCTGTTCAGTGCCGCGCGGCGGCAGGCAAGGCGCGATGCCGACGGCAATTACGTCCCGCTGTCGGAGCAGGATACCAGCCGCTGGTCGCTGCCGCTGATCGCCGAGGCGAATGACCTGCTGCGTCGCGCCGAGCGGCAGGAGCAGCCCGGCCGCTACCAGCTCGAGGCGGCGATCCAGTCGTTGCATTGCGCCCGCGCCTTTACCGGCAGCACCGATTGGGCGGCGATCGCTTGGCTCTATGACGGGCTGGTGACCATTGCCCCCAGTATCGGCGCGCTCGTCAGCCGCGCCGCCGCCCAGGCCGAGGCGCAGGATGCGGCGGCTGGCTGGGCCGCGCTGCAGGCGATCCCCGCCGATCTCGTCAGCGGCTATCAACCCTATTGGGCGGTGGCGGCCCATCTGCTGACCTGTCTACAGCGCACCGACACAGCCCGCGCGGCCTATGCCCGGGCCATCGACCTTGCCCATGATCCGGCTGAGCGTCGGTTTCTCGCCGAACGCGCGGCGGCGCTGCCCGGAAATCCGGCATCTCGCTGATTTGACGACCATCGAGTGGTTCGGCGGCGATCGACTTCAAGGATCGCCTGTCCTGCAATTAACGTCGATGACCCCACCCCCTTTGCATTGCAATTGATGGACGAAGTCGCCTAGGCTCGCCGAGACGGCAGGGCAGGTGCGGCTTGCTCCCAAGCAGCCTTGCGATCTGCCAAATCCCCGATCTCGCCGCCGGCGCGACAGCGCATCTTGCGACCGCTTTTGGAGTACCGCCCATGAAAGCTTCCGATCTTCTCGTCCGCTGCCTCGAACTCGAAGGCGTCAAATACATCTTCGGCGTGCCCGGTGAGGAAAATGCCGACTTCATGATGTCGCTGCAAAAATCCTCGATCCAGTTCGTGCTGACCCGGCATGAACAGGGCGCTGCCTTCATGGCGGAAGTGCATGGGCGCCTGACCGGCGAGCCTGCCGTCTGCCTCGGCACTCTGGGGCCGGGCGCCACCAATCTCATCACCGGCGTTGCCGATGCCAATATGGACCGTGCGCCGGTGCTGGTGATTACCGGCCAGGGCAGCACCAACCGCCAGCACAAGGAAAGCCACCAGATCATGGATGTGGTGGAGATGTACCGGCCGGTGACGAAATGGGCCGAGAGCATCCGCCATCCCGATGCCATTCCGGAAATGGTCCGCAAGGCGATCCGCCTGACGCGCTCGGAAAAGCCCGGCGCTGTGCTGCTGGAACTCGCCGAAGACATCGCCAAGATGGAGACCAATGCCAGCCCCATCGTGCCGCATCGTTATCGCCGCCCGCAAGCTGATGAGAAGAGCCTGACCGAGGCGGTCGAACTGATTCGTAACGCGAAGCAGCCGGTCATCATCGCTGGCAACGGCTTGATGCGGCGCCGCGCGACACCGCAATTGCGGCGGCTTGTCGAGGCGACGGGCATCGGTGTCATCAGCACCTTCATGGGCAAGGGTGCGGTCGATCGTCATTCACCCTATTGCCTCTACACGATCGGTTTGCAGCAGAAGGACTTCCCGGCCTTCGCCGTGGAGGAGGCCGATCTCGTCATCACCATCGGCTACGATCTCGTCGAATATCCGCCGCGTTTGTGGAACCCCAAGGGCGACAAGAAGATCATCGATATCGACACGTTGCCGGCGGAGATCGACGGTCAGTATCAGGCCCATGTCGAACTCACCGGCGAACTTGCCACCAATCTCTCGCTGCTGACTGATGCCTTAGCGGCGATCGGCCTCGAACGCTATGACCTGCCGCGCCAGCAATATTGGCGCCAGCAGATGATGACCGATCTCGCCGCCCATAAGGATGACGCCACCGAAGGCAGCATCCGGCCGCAGAAGGTGCTGTGGGATGTGCGCGAGGCCCTGGGGCCGAAGGATGTGCTCTTGAGCGGCGTCGGTGCACATAAGATGTGGATCGCCCGTTATTATCACTGCGACGAGCCCAATACCTGCCTCATCCCCAACGGCTTCTGCTCCATGGGCCTGCCGCTGCCGGGCGCCATCGCTGCCCATCTGGTGCAGCCGGAGAACAAGATTTTCGCCATCTGCGGCGACGGCGACTTCATGATGAACGTGCAGGAGATGGAAACCGCCCGACGCCTCAATTCCGATATCACCGTCATGGTCTGGGAAGATGGCGGCTATGGCCTGATCGCCTGGAAGCAAGACAACGAATTCGGCAAACACACCGATCTCGGCTTCGGCAACCCCAACTGGCTCGACCTCGCCAAGGCCTTCGGCTGGCAGGGCCAGCATGTGACCGATGCCAAGGATTTGGCGCCGGCCCTGAAGAAGGCGATCGACCATAAAGGCCCATCGCTGATCGTGGTGCCGATCGACTACCGCGAGAATCCGAAGCTCACCAAGCGGCTCGGCGAAATCGCCGTGACGATTTGAGAGCGGATACCGCGCCAAGAGCAAGATCGGAACATTCATAGCAAGATCGGGACATACAGGATCGGCCATCTCTTGGTATGACCAACCATCCTTTCGTATGATTGGACCGGAGCGACGAGCTGGCCTAGGATGCACTCATGTCATCGCCTGCAGATGATGTATCGGCCGCGGGGCGCGCAGCAGTGATTGCGTGTCTCCCGGCCGGTTGACCTGGTTTCAGGTCTGCGAAAAGAGGATCGCAATCAGCCGACGGAGGTCCAGATGGCCACGCGCCGCGACGTTCCTGGGATCAAGACCTATGACAATCCGGCCGGCGGCTGGGGTGCCTTGCGCGCCACCGCCAAGGCAGTGCAGGAGCAGATGGACCTGACGGAAGCGCCGCTGCTCCTGCTGCGCACCAACCAGCCGGAGGGTTTCGACTGTCCTGGCTGTGCCTGGCCCGACAAGAATCACAAATCGACCTTCCGTTTCTGTGAGAACGGCGCCAAGGCCGTTACCTGGGAAGCGACCAGCAAGCGGGTGACGCCGGAATTCTTCGCCAGCAACAGCGTTACCTCATTGCTGAAATGGAGCGATTACGAACTGGAGGACCAGGGCCGTCTGACCCATCCCATGGTCTATGACGAGGCCAGTGACCGCTATCAGCCGATCGGCTGGGATGCTGCCTTCGCCCGCATCGGCGAGGTCCTCCGGGCTTTGCCCGATCCCAACATGGCTGAGTTCTATACCTCGGGCCGTGCCTCCAACGAGGCCGCCTTCCTGTTCCAGCTTTTCGCCCGTGAATACGGCACCAACAATTTTCCCGACTGCTCGAATATGTGCCATGAAGCGACCAGTGTCGGCCTGCCGCAATCGATCGGTATCGGCAAGGGCACGGTGTCGCTGGAGGATTTCGACCACTGCGACCTCATCATCGCCATGGGCCACAATCCCGGCACCAATCATCCGCGCATGATGGGCACCCTGCATGATTGCGCACGCCGCGGCGTGCCCATCCTCGTCTTCAATCCGCTGAAGGAGCGGGCGCTGGAACGCTTCGCCGATCCCCAGGACCCGCTCGAGATGATGACGCTGAGCTCGACCCGGATCGCCTCGACCTATTATCAGGTAAAGGTCGGTGGCGATGCGGCGGCGCTGAAAGGCATCATGAAGGCGCTGGTGGCGCTCGATGATGCTGCCGGCAGTGAAGCGGGTGGGAAGGACGTCATCGATCACGCCTTCATCCGCCAGCACACCAATGGCTTCGCGGCCTTCATCGATGACCTGCGCCGCACCGATTGGGCGGCGATCGAAGCGGCCTCGGGCTTATCGCGCGCGGCCCTGGAATCGGTGGCGCAGGCCTATGCGGAATCGAAGGCCACCATTGTCAGCTATGGCATGGGCATCACCCAGCACAGCACCGGCACGCAGAACGTCCAGCAGATTGCCAATCTGCTGCTGCTGCGCGGCAATTTCGGCAAACCGGGTGCCGGTATCTGCCCCTTGCGTGGCCATTCCAATGTCCAGGGCGATCGCACCGTCGGCATCACGGAGAAACCTTCCGCCGATATGCTGGCGCGGATCGAAAAGCGGTACGGTTTCACGCCGCCCAGCGCCCATGGCCATGACGCGGTGAAGGCCTTGCAGGCGATCATCGACGGTCGCTCCAAGGTCCTGATCACGCTCGGTGGCAATCTGGTTGTCGCCATGTCCGATCCGGAGAAATGTTTCCCGGCCATGGCGGCGCTCGACCTCACCGTGCATCTCGGTACCAAGCTCAACCGCTCGCATCTGCTGGTCGGCAAGGAATCGATCCTGCTGCCGGTGCTGGGGCGCACTGAGCGGGACATGCAGGCCGGTGGGCCGCAATCGGTGACGGTCGAGGATTCGATGTCGATGGTGCATGCCTCGCGCGGCAAGCTGACACCGGCCTCGGAACATCTGCGCTCCGAACCGGCCATCATCGCCGGCATGGCGCAGGCGACCCTGCCGCAGAGCAAGGTGCCATGGAAGGAACTGGTCGCCGATTACGACCATATCCGCGACGGCATCGAGGCGGTGTTCCCGGAATTTACCGATTACAACGCCCGCATCCGCGAGCCCGGCGGCTTCCGGTTGCCGCTGCCGCCGACCGAGCGGGTGTGGAAGACGGCGTCGGGCAAGGCCGAGTTCTTCATCTTCGCCGGCCTCGTCGAGGATCCGACGACTGCAGCCAAGGATGTGTTGAAGCTGACGACGATCCGCAGCCATGACCAGTACAACACGACGATCTACGGCCTTGATGACCGCTATCGCGGCGTCTTCGGCCGGCGCGATGTCATCTTCATGAACGCAGCTGATCTCACCGCGCGCCAGCTGGAACATGGCGACAAGGTGGATATCGAGACGGCTTTGCCCGGCGGCCGTCGCTTGCGCTTGCCTGGTTTGACCGCTATCGCCCATGACATCGCGGCCGGCTCGGTCGCCGCCTATTACCCGGAAGCGAACAGCCTGGTGCCGCTGGATTATCATGACCCCGAAAGCGGCACGCCGTCCTATAAGTCCGTTCCGGTGCGGATCTCGCGGCACGCCGGCTAAGCAGAGGAGCTGGGCGCCAGATCCGGTGACGGGTGCCTGCTGGTCAAAGCCGGATGTCTCGGTTAAAGTCCAGCCGCCGCGAAGACCGGTAACGGCAAGCGGCGGTAGCGGCGTATTGATCGAGACGTGTCATGAGCGACAGGCAGAGCATCGGCGAAACCAATCTGGCAGCCTTGCTGCGGGGCATGCGCCCCGTTTTGCGTGACGGTACCTATGTCTTCGTCACGCTGCCGCCGGGCTCCGACCGGCTGCGGATCGAGCCGCTGATGAGCTTCCGCGAAGCGGAAGGCCTCACCATGATCGTCACCGAGGAAGAGGCGCAGGCTTTCGGCCTTGATCCCGTCTTCCGCTCGCGCATGATCACGCTCGATGTGCATTCCTCGCTGGAGGCGGTCGGCTTCCTCGCCGTGATCACCAGCCATCTCGCCGCCGCGGGCATGGGCTGCAACCCGGTCTCGGCCTTCTACCACGACCACCTCTTCGTACCCGTCGACCGCGCCGAGGAAGCGCTGGAAATCCTGGAAGCGCTCGCCGCGAAGGCGTGAGCATTCCTCACTAATATTGGCGTGAGAGCTGCTGCCCCCTCTCCCTAACCCTCCCCCGCGAGGGGGGAGGGAACGCTGCGGTTGAGAGCTATCGAGCTTTGTGAAGTGCCGTAGCCTCGATAAATGTCTGCGACAAACTCGCTGGGCTCCCTCGCCCCTCGCGGGAGAGGGTAGGGGTGAGGGGGGCTATCGCTCGACTTTCGAAGACCATATCAATTGTCATGCCCGGACTTGACCAACCGGCTGCGTGAACTACTCCGCCGCCTGGATCGCTATATCCCCGTGGCCGACACCGAGTTGACCCAGCACGTGATCGCGCAGGCGCAGGAAGGCGGCATCCGAGCGGTTGCGGCTGTCGTCGCCAGCATGCGGCAGGATCACCGGCAGGATGCCGGCGATGCGGCCGGGATGCGGCTGCATGATGACGATGCGGTCGCCGAGATAGACCGCCTCATCGACGTCATGGGTCACCAGGATCGTGGTGATGCCTTCCTGGCGGACGATGCGCTTCAATTCGTCCTGCAAGCGCAAACGCGTCAGGGCATCCAGTGCCCCCAGCGGTTCATCGAGCAGCAGGAAACGTGGCCGGTTGACGAGGGCGCGGGCGATGGCGACGCGCTGCTGCATGCCGCCGGAAAGCTGCGCCGGATAGGCCTCGGCGAATTTCTCCAGCCCGACCAGCTGCAGATGCCAGCGCACCGTGTCGCGCTTCTGCCGCGCGCTCAGTTTGCTGCGACGGAGCGCCACGGCGACATTGGCCTCGACGCTGAGCCAGGGCAGCAGGCGGTGCTCCTGGAAGACGATGCCGCGATCGAGGCCGGGTCGCTTGACCTTCTCGCCGTCGAGCAGGATCGAGCCTTCATAGGCACGGTCGAGGCCGAGGATCAGGCGCAGCAGGGTCGACTTGCCGCAGCCGGAGGCGCCGACGATGCTGAGGAACTCGCCTTCCTGGATGTCGAGCGAGATATCCGACAGCGCCTGAACCCGGCGGCCGGCGACATCGAAATGCTTGCTGACGCGGGTGAGCGACAGGACGGTGTTCCGGCCGGTGCCCGCCGTGGCCTCGAAAGCAGGCGTGTCCTCGACCGCATGAAGATGGGGCGTATGCAGATGAGAGGCGTGGTGCAAATCCGTCATGACGTTCTCCGTCGCAGCAACAGGGTTTCGCTTAATCCGGCGAGGGTGTTGAAGCCCGCACCTACCAGGCCGAGCAGCAGGATGGTGAGCAGCACCAGATCCATCTGGAAGAGCTGCCGCCCCTGCATCATCACCCCGCCGATGCCGGGCGCGATGGTCATGAAGAGCTCGGCGCCGATGGTCGCCTGCCAGGCATAGATCAGCGCCGCCTTAAGGCCGGTGAAGATGGCGGGCAGGATCGCCGGGATGCCGACGAGGCGCAGGAAGTCGAGCCGGCTGAACGTCAGCACGGCAGCGAGCTCCCTGAAGCGGTCGGGGATCTCCTGCACGCCGCGCCAGGTATTGATCAGGCTCGGCTGGAAGGCGGCAAGGGCGATGAAGGCGATCTTGCCGGGCTCGCCGGCGCCGAACCAGACGGCGATCAGCGGCACCCAGGCGAAGAGGGCGATCTGCCGATGCGCCCGCAAGGTCGGGCCGAGGATGGCTTGCGCGGGGCGCAGGAAGCCGAGAGCCAGGCCGCTCGCCGTGCCGATCAGGGCACCGATCGCGAAGCCGGCGAGATCGCGGCCGAGGCTGGCGAGGAGAGCGGTGAGGAAGTCGCCGTTGCGGCTTTCGGTCCAGCCGCGGGCGACGACATCCTCCAACGGCGGCAGCAGATGCGGATCGACCGGGTTCAGGCGCGTGGCCGCCTCCCAGGCCGCCAGCAGCACCAGCGGCAGGGCGATGGCGCGCCAGATGCGGGCAAGGCGCGTCTTAATCTGGCTGTTCATGCTGCCACCTTCCAGCGCTGCAGATGGGTCTCGATGCGGCCCAGCAGGAAGTCGAAGATGAAGCCAATGAGGCCGATTACCAGCATGGCGGCGATGACCAGTTCCAGCTGGAAGAGCTGGCGGCCATAGGCCATCTGGAAGCCGAGCCCCTCGGTCGAGGCCAGCAGCTCCACGGCGACCAGGGTCTGCCAGCCATTGGACAGGCCTTCGCGCAAACCGGTGAAGATGGCGGGGACGGCAGCGGGGAGGATGATGGTCCGCAGCATCTGCGCCCGGCCGAAGGTCAGCACCTGGCCGACCTCGCGATAGGCATGCGGTACATCGCGAATGCCCTGATAGGTGCCGAGGGTCACCGGGATGAAGACGGAGAGGGCGACGAGAATGTTCTTCAATCCCTCATCGATGCCGATGACGAGGATCAGCAGCGGCACCCAACCCAAGGTCGGTACCTGGCTGACGGCAAGGAAGAGCGGGTTGAGATAGTCATGGAAGCGGCGCGAGGCCGCCATCAAGCCGCCGAGCAGCAGGCCGGCGGCAGCACCGATGGTGAAGCCGCGCAGCACGCGCAGGAGGCTGATGCTGGTATCATCCCACAGGCTGCCATCGCTGATACGGTCCTGCAGCGTCTGCCAAACCAAGGATGGTGCGGGCAGGATCTGGTCCGGCAGCCAGCCATAGAGCGACGAGGCCTGCCAGATGATGAAGAGAACGAGTGGAAAGGAGAGGCCGAGCAGCAACCGGCCGGCATGTTCGCCGACCCAGTCGCTGATAATGAGATTGACGCGATCAAGCGAACCGGCTTCCACATCATCAACCCGCGTCACGTCTCTCTCCTCCCGTTCCTGTTTTCCCTGGTCGACGACCCATGGCTCGACAACAAGGGCATCACCGGCCGGAACCGGATGAAAGCCGCCGAGCAGGAGTGCCGCATGCTGGTCGGCGGTCAGGGCCGCAGGACCTTGCAAGGTAAGCGTCTGCAGGGAGAGGGAGGAGAAATGCGGGGCGCGGGCCATGATATCGGCTCCTTTGGATTCGGAGGATGTCCGCTTACTGGGCGGCAGCCTGCTTCTGGCTTTCGACCGTGCCGTCGGTCAGCTTCTTGCCGTTGGCGTCATAGGTTGGCCAGAAGTTCTCCAGCTTCAATTCCTTGAGCGCGGTTTCGAGATATTGCGGCGCGAACCAGGAATTGAGATCGATATCCTTCTTGATCAGGCCATATTGCTTGGCCTTCGCCGCCTTGTCGGCATAGCGGGCCTTGATGAAGTCATCGACCAATGCGGTGTTCTCGCGGGCCAGGCTCAGGCCCTGGAGATCATCGGCGAAGCTCTCCACCGGCACGCCGGATTTCGCCCAGGCTTCAAAGACGGCCTGGCGATTGGCTTCGGTGGAACCCCAGGCTGCCGCCTTGACGAAGGCGGTGACAACCTTCTGGGTGAGGTCCGGATGGGCCTGCTCGAATTCCTCGGTGACGAAGAAGGCCGAGTTGGTGCCGAAGATCGGCGCGTCATTCTTGCTGGCATAGATGATCTTGACGATGCCGCGCTTCTGCAGGTCGAGATATTCCTGGCCGCCGAAAGAGGCATCGACATTGCCGGAGGTGAGGGCGGCGAGACCATCCGCCGTCGTCAGGCTGACGAATTTCACATCCTTCTCGGTCAGGTGATGGGCTTCGAGAACGGCATCCGAGGCGATCTGCAGATTGGTGCCGCGGAACTGCGCCACCTTGCGGCCCTTGAGGTCGTCGATCGAATTGATGTTCGACTTCGGCGACACCGCAAGATAGAGCGAGCCATGTTCGCTGGCCGGCAGCAGGAAGCGGGTCTTCAATCCGCGGGCGCGGCCGACGATCGAGGGCAGGTCGCCGAGACCGGCGGCGAAATCGAGCTGATGGGCCGCCAGTGCCTCATTCAGCTCCGGGCCGGCGCCGCGGAAGAAGGTCCATTGCACCTTGATGTCGGGATTGTCCTTGAAGGCATCTTCCACGTAATGCCCGACATGGGCGAGGGAGGCGGTGTCGCCGTAGCCGTAAGGCTGGTTGTCGACGCCGACACCGGGATAGCCGATGCGGATCACCGTCGGATCGGCATAGGCCGTGCTGGCCCCCAAGGTGCCGATGGCGAAGATACCGCTGATCAGGGCGGCGAAGAAAGTGCGTTTCATCTGTCAAAGTTCCTTCGTTGCGGCATCACAGGGTGCGAGGCCGGTTGTCGTATTGATCATTGGTTGTGTCGTTCTTCTCTGGCGCGCGCCGGATCAGCAGCGCGCGAAGCTACATCGGTGCATGAGCCGCTGTTTCCCCCTCTCCCCAACCCTCCCCCGCGAGGGGGGAGGGAGCGACCCGGCTCGTCCCGTCTCAGCGAATGTGTGGGATTCGCTTACGGGCCTTGGGGTCAAGGGTATGAGCGAGAAGCGGAGAGCTTCTGGCCCGCGGTCAAATACAGACGCGTTTCGGCTCCCTCCCCCCTCCGTCGGCGCATGCCGACATTCGTCGGCGGGGCGGGGGAGGGCTGGGGAGAGGGGGCCTCGGGCTCCGTAAGCGACCAAGATTGCCTCTCCACCGGTCACAATTTACTCCGCCGCCTGCGGACGCAGCGGCACCACCTTGCTGCGGATGCGGCTGTGCTTGCCGTCGGTGCTCACCGGCACGTCGCCGGCGATGGTGGAGCGGCGCACGATGCGGCGCTGGTCGCCGTAATCGTTGATGGCGTAGTGCTGCGTCGAGCGGTTGTCCCAGATGACGACGTCGCCGGCCTGCCAGCGCCAGCGCACGGTATTCTCCAGCTTGGTCACATGACCCTGCAGGATCTCGAACAGCTTGGCCGAATCGACATGGTTCTGGCCGACGAATTTCTGGATGAAATAGCCGAGGATCAGCGATTTCTCGCCGGTCTCCGGATGGATGCGCACCACCGGATGCTCGGTCTCGTACTGGGTCGAGGCGAAGGTGCTCTCGTAATGCTTCTTCTCGGCCTCGGTGGCATGCGGCCGCTGGGCGGCATAGTCGTATTTATTGCTATGCACGGCCCAGAGATTGTCGGCGAGATCCTTCAGTTCCGCCGGCAGGTGCTCATAGGCGGCAACGGTATTGGCCCAGACCGTGTCGCCGCCATAATCCGGCACCTGCACCGAACGCAGGATCGAGATCTGCGGATAGGCATCGACGAAGGTGACATCGGTGTGCCACTGATCGGCCTTGCCATTGCCGTTGCCGGTATCGAGTTCCAGGATGGCGGTCGAGCCGTTCCGCACCTTCTCGGTCGGATGGGCGACCAGGTCGCCGAACAATTTCGCGAAGCGCTCCTGCTCGGCATCATCGAGATGCTGCTGGCCACGGAAGAAGATGACGCGATGCTCCAGCAAAGTGGCGCGGATCGCCTTATAGGTCTCCGGGCTGAGATCGCCGCTCAATTTGATGCCGGTCAATTCGGCACCGATGCGGCCGGCGATGCGCTTCACCTCAAAGGGAAGGGGAATGTTGTTGGCTTTTTCCTGCAAAGCGACGGACATATCGGCTCTCCTCTGTCGGTTATCCGTTGGTGTTGGTTGGTACGAGTAAGTAAGGGATCGGTTTATTCGGCAGCGGCGATCTGCGCGCCGTCGCGCCTATGTGGCCGGTGCGCCGGGAATTTGAGGCCAAGGTTTTCGCGCAGGGTCTTGCCCTCGTATTCGCTGCGGAACAGGCCGCGTCGGCGCAATTCCGGGATCACCAGTTCGATGAAGTCATCGAGCCCGCCCGGCACGGTCGGCGGCATGACGTTGAAGCCATCGGCACCGAAGCCGAGGAAGCGCTCCTCCAGCTGATCGGCGATCTGCTCTGCCGTGCCGATCAGCTGCCAATGGCCCCGTGCCCCGGCGATGCGGAGATAAAGCTGGCGGATGGTCAGGTTCTCGCGGCGGGCGAGATCGACCAGCAGCTTCTGGCGGCTCTGGCTGGCATTGGTCACCGGCAAATCCGGCAGCGGTCCGTCGAGCGGATACGCGGAGAGATCGAAATTGCCGATGTAGTTGGAGAGCAAGGTGAGGCCGATCTCGGGATGGATCAGCTCCTGTAGCTGCTCGAACTTGTCCTGGGCTTCCGCTTCGCTGCGGCCGACCACCGGGAAGACGCCCGGCATGATCTTGAGGTCCTCCGGCGCGCGGCCGTACTTTCCGAGGCGGCCCTTGAGATTGGCGTAGAAGCCCCGGGCTTCCCGCAAGGTACGCTGGGCGGTGAAGACCACTTCCGCTGTACGGGCGGCCAGTTCCTGGCCGGCTTCCGAAGAGCCCGCTTGCACCACCACCGGATGACCCTGGCGCGAGCGCGCGACATTCAAAGGGCCGCGCACGCTGAAATGCGCGCCGACATGGTTGAGGATATGCAGTTTGTCGGGATCGAAGAAGCGGCCGCTCTCCTTGTCGCGCAGGAAGGCATCGTCCTCCCAGGAATTCCACAGGCCCAGCACTACATCGATGAATTCATTGGCCCGCGCATAGCGGTCGCCATGAGCGAGATGCGGTAGTGACGAGAAGTTCTTCGCTTCCAGCTCGGCCGATGAGGTCACGAGGTTCCAGCCGGCCCGGCCGTTGCTCAACTGATCCAGCGAGGCGAAGAAGCGGGCGAGGTTATAGGGCTCGTGAAAGGTCGTGGAGGCGGTGGCGACCAGACCGATCGTCTCGGTCACCGTGGAGAGGGCCGAGAGCAGGGTGATGGGCTCGAAGCCGTTCGACCATTCGTCGCTGCGACTCAGCACATGGGTGCGGCGGTCACCGACGCCGACACCATCGGCGAGGAAGATGTGGTCGAACTTGGCCGCTTCCGCCTTGCGGGCGAAATTGGCCCGATAGGCGAAATCGCTGGTGGCCGAGGCCGAGACATCTGGATGGCGCCAGGCCGCCACATGATGGCCGGCCGGATACATGAAGGCGCCCAGTTTCATCTGGCCGCGTTTGCTGCGCTCGCTCGCCGTTGTTGCCGACATGTCCTGCTCCGTCCTGGCCCGGCTTCGGGCAAAGCGCCGCCGTTGACGGCCAGCACCCTTTTCGAGGATGCGCCGCACGGGTCAGCACGCATGGTTTCTGGTAGCAGCAGTAATCTCTATTCCATCGATAGGGTAAAGCGAGCAATTCTGCGCGGCCAAACGAGGAAAGCTCGCGGAAGCCAGGCGGAACCTGACGGCAGACAGGATGTATGCGGGAAAGGGCGCCGAGATATGCTCCTAGGCGCTGGAATATGGCGATCCGCGTTACGGCTGTATGGCGGCGTCGGCCTGATTGAGCCAGGGCCGCAGCACACCGTAGATGCGTTCGGTATAGACCGGCCGCAAATCGGGCCGCACATGGTTGAGCGCGTCGCCGATCTCTTCGGCGGGGATGACGATCGGCTGCGGATCGGCCAAGGCGAGGCCGGCCTTCACCACCATGTCATCGACGCGGGCGGCATAATCCGGGTTTCTATCCAAAGCCTGCTGCAGCATCGGTCCATGCATGTAGCGGCAGTCGACCTGGTATTGCGCGCAGAGCTCAGCAATCTTCCGCAGGAAGGGCGCGTAATCCTTATAGGGACCGTTCCATCGGATGAGATCGCCGCTATCCAATGCTTTCTTGCTGTCGGATTGTTGGATGTAATCGCGCATGTCGCAGCCGCGGCATTCACCGGGATCGTCGCGGCCGAGCACCACGCGGTTGAAGCCGGCATGCAGCACATCGGCATCGAACAGCATGGTCAGATAGGCAATGCCGACATCGAGGCTGGTGCGCGGCGACAGGTCGAAGATGATGCCGGGTTCGTTCTTGCCGGCGGCGGTGAAATATTCGGCGCCATGCTCGAAGTGGTGACGATAGCTTTCATCGGAGAGGAAGATCACGGCATGGCGTACCGGCACGCGGGCAAAGAGGCTGTGCATCTGCAGATAGGCCATCGGCAGGCCCATGGTGCCGTTGAGGGCGAAGTTCATCGCCGGACGGCCGAGCAGCGAGCTGAAATGCGCGGCGTCGATGGCATTGCCGGCCGAGCTGTCGCCGAAGAAAGCGGTGTCGATCTCGGTTGCAGCGGCGATCTTCCGCTGCTGGTGACGATAGAGGCCGCAGGCATTGCGGTCGCTGCCGACACAGGCTCCCATGCCGATATAAGAGAGACTGAGCGCAAGGACGAGCAGCAGCAGGAGGATACCGGTCGCTTGCTGGATATAGCGGCGCATCGGGTCCTGCGATGTGGCGCTGTCTACGGCGGGGGTGAGGGGCATGTCGGTCATGCTGCCGGTCCTCAGAACTGGAAATACAGGAAGTCGCTGATCCGGTGAGTGAAGACCACCAGATAGAACGTGCAGGCGAGGGCGCCGCTGAAAACGAGGCTCCAGGCGCGGTCGGGGCGCCATTGCCACCAGCGACGACCGGCGGCCGTGTCCGGCATGACCGGCAGGCCATGGCTGATCGCCGCCGGCATATGAAGCGCCATGATCTGCTGCGAATTCGGCAAGAACCAGGCGATCAGCAGTAGCGGCAGGCACATTATCGCCGTGGCCCCAAGCTGCGGGTCCCAGGCGCCGGCACCATGCAGGCCGGCCATGTCGGCGAGCAGCGAGGCCGCCGCTGTCAGATCGGTGGCGCGGAACGGCACCCAGGCGATGACGACGGCAAGATAAGTGAGGACCTGGCTGGCGAAGCGCAGCAGCGGCGCGCTCTGGTGCTCATGGTTCTTGCCGCGGCACAGATGCTGCCACAGGTGATTGATGACGAGATAGAGCCCGTGCAATCCGCCCCAGACCACGAAGGTCCAGGCGGCGCCATGCCAGAGGCCGCCCAGCAGCATGACGATCATCAGGTTGAGATAGCGCCGCGCGCTGCCATGACGATTGCCGCCAAGCGGGAAATAGAGATAGTCGCGCAGGAAACGTGACAGCGTCATGTGCCAGCGACGCCAGAAATCGATGATGCTGGCGGCGCGATAGGGCGAGTTGAAATTGAGCGGCAGGTGAATGCCGAACAGGCGCGAGGCACCGATTGCCATGTCGCTATAGCCGGAGAAATCGAAATAGATCTGCAGGCTGTAGGCGATGGCGCTGAGCCAGGCCGGGGCGAAGCCAATCGCGGTGCCATGGGCCGCCTGGTCGAAGCCGGCTCGGATGCTGGGGATCAGGCTGTCGGCGAAGACCGTCTTCTTGACCAGGCCGATGGCGAACAAGGTGAGGCCGATGGCAAGATTGTCCCAGGAGAATCGATAGACCCGCCGCTCGGCGAATTGCGGCATCATCTCGCCGTGATGCAGGATCGGGCCGGCGATGAGATGGGGGAAATAGCTGACGAAGAGGGCGTAATGGGTCAGTGCCTCGCCGCGTTTGCGCGGCGTTGCAGAACGATGCACCAGGCCGCGTCTCGCATCGACTAGATAGGCGATCTGGGTGAAGGTGAAGAAGGAGATGCCGAGCGGCAGGGTGATCGCCAGGACCTGATGCGGCCAGCCGGTCACAGCCTGCAGATTGACGCTGAAGAAGCCGGCATATTTCCACCAGCCAAGCAGCAGCAGATTGGCGGCGATGCCGAGCACCATCCAGCGCTGCGCCAATCGGTCATGCGCGGGGTCGTTATCTGCCGTCTCGCGTGCCGCGAGGATGCGCTGGCCGATCAGGAAATTGCCGAGGATCGAGCCCAGCAGCAGCGGCAGATAGGCCGGGTTCCACATCGCATAGAAGGCCAGCGAGGCAAGGGTCAAGGCGGTGGCGGCTGCCCGGTGGCTGAAGCGCGCCAGCAGAAAGAAAGCGAGCGCCGTCAGCGGCAGGAACAGGAAGATAAACCCGACCGAATTGAATAGCATCGACGAAACTCAGTCCCCAAGCGCGCCGCGGCTATTGCCGCGCCCCTCGCGTCTTCATTCTGCCGCGCTGTTCTTGCCTGCGCCTTGCTGTCGGCGACAGGCGGTCGAGGCACGGCGAAACGATGCCTGCTTATAGCGCAGAGCGGGCGGGCCGACCAGCGACAGGCGGCGATTTGGCGGTATCCATAGGCCGGCGGGATGCAGATTTTTCGGGTTTTTCGGGCGGTTTGGCAGGAGCGACAGGTAACCGTAAGTCTGTCACATCGGTGGATCCATTCTGTCGTCAGGCTGTCATATTACTGCCATCCGATTGACGCTGTCGCGGCGACCGCCTAAATAGGCATTGAAGATGCTCTAATAGAGCAATCGACCGGATGCCGGTCGCGCTCATCAGCTATCGGCTTCACCAGTTATCGGCCAAGGGCCGCTTCCGGAGCCTGCCATGCGCCTCACCCTGCACACCGATTACGCCTTGCGGCTGTTGATGCTGCTGACCATCGAGCCCGACGCGTTGCATACCATCGAGGAGATCGCCCGGCGCTACGACATCTCGCGCAATCACCTGATGAAGGTGACGCAGACCCTGGCGCAGGCAGGTTTCGTCGACAGCCTGCGCGGCCGTGGTGGCGGCTTGCGGCTGGCGCGCCCGGCGGCGGAGATCCGTCTCGGCGCGGTGGTGCGGGCCACGGAAGACGGCTTCGACCTGGTCGAATGTTTCGACCGCGAACGCAATCGCTGCGTCGTGGCGCCAGCCTGCGGACTGCGCGGCCCGCTGGAAGAGGCATTGCTCGCCTTCCTCACCACGCTCGACCATTATACCCTCGCCGACCTGGTGGCCCGCCCCGGCATGTTGAAGCGCATGCGGCATCTGTTGGCGGATACGGCGGCACCCCTCTAGCCTGCCTTCCAATCGAAATCTCTTGCATCGAGATGGGCGCGATCAGGCAGTCATCGTGCCCGCCTATCCATCATGTCCGCCGACGCCGGCTGCCTCCAGAATATGATGCAATGCATGCACCAAAGGTATCGCCGATACCTAGGTTCAATAGATTTCTCCCTGTGAGCGGTGGATGGTCAGGTCGACCGAGGGCTTCAACATCCGCAAGTGGTCCACGCGATGGGAAGCCTGCTCAAAAACTTAGCTTCTTTGTCAGCGCTTCCAGTTGAAACCGCCACAGGCTTGAAATCGCCGGGTCAGGCTGCGGCAGGTGTTCGCTGTGGGGGCTCAAAGATCGGCGCGCAATAGATCACCCGCTCAACAGATCAGATGTGACAGGAAATTTGCCCGGCATGCCGCGATGGTGTCCGCCGCCGGACAGCCACGCATCCGGCCGGCGCGCTGCTCCCATTCTTGGGGTGAACTTGCAGAAAGGAGAACCCATGCGCACGATCAGCCAGTTCATCAACGGCCAGCATATTTCGCGCGCCGGCGCCGTCACCAGCCCGGTATACGACCCGAATACCGGCCGGGTGCAGGCGCTTCTGGAGCATGGTGATGCCGCGATCCTGGCAGAGGCAGTGGCCGTGGCGAAAGCG
>Ga0209148_1000535_pt1 | contig 36978 bp, 15 predicted proteins | sample AraplaCol_mMF_r2_2_FD_184288 | JGI IMG/M metagenome (GOLD analysis project Ga0209148, IMG submission 184288) | Arabidopsis root microbial communities from North Carolina, USA - plate scrape CL_Col_mMF_r2 (SPAdes) (version 2) | ecosystem: Host-associated > Plants > Roots > Endosphere | place... | reverse complement strand
TGACGCTCTCGGTCGGCGAGGGCTCCCTGACCGCTGACGTCGGCGACAGCGGCATCAGCATCTCCAGCGGCAACGGCACGTCGTCGCTGGTCGTCAAGGGCACCATCGCCCAGCTCAACGCCTTCCTCGGCGCCGGCGGCACCAGCACGCTGGTCTATAACGACAATACGGACACCCCTGGTGCCAGCACCACGTTGACGCTCACAATCAATGACAATGGCAACACCGGTGGTGGGGCGCTCCAGGTGAACGCCACAGCGACCATCGACATCACCGCGATCAACGACGCGCCCGTCGCCGCGGCCCCAGGCGCGGCCTACAGCGCGACCGAGCAAACCAGTCTCGACCTGAAGAACACCGGCCTGTCCGTGAACGACGTCGACAGCCTCGGCGGCAGCGAGACCGTCACCCTGTCGGTGACCGAGGGCACGCTGACGATCACATCAGGCACCAGCGGCGCCAGCGTCTCGAACAGCGGCACCTCGTCGGTGACGATCACCGGCACGATCTCCGAGATCAACGCGCTGCTGAACACCGATGCGGCGAGCACCATCAGCTACATCGACGGCAGCGACAACCCGAGCGCCAGCGCCACGCTGACGCTTGCGATCAACGACAACGGCAACACGGGATTCGGTGGCCCGCAGACGGGCAGTGCGTCGGTGGCCATCAACATCACCGCGGTCAACGATGCGCCGACGGCATCAGCGCCAGGCACGCATTACGGCGCGACCGAGCAGGTCAATCTGACGCTGAAGGGCACCGGCCTGTCGGTTGGCGACGTCGATGGCGGCAGCGGCCTCGAGACGGTGACGCTCTCGGTCGGCGAGGGCTCCCTGACCGCTGACGTCGGCGACAGCGGCATCAGCATCTCCAGCGGCAACGGCACGTCGTCGCTGGTCGTCAAGGGCACCATCGCCCAGCTCAACGCCTTCCTGGGCGCCGGCGGCACCAGCACGCTGGTCTATAACGACAACACGGACACCCCCGGCGCGAGCACCACGTTGACGCTGGCAATCAATGACAATGGCAACACCGGTGGTGGCGCGCTGTCGGCGAACGCCTCGACGACCATCGACATCACCGCGGTCAACGACGCGCCCGTGGCCACGGCCCCAGGCGCGGCCTACAGCGCGACCGAGCAAACCAGTCTCGACCTGAAGAACACCGGCCTGTCCGTGAATGACGTCGACAGCCTCGGCGGCAGCGAGACCGTCACCCTGTCGGTGACCGAGGGCACGCTGACGGTCACATCAGGCACCAGCGGCGCCAGCGTCTCGAACAGCGGCACCTCGTCGGTGACGATCACCGGCACGATCTCCGAGATCAACGCGCTGCTGAATACCGATGCGGCGAGCACCATCAGCTACATCGACGGCAGCGACAACCCGAGCGCCAGCGCCACGCTGACGCTTGGGATCAACGACAACGGCAACACCGGATTCGGTGGCCCGCAGTCGGGCAACGCGTCGGTCGCCATCAACATCACCGCGGTCAACGATGCGCCGACGGCATCAGCGCCAGGCACGCATTACGGCGCGACCGAGCAGGTCGATCTGACATTGAAGAACACGGGGCTGGCTGTCGGCGACGTCGATGGCGGCAGCGGCCTCGAGACGGTGACGCTGTCGGTCGGCGAAGGCATCCTGACCGGCGACGCCGGCGACAGCGGCATCAAGGTGGTCAGTGGCAATGGCACGTCCTCGCTGGTCTTGTCCGGCACCATCGCCCAGCTCAATGCCTTCCTCGGCGCGGGCGGCACCAGCACGCTGGTCTACAACGACAACACGGACACCCCCGGCGCGAGCACGACGCTGACGCTGGCAATCAACGACAATGGCAACACCGGTGGCGGCGCGCTGTCGGCGAACGCCTCGACGACGATCGACATCACCGCGGTCAACGATGCACCGGTCGCAACGGCCCCAGGATCGGCCTACAGCGCGACCGAGCAGACCAGCCTCGACCTGAAGAACAGCGGCCTGTCGGTGAATGACGTCGACAGCCTCGGCGGCAGCGAGACCGTCACCTTGTCGGTGACCGAGGGCACGCTGACGGTCACATCAGGCACCAGCGGTGCGAGCGTGTCCGGTAGCGGGACCTCGTCGGTGACCATTACCGGCACGATCTCGGAGATCAACGCGCTGCTTGCCACCGATGGCGGCAGCACGGTGAGCTATATCGACAATACGGATACCCCGAGCGCCAGTGCCACGCTGACCCTCGCCATCAACGACAACGGCCACACCGGATTCGGTGGCCCGCAGACCGGCAGTGCGTCGGTTGCGATCGACATCACCGCAATCAACGACGCGCCGACGGCGTCCGCGCCAGGGGCGCATTACAGCGCGACCGAGCAGCTCGGCCTGTCGTTGAAGGGCTCCGGCCTGTCGGTCGGCGATGTCGATGGCGGCAGCGGCGTCGAGACCGTGACGCTCTCGGTCGGCGAGGGCATCCTCGGCAGTGCGGTCGGCGACAGCGGTATCAGCATCGTCAGCGGCAACGGCACGTCCACGCTGGTCGTGTCCGGCACCATCACCCAGCTCAACGCCTTCCTTGGTGCCGGCGGCACCAGCATGCTGTTCTACAACGACAACACCGATACGCCGAGCGCCAGCACCACGCTGACGCTGGCGATCAACGATGGCGGCAACACCGGCAACGGTGGACCACTCACGGCGAGCGCTTCGGCGACCATCGACATCACCGCGGTCAATGACGCGCCCACGGCGTCAACGTCGGAGGCGCACTACGCTGCGACCGAGCAGGTCGCCCTGTCGCTGAAGAACACCGGATTGTTCGTCAACGACGTCGATAGCCTCGGCGGCAGCGAGACGGCGACCTTGTCGGTGACCGAGGGGACCTTGACGGTGACAGCAGGCACCAGCGGTGCCAGCGTCTCGGGCAGCGGCACCTCGACCGTGACGATCACCGGCAGCCTCAAGGAGATCGACGCGCTGCTGAACACCGACGGCGCCAGTGTCGTCAGCTATGTCGACACCAACCATAACCCGAGCCCGAGCGCCACGCTGACGCTTGCGATCAACGACAACGGCAATACCGGCACGGGCGGCGCAAAGACGGGAAGCGCATCGGCGACCATCGACATCACCGGCGTCAATGATGCGCCGACGGCGTCGGCTCCGGGCGCGCACTACAGCGCCACCGAGCAGGTCAACCTGTCGCTGAAGAACACCGGCCTCTCAGTTGGCGACCTCGATGGCCGTACCGGCCTCGAGACCGTGACGCTGTCGGTCGGTGAGGGCACCCTCACGGGAGCCGTCGGCGACAGCGGTGCCAGCATCGTCGGCGGCAACGGCACGTCGTCGCTGGTCGTGTCGGGCACCATCGCCCAGCTCAACGCCTTCCTCGGAGCCGGCGGCACCAGCACGCTGGTCTACGCTGACAACACCGACACCCCCGGCACCAGCACCACGCTGACGCTCGCAATCAACGACAACGGTCACACCGGCACCGGCGGTCCACTGTCGGCGAGCGCATCGACGACCATCGACATCACCCCGGTCAATGATGCGCCTGTCGTCACCGCGGGCAACAGCTTCCACTACGACGCGAACAACGGCGCCGCGGTCCTGCTGGATGCTGCGGTGACCGTGTCCGACGTCGACAGCAGCCATCTCACCGGCGCGAGTGTCGCGATCACGGGCAATTTCGCTGCGGGCGACAAGCTGAACTTCGTGAACCAGTTCGGCATCACCGGCAGCTATAACGCAACGACAGGTGTCCTCACGCTCTCCGGGACGGATACGCTCGCGCATTATCAGCAGGCGCTGGCGAGCATCACCTTCAGCTCGACCACGCAGAAGAACGATGCGAAGACGGTGACCTGGACCGTCACGGACCTCGACGAGACGTCGCCGAACCACGCCACGGCGCCGCTGGATGCGACCTCTGCGGCAACCACGACGACCATCGACATCAGGGGCCGGCTCGTCCCGCCGCCTCATCATGGTGAGGACGACCACGATCATGACGGACATCACGACGACGACGGCCACGGGCACGAAGGCCCCTTCGGAATGGTCACCTCGGTGACCGGCGGCTTCTTCTTCACGCCGACCACGACGATCTATGTCAGCCACGCCGACATTCAGGTCGCACTGGGCCCGAACGACAGTTTCGATCTTCAGGTGCCGCTATTGGCGCTGGCGTCGGCGCTGGATGGTGATGTGGTGGCGATCGACGCGCGTCTCCCGGATGGCCGTCCGCTGCCGAACTGGCTGCACTTCGACGGTGCCACCGGCAAGCTCGCCGGATTGCCGCCGAGTGACATCCAAACCGGCAGCATCTCGCCCGACGACGGGACCGGCACGCCGGCCAAGCCGGGCACGGGCGGCCCCGACTTCAAGCTGGGCGACACCAAGCTGACGGTCGAGATCGTTGGATGGAGCTCGAAGGGTGACATGTCGATCCTGACCGTCACCATCGATCTTGTCCCGGGCAAGAACGGCACGAGCCTTGATCAGCCGCAGCGCCATGGCTGGCTCGGTCCGCGTGACGCCGCGCATCGTGTCGTCGCGCTTGAAGGCGGACGATCGCATCTGGCCGCGGCCGGTGACAGCGCATCGATCGCACGAGCCGTGCCGGCCGGACGTGCAGGACTGTCGGCGCAGCTCAACGGCGCGGGCTGGCGTGCGATGCATGCCGACCGCATGGCGCTGCTGCAGAGCGTCCGCGACTCCGCAAGGCGCTGGCAGTGATCGTCAGCGAACGACCCGGGCCGGCCGCATGACGCGGCCGCCTGGCGCGATCCGGCTGAAGGGACTGACAGGATCCGGAGCAGGATCCTGAACCATCACGTGAGCCCTTGATCGATGAAACACGTCGCCGCCCCGAATCTCGAAGCCCAATTGTTCGGCCTGAGCACGCTGGTGCAACTGGTCAAGCGGGCGCGACATGCCGCCACGGTGCAGGAGCTCGGCTTTGTCATGGTCAACGAGACCCATGGCCTGGTGCCGTACCGCCAGGCCGTGCTGTGGCAGCGCGAGGGCAACGGCCGCGGCAAGGTCGCCGCGCTCTCGGGCATTCCCTCCGTCGAACGCAACGCGCCGTTCACGCTCTGGCTGAACCGGGTGATGTCGCACCTCGACCAGAACGACCCGGCCGAGATCCGGCTCGTCGATGCGTCCAGTCTTCCTGGCGCAACCGGCCAGGAATGGTCGGAATGGCTGCCGGCCTATGGTCTGTGGGTGCCGCTCGCGACGTCGAGCGGCCGCATCGGTGCGCTTCTGCTTGCGCGCGAGCAGCCATGGAACGAGACCGAGCGGCCGCTGATCCAGGAAATCGCCGACGGTTACGCGCATGCCTGGGCAGGCTTTCGCGGCCGTCGCCGGCTGTCTCTGGCCGCGCGCGTGCCGGGCGCGCGCACGGCCATCAAGATCGCAGCGGCGCTGGTGTTGTTCGCCCTGCTGTGGCTGCCGGTGACGCTGACCGCGCTGGCGCCGGCGGAGGTGGTGCCGTTCCATCCGGCGCTGGTGCGCGCGCCCGTCGACGGTGTCGTGGATCATTTCGCCGTGCAGCCCAACGCCGAGGTGAAGGAAGGGCAGTTGGTGCTGGAGCTCGATGCGCGCACCATCCAGAACAAGCTTGACGTCGCGAGCAAGGCCTTGGCGGTTGCGGAGGCGGAGTATCGTCAGGCCGCGCAGCAGGCCGTGTTCGACGACAAGAGCCGGACGCAGCTTGCCGTGCTCAGGGGGCGCATGGAGGAGCGGCGCGCCGACGTGACCTATGCCCAGTCGCTGCTGGGACGCATCCATGTCACGGCCAGCCGCGGCGGCATTGCCTTGTTCAACGATCCCAACGACTGGATCGGCAAGCCGGTCACGACAGGCGAGAAGCTGCTGGAGATTGCAGATCCCAACCAGGCCGAACTCGAGATCTGGCTGCCGGTTTCGGACGCGATCAATTTCGAACCGGGCACGAAGGTTGAGTTCTTCCTCAACGTGTCGCCCGATGCGCCGCTCCAGGCGACGTTGCGCCAGGCGAGCTACGAGGCGACGTTGTCGAGCAGCAACGTGCTCGGTTACCGGCTCAAGGCGACGCTGACCCAGTCCGAGCATGTGCCGCGCATCGGCTTGCGCGGCACCGCGAAGGTCTACGGCGATCGCGTGACGCTGTTCTATTTCCTGGCGCGCCGTCCGCTGGCGGCCGTCAGACAGTTCCTCGGTCTTTAGACATGGCGAACCCCGCAACGGCACGGCTGCTGCCGCTCCGCGAGGAGATCGCGATCTGTCCGGGCCCGACGGCGCTCGACGGCTCGCCGACCTGGACGCTGCATGATCCCGCCTGCAACCGCTTCTACCGGCTCGGCTGGCCGGAATTCGAAATGTTGTCGCGATGGCAGGCGGGGTCGATCGATGCGGTCACCGCGCAAGTCAACGCCGAGACCACGCTGGCTGTAGATGCCGAGGAGGTGAGCGATCTCGCGCGATTTCTCGTCGGTAGCGATCTGGTGCGTTCGGCCGGCCCGCAGGCGACCGCAGCCATGGTCCGCAGGGCGGAGCAGATGCGCGAGAGTCTCGGGCACTGGCTCCTGCATAACTATCTCTTTGTGCGAATCCCGCTGCTGCGGCCCGATCGTTTTCTCAGCGCGACCTATCCTTATGTCCGCTGGGTGCATAGCCGCGCATTCGCGCTCGCGATCGTTCTGACCGGCTTGGTCGGCCTCTATCTCGTGGCCCGGCAGTGGGACGCCTTCATCGGCACTTTCGTCGATCTGTTCTCCGTGACCGGCGCCATCTACTTTGCCATCACGCTCGGTGCGCTCAAGGTGGTGCACGAGCTCGGCCATGCCTACACGGCCAAGCGCTATGGCTGCCGCGTGCCCACCATGGGCGTGGCGCTGCTGGTGATGGTGCCCGTGCTCTATTCCGACGTGAACGAATCCTGGATGCTGACGTCACGCCGCCGGCGATTGGCGATCGGCCTTGCCGGCGTGATGGCAGAGCTCGGTTGCGCGGCGATCGCGCTCTGCGTCTGGGGCTTCCTGCCTCCGGGACCCGCGCGCAGCGCCGCGTTCCTGGTCGCCACATCGACCTGGGTCACGACCGTCTTGATCAATCTCAGCCCGTTCATGAGATATGACGGCTATTACGTGTTGTCGGATTGGCTGGAGACGCCCAATTTGCACACCCGCGCCTTCGCGCTGGCGCGCTGGTGGTTGCGAGAGACGCTGCTCGGTCTCGGCGATCCGTCGCCCGAGGCGTTGCCGGCCGGTCGCCAGACTTTTCTCATCGTCTTTGCCTTTGTCACCTGGATCTATCGCTTCTCGCTGTTCATCGGCATCGCCGTGATCGTGTACCATTTCGCGGTGAAGGCGCTGGGGATCGTGATGATGGCCGTCGAAATCGGCTACTTCCTGATCCGGCCGATCGCCTTGGAAGGGTTGACCTGGTGGCGTCGCCGCCAAGAGTTGCGATGGAGCCCGAAAACCCTGCTGACGGCAACGATCGCGGCGGGCCTCGTCGGACTGCTGCTGGTGCCGTGGCGGTCGACCATCGAGGCGCCGGCGCTGCTGCGCAGCGTGCAGCGTATCGACGTCTTCGTGTCCGATGTCGGTGCGCGCGTCACCACCATCGCAGTGCAGGACGGCGATGAGGTGGCCAAGGGCGCGCCGCTCGTGCGTCTGGTCTCGCCCGACCTCGACTACCGCATCGGACGGCTGAAATCCGAGATCGAGGTGCTGGAATGGCAGATGGCCGCCAGGGGCCTCGACGCCGATCTCTTGGCGCGCAGCCAGGTGACGGAGCGCGAATATGCCGCCGCGCTGTCGGAATATCGCAGCCTGTCCGATGAGAAGGCGCGCCTTGATACCGTGGCGCCGATTGCCGGCAAGGTCGTGGATCTCGTCGAGGGGCTTGCTCCTGGGGTCTGGATGCCGGCCAAATCGCGCCTGCTGTCCGTGATCGATCCGAAACAGATGATGGTCGAGGCCTATGTCGACGAAGCCGATCTCGGCCGGATACGCGCAGGGGACCTCGCGACGTTCTACGCAGAAGCCGACAATCGCATCGAGGCGCAGTTGCGTGTCGTCGAGATCGCCGGCGGCAGCGCGCACACGCTGTCCGACCCTTATCTTGCCTCCGTCTTCGGCGGTCCCATCGCCGTGCGCAGCCCAAAGCAGAACGAGTTGATCCCGGACCGAACAATCTACCGCGTCGTGCTGGCGCCTGATGGCGATGCGGTGACGCCGAGCCGCGTGCTGCGCGGCCGTGCCGCGCTCTCGGGAGAAGCCGTCAGCATTGCGGCGCGGCTCTGGCGCACGGTGCTCGCCGTGATCATCCGCGAAGCGAGTCCCTAAAGCGCGATGAGATTGGGTTGAATCGTCCTCGCGCTTTAGCTCTTTGTTTTAGCATGATCTTTCGGAAAACCGCTTCACACTTTTCCGGATCATGCTCTAAGCGACATCAGACTCACCGCCCGAGCCCGCGCTCGGGAATGCAGTAATTGATTGTAAATCCCGTCGAGTGCGAACCATCGCGGCGAGTCGCGCAGCAATCCTGCACGCGGAGCGCCGAGCTGGCATCGATGCAGTCCCGAAACGCCAACCCCGTGACCACGCAGCTCGCCGGCTTCTCTCCGCTGCATTGATGCGTGCCGGATGCCGAATAGGTCCGCAAGTCGAGTTGCGCCGCGACTTGGTCGGGAAGTAGCGGCATCAGGGCAAATATTGCTACGAGGAGGACTCGTCCCGCTTCGGAGCGTCTCGCGCGCGCTTGTCGCCGAATTGCATTCATTGTCCGCTCCTTCGTCAATCTGGGTCTCACAGACATAGGAAACCCACCGCGCCTGCAAACCCGCATGACCGTACAAGAGGGTAGCCAAATTGCCTCGCCAATTGAGGGAACAAGGGGATAGCCACCACCCTGACGCGATGTATTTTCATCGATGTGGCGGAATTATCACATCCACAGGTTGATGCTCCTGATAGGTTTGCTCGCAACAAGATTCAATTTAGGGCAGCGGGGGCTCGACGTGACAATTTGTCCAAGGCCGCGCCTGCCGTTAAGGCAGGTGCTGGCGGTTCTCACCACCATCCTGGTGGGGGGGTGCTCTCTCGTTCCGCATCCGATGACGGAGGATGAACGGGCAGCCGAACTCCAGGCCGACACCGTCGCGATGTTCGCGGGGCAGGAGCCGCTCAACCATCCGCTGACCTTGCACGAGGCCCTGGCGCGCGCGCTCAAGTATAATCTCGATGCGCGTGTGAAGGTGATGGAGGAAGCGCTCGCTTCCGATGACCTCGATCTCTCCCGCTACGATCTGCTGCCCAAGGTCGGCTACAACGGCGCCTATCTCACGCGAAACAATGTCGAGGGATCGTCGAGCCGATCGGTCACGACGGGACTGCAGACGCTCGAGCCATCGACCTCGACCGACCGGGATCGTCTCGTCGCCGACTTGACCTTGTCGTGGAACCTGCTCGATTTCGGCGTCAGCTATTTCAATGCGCGTCAACAGGCCAACCGCATCCTCGTCGTCGACGAGCAGCGGCGCCGGGTGACGCAGAACCTGTTCCAGGACGTGCGGCGGGCCTTTTGGCGCGCCGCGGGCGCGCAGGTGCTGAACGGACGAATCAAGTCGGCGATCCGCGAGGCGCAAGGTGCGCTGACGAATTCCCGTCAGGTCGAGAAGGAAGGCCTGCGCCCGCCGGTGGATGCGCTGCGCTATCAGAAAGCGCTGCTCGATCTGTTGCGCCAGCTCGAAAGCGTGCAGCAGGTGCTGGCGATCTCGAAGACCGAACTGGCCTCGTTGATCAATCTGCCGCCCGGCCAGAACTACTCGCTGGCGGTTCCGCGATCCCTTGCCGTGCAGCCGCTGAACGTGTCGATGGCGCGGATGGAAGAAACCGCGCTCATGCTCAACCCCGATATCCGGGAGCAGAGCTATCTGAAGCGAATCAGTGTCGACGAGGCTCACAAGGCGATTCTGAAGCTGCTGCCCAGCGCGAACCTCAGCTGGGGACCGAACTTTGATAGCAACAGCTTTCTCGTAAACAATACCTGGACCGCGGGCGCAGTTCGCATCGGCGGCTATCTGAACAGCCTGATTTTGGCTCCGGTGACGCTCAGGCGGGTCGACAATGCCACGCTGCTGGTCGACACAAGGCGCGAGGCGCTCAGCATCGCCACGCTCGCCAAGCTCCACATCGCCTATCAGCAATACCTGGCGTCGGGCCGCGACTATCGCCGCTCGACCGAGCTTGCCGATGTCGATCAGCGATTGGCGCAGCAGATCACGAACCGGACCGCGAACGACGTGCAGGGCGATCTCGAGCGGATTTCGGCCGAGGTCAGCGCGGTGTTCTCGGAACTGCGGCGTTACCAGGCCTATGCCGAGGCGCAGGCTGCACTCGGACGTATCTATGCGACGCTGGGGGTCGATCCGGTGCCGAGCGAGGCCGCAGCCTACGATGTCATCGAGCTGTCCAGGGAGATCAGGCGCGGCATGCTGGAATGGCAGCGTGGCCAGATCGCGGAGCCGGTGGCGGATGCAGGGCAGGGAGCCGCGCCGTCGGAAGTTGCCAGCACTGCAACCGCCAAGACTGCAACCGCCGAGACTGCGACGGCCAAGACTGCGACGGCCAAGACTGCTACAGCCAAGTCGGAAACGGCCAAATCGGACACGGCCAAGCCGGACGCCGTCAAGCCGGAAACGGTCAAGTCTGAAGCCGCCAAGACCGCTCCGCCGAACGCCGCGCCATCCAGCGTCGCCACCGCCACCACGGAAAAACCGCCGGCGTCCGATCAGAAGACCGGCGTCAACTGAGCAGAGGCGATGCCGGCGCATGAGCAGAAATGCGGCGCAGATCGAGCGGTCAATCTGCCGACGCAGCGCCACGGCGTGAAGCGCCGCTTCGCCCAGCTCGCTGCACTGGCAGTCCTCCTCGGCGTCTCGACAACAGGCGCGCGCGCACAGGTTCTGCCTGCCAGCCCGGATGCCGCCGCGCCGGAATCGGGCCAGGAAATTCGTGCCCAGCTCACACCGCGCCAATACACCACGCTATCGAGCGAGATGGCGGCGCGGATCGATCGCATCGCCACCCGGGTCGGCGAGCGCTTCAAAAAGGGCGATATTCTCGTGGCTTTCGACTGTGCCGCCCAGAAGGCGCAGCTGGCGCATGCCCAGGCGGTGTTGACCCAGGCTGAGAAGACCTTCGTCATCAACCAGCGGCTGATGCAGCTGAAGTCGACCGGGCAGCTCGAGCTTGATATCGCGGCTGCGGAAGTCGAGAAGGCCAAGGCCGATCGCTTGGCCGCCGAGGCCGCGGTGGCCAAGTGCACCATCATCGCCCCCTTCGACGGCATTGCCGTGGACCAGAAGGCGCGCGAATTCCAGTACACCAATGCCGGCCAACCTTTGCTCGACATCCTCGATGACCATGGCCTCGAGGTCGAGCTGATCGCGCCGTCGCGCTGGCTCGCCTGGCTCAAGCCCGGCATGGCTTTCAAGGTCGAGATCCACGAGACCGAGAAAGCCTATGCCGCAAAGGTGACGAGGCTTAGTGGCCGGGTCGATCCGGTCAGCCAGACCATCAAGGTGATCGGCGAGATCACGCAGACCTCACCCGAGCTGATGGCCGGCATGAGTGGCCGTGCGGTGATCACGCCGCCAAGCGGGCAGTGAGACGCGGGGCGAGCGCTAGCCCAGCATCTCCCTGACCATCGGCACCACCTTCCGCGCGTAAAGCTCGATGCTCTTCATCAGTTTCCCGTGCGGCAGCGGCCCCGCCGAATATTTCAGCTGGAAGCGCGAAATGCCGAGCGTCTTGGCCGTCTTCGCGATCTTGCGCGCCACGGTTTCCGGTGAGCCGACATAGAGCGAGCCGTGCTCGGCCTCGCCGACGAATTCGTCGCGAGACATCGGCGGCCAGCCGCGCTCGCGGCCGATGCGGTCGCGCATGGCCTTGTAATCGGGCCACAGCTCTTCGCGCGCCTGCTCGTCCGTTTCGGCGACATAGCCGGGCGAATGCACGCCGATCGGCTGCGCGGGCTTGCCGAATTCCTTGTAGGCGCGATGGGAGAGATCGACGTAGGGCGCGAAGCGCTCGGGATCGCCGCCGATGATGGCGAGCATCAGGGGCAGATCGTAATGCGCGGCGCGCACCACCGATTGCGGACTGCCGCCGACCCCGATCCAGGTTTTGAGCTGGCCATTCTCGACCGGCGGATAAACCAGCTGCTCCTTCAAGGGCGGACGCAGCTTGCCCTGCCATGTCACCGGCTTCTGCGAGAGCAGCGCGGCGAACAGGTCGAGCTTTTCCTCGAACAGCTCTTCGTATTTGCGCAGGTCGAAGCCGAACAGAGGAAAGGATTCGGTGAACGAGCCGCGGCCGAGGATGACCTCGGCGCGTCCGTTGGAAAGCGCATCCAGTGTCGCAAAGCGCTGGAACACGCGGATCGGATCGTCAGAGCTCAGCACCGTCACGGCTGAGCCAAGATGGATGCGCTTGGTGCGCGAGGCGATCGCGGCGAGCACGGTCTCGGGCGAGGAGATCGCGAAATCAGCGCGATGGTGCTCGCCGAGGCCGATGAAGTCGAGGCCAAGCTCGTCGGCCAGCACCGCCTCGTCGACGACGTTGCGGATCACCTGCGCATGGGGAAGCATGGCGCCGGAGGCATCCTTCGTGACGTCGCCAAAGGTGTCCAGTCCGAATTCGAGCGGTGCGGTCATCGATCAGGTCTCTGTGGGGAATGCCGGACACTTAAGTGCTGGCTGTCGTACCACAAGCACGCTTTCGGAAATGCTCGGTTTCCGTTTTGTCGGTCTACCGCCACATCCCCCGCATCCGCGCGCCGATGTCGATTTTCGGTCCCTGCGCGGCGGTGCGCGCGGCTCCCGCGGCAGCCTTCGGCCAGGCGGTGCGCTCGAACAGATAGACCAGCTGCTCCGGGATGAAGCGGGTGCGCGAGGCGTAGACGTGGCGATCGCCCTTGGCGGCCTGGCCGTGCACGAAGAAACGCTGGGGAACGACGAGATGCAGATCGTCCTTGGCGCGCGTCATCGCGACATAGAGCAGGCGGCGCTCCTCCTCGAGCTCGGCTGAGGTGCCGGCGCCGAGATCGGAGGGCATGCAGCCATCGACGACGTTCAGCACGAACACCGACTTCCATTCCTGGCCCTTGGCGGAGTGGATGGTGGAGAGGATCAGATAGTCCTCGTCGCGCAGCGGCGGCCCGGATTTGTCGCTGGTCGCATCAGGCGGATCGAGCGTGAGCTCGGTCAGGAATTTTTCGCGCGAGGAATAGCCGCTCGCGATCTGCTCGAGCTGCATCAGATCGGCACGGCGTGTCTCGGAATCCTCGTGGATGCGGTCGAGATGCGGCTCGTACCAGAGACGCACGCGCTCGAGATCCACAGGCCATTCCGAATAGCGCAGGTTTTCGACCGTGCGGACGAAGCTGATCCAGTCATCGCCGGTGCGCGCCGGCGCCGGGAGTGCACCAAGCGCGTGCAGCGGATCCATGCTCTCGGCCATCTGGTCGAGCACGCGCTGCGCGGTGGCGGGACCGATCCCCGGCAGCAAATGGAGAATGCGAAAACCCGCGACGCGGTCGCGCGGGTTCTCGGCAAAGCGCAGCAAGGCCAGCACGTCCTTGACATGCGCGGCGTCGAGGAATTTCAGGCCGCCGAATTTGACGAACGGAATGCTGCGGCGGGTGAGCTCGATCTCCAGCGGACCGGAATGCGAGGACGTGCGGAACAGCACCGCCTGGTGCTTGAGCAGCGCGCCTTGCTCGCGGTTGGCCAGCACCTGCTCGACGATGTAGCGGGCCTGGTCGGCCTCGTCATGGACGGTGACGAGCTGCGGCTTTTGCGTGGAGGTGCGGTCGGTCCAGAGATTCTTGGTGAAGCGCTCGCGCGCGAGGCCAATGACGCCGTTCGCGGCCGCGAGCACTGACTGCGTCGAGCGGTAATTGCGGTCAAGCGTGATCGTCTCGGCGCGCGGCGAAAAACTCTGCGGAAAGTCCAGGATGTTGCGGACGGTGGCGGCGCGGAACGAGTAGATCGATTGCGCATCGTCCCCGACGACGGTGAGCCCGCATCCGTCAGGCTTCAGCGCCAGCAGGATCGAGGATTGCAGGCGGTTGGTGTCCTGATATTCGTCGACCAGCACATGATCGAAGCGGCCGCCGATCTCCTCTGCAATGAGTGCATCGCTCATCATCTGCGACCAATAGAGCAGGAGGTCGTCGTAATCGAGCACGTGCTGGGCCTGCTTGGCCTCGACGTAAGCCGCGAACAGCCCCTTCAACTCGGCGGCCCAGCCCGAGCACCAGGGATAGTGCTGGCCAAGCACCTTCTCGATCTCCATCTCGGCATTGACGCAGCGCGAGTAGATCGACAGGCACGTGCCCTTGGCCGGGAAGCGGCTCTCGGTCTTCGACAGGCCGCGCTCGTGCCGGACCAGGTTCATCAGGTCGGCGGAATCCTCGCGGTCGTGGATGGTGAAGGCGGGATCGACGCCGATGCGCTCGGCATATTCGCGCAACAGCCGTGCGCCGATGCCGTGGAAGGTGCCGGCCCAGGTCAGCGCATCGCGCATGATCGCGGCATTGTTCTCGCCGAGGACCTTTCGGGAAATGCGTTCGACGCGGCCGGCCATCTCGGACGCCGCGCGGCGCGAGAACGTCATCAGCAGGATGCGGCGCGGATCGGCGCCGGCGACGATCAGATGCGCGACGCGATGGGCGAGCGTATTGGTCTTGCCGGAACCGGCGCCGGCAATGACGAGCAGGGGTGCGCCCACGGTCGCACCGTCGGCCACGCCATGCTCCACGGCGCGGCGCTGCTCCGCATTGAGCGTGTCCAGATATGACGTCACGAATCGCCCCGATGAAGCCTGCAGAATCAACGATCCCTGGCCGAATTGCAATGCGGCTGGACGCAAGGCCTCCAAGGATTTAGGGGAGAGGGACAGCTCAAGTTCCAGTCCGGACGGATTGCAGACACGGATTGCAGAGATGGCCGATCCCACGCCCGACCTATTCGAGATGCGCCGGCTGGAATCGCTGAGCAACACCATTTTCGGTGTCGCGATGACGCTGCTCGCCAATGATCTGCCCAAGGCCGGCGAGTTCAAGGCCATGCCGACCTGGAGCGATCTCGCCCAGCTTTATTCGGGCCGCGTGACCGGACTGATCCTGAGCTTCATCATTGCCGGCGTGTTCTGGATCAGCCATCACCGCCGGCTCGCCCGCCAGCCGGAGGCGGGCCGCCATATTGTGCTGCTCAACCTCGTGTTCCTGCTGTCGATCGTGCTGCTGCCGGTGACCAACGGCCTTTACGGCAATTACGGCGCGAGCAGCGCCGTGGCCGTGCTGTTTGGCCTGCATCTCACGGTCATTGCCGGCCTCAATGCGGCGCTGTGGTGGCTCGTGATGCACGGCTTCCGCCACCAGCTGATCGCAGCCCTGTTTCCGCTGGCCGTATTCCTGCCGGGGACCATCGTGGCCGCGTTTGCCCCGCAATACGCATCCTATTTCTGGTTCCTGGCTTTTGGCGGACTTCTGATCCGCCGTCGGATGGATACGACGACGGCCGGCAAGACCTGACGGTGCGGCCGTCCGTCATCCGCCTGACGTCGTCGCGCCGAACCCATCGGCCGGCACGTAAAGCTTGACCGGGCGGATCTCGTAGACCGCACTCGGGTTGACCTCACGCAGCTTCCGCGCCGCCGCGATCGCCTCTTCATCCGTGTCGTAGCTGACGAGGTGGAAGCCGAGAAGCTGCTCCTTGGTCTCGGCAAACGGGCCATCCAGCACCATGCCTGCCCCCGGGCCGCGCAAGGTGCGGGCCTTTTTGGTGTCATCGAGGCGAGCGGCCGGCCCGAGATGTCCGCTGGCTCTCAAGGGCGCCTGAACCTCGATGACCTTGGCGACGATCGCGGCGTCCTGCTGCGGCGTCAACGCCAGAAGTTCGTCCTCCACATGATAGGCCAGTATGGCGTAAAGCATTTTCAACTCGCTTGTTTTTGGGCGCGCTGCCGGAAGGATGTACCACCGCCGCCGATGCCGGCAATGGCCGGTGCGCAAAAATACTGCGTCACGGCGACGCTGACGAAACCATTCTGAAACCCGATTGCGGCCCGGCAGCGTGAACGCCGGCCATGGTCGAGGCGACTGATGGCCACCAAGAGCAATCAAGGACCATCGGAGGCGGCCATGTCGACCATCAAGATCATCTGCGACGCGCGGCGGGCAGGCAAGTCGGAGCCTGCGGACCTGCACGACCAGGCCGGCCATCACCGCTATTACGGCAGCTCTGAGGAGAGTGGCGGCGAGCGCATCGTCGAAACGCGCCGCGGCAAACGTCCATCCGTGCTCGCCATCTTCGGATTCTGAAACGCGCCTTGAGCCGGCGCTGTCAGGGAGTGTTCAGCACCTGCTTGACGAGGGCCGCGCGCAGCGCCGCCAGCTCGCCGCTCGCCTCCATCTGCGCAATTACCTGTCCAACCTTGGGCACAAGGTCGCGGTGGCTTTCGTGCAGATAGTGGAAGATGCGGATACGCTCGAGCGGCGGCGAGAGCGGATAGATTCTGGCTTGCAGATTGAGCTTGCGGACCGCGACCAGCCCGCTGAAAAGGTCGGTGACCATCACGTCGAAACGATCGGCATCGAGCATCGTGATCATATTCTCGATGCCCGTGGTTGCCGTGACGCGGTCCATGCCGCGCGTGCCGGCTTCCGACGAGCCGACGCCGCGGACGATGCCGATACGGTAGTCCCGGATCGAATTCCAACCATCCACGACGAAATGGAGTTTGGTCGTGAACACGGCAGGCTCGATGTAGTTGATCGAGGGCGTCACCTGCAGCAGCGTCGGGTAATCGCGCGACAGCGTCCCGATGCGCTGGATTTCGCCGTCGACCTCGCCGGCGCTCGACAGCGCGAGCGCGCGTTTGCCGGGGACGTCAACGAATTCGAGCTTGATGTTCAGCTTGCCGTAGACGGTGCGAAGCATTTCGCCGCCGACATATTGATCCGGGATGTCGGCGATCCGGGCCAACCGGATCACCGACTGCGCGTGGGATGCGCCGGCTGCAAACAGCGACAGGCAGACGACGATGATCCGCCACATGAGCGCTTCTCGACCGTTCCTTGCTACTATTGAGTTCTGATACGAGCGCGATCTACCGGAGATGGCGGTTGCGCGGCGCCGCAACGCTTACCGCTCGCCCGCCATGCGGGCGAATCGATCATATCACCAATGTCATTCTATCACGCGAAGTGGTAGCTTGCGCGCAGATCCTGTCGCTGGGCGCGAGATATGACCCCGCCGACCTCAGATCGCCCAAGGGCCGACAGGATTGCAGCGCGCATCAGCGAGCTGAGGCAGAATCACAATCGTCGAATCGCGTGCGGCTGCGACCTGCAGGCCGAAGAGGAGTGTCGCCATTTTCCGGGACGGGGTGCATGGGAAACGCAGGTGACGAGAGCCCCGATCGCAGCCGCGCTGTTGCGCCAGCGGCGACGAAGCAGGATCTGAGCGGCATCGGAGCTGCGTTTACGTCCCCGATGCTCGCGACCTTGTCGTCACGGGCCTTCAACTGGTCGCGCAGCGGTATCGGGACACGTCTGCTTGCGGCCGTGCTGCTGTTCTCATCGCTCGTGACGCTGACCCTGACTGCGCTCCAGCTCTATCTGGATTACGATCGCGAAGTCGGCATGATCGAGACAAGGCTCGAGGAGGTCGGTCGCAGCACCACGGGCAGCCTCGGCGAGAGTCTGTGGAGTCTCGACCAGAACCAGCTCCAGCTTCAGCTCGAAGGAATTCTGCGGCTGCCTGGTCTGCGCGCCGCCGAGGTCCGCGAGATCGCCGATCGCCCCAATCCCATCAGGGTTGCCGTCGGCGAGCGAAGCACCGGCTCGGTCGTGACGCGCGACTATCCCCTGACCTACACCGTTCAAGGGGCAGCGCGCCCCATCGGCGTGCTCCATGTCGAGGCAACGCTCAGCGACGTCTATCAGCAATTGCTGAACCGGGCCCTCGTTATCCTGGCAAGTCAGGCGGCAAAGACGTTCCTCGTCTCGCTGTTCATCATCTACATGTTCCACATGCTGGTGACGCGGCACCTGGTCGCCATCGCCGAGTATGTCGGCAAATACAGCCTGGCGCGGCCGCCGCCGCCGTTGCATCTGGAGCGCCGGGCCCCTTCCGATCCCGACGAGCTGGACAAGGTGATCGACGCGTTCAACGCCATGTGCACCAATCTGGAGCGAGCCTATGGCGAGCTGCGCGAGGCCAATGCGAATCTCGATCGCGATCTGAAGATCCGCAGGCGCGCCGAAGAGGATGCGCGCGCGAGCGAGCAGCGCTTTCGCGACTATGCCGAGACCGCCTCCGACTGGTTCTGGGAAACCGGACCGGATCACGTCTTCACCTACATCTCGGAGCGGGCGGGCGCCTTCGGAATGGACCGTCAGGGCCTGATCGGCAAGCGACGTCCGGACGCCGCCTACGACCAGAACGCCGAGGTGCAGAAATGGCGCGACCACATGGCGACGCTGGATCGCCACGAGCCGTTCCGCAAGTTCGAGTATCGTGGCCGCGACGGGGCCGGGCGTCTGCACTATTTCAGCGTCAACGGCCAGCCGGTGTTTGCCGACGACGGACGTTTCATGGGCTATCGCGGCTCCTCCACCGATCTCACGGCGCAGCACGAGACCGAGGAACGGCTTCGCCAATCCCAGAAGATGGATGCGATCGGCCAGCTCACGGGCGGCGTCGCGCACGATTTCAACAACGTGCTGACCGTCATCACCGGGACAATCGAGATCATCCAGGAGGGGCTCGCGGACAAGCCCGATCTCGCCTCGATCGCCGCGCTGATCGACGATGCCGCCGCGCGCGGCGCCGAGATCACCTCGCAGCTCCTGACCTTCGCGCGGCGCCAGCCGCTGGAGCCGCGCGAGATCGATGTCAACGCGCTCGTCGCCGAGACGGCGAAGCTGTTGCGGCCGACCCTCGGCGAGCATGTCGAGATCGTGATGCATCTCGCTGACGATGCGTGGCCGGCCATGGCCGATCCGTCCCAGCTGTCGTCGGCGATCGTCAATCTCGCCGTCAACGCACGCGATGCGATGCCGGAGGGCGGCAGGCTCACGCTCGAGACCGCAAACCGCGAATTCAGCGGCACCGACAATAGTGACGGCGAAGCCGGCTCCTACGTCATGATCGCGGTGGCCGACACCGGTCACGGCATTCCCGCCGAGATTCGCGACCGCGTGTTCGAGCCGTTCTTCACCACCAAGGGGGTCGGGCGCGGCACCGGACTTGGCCTGAGCATGGTCTACGGCTTCGTCAAGCAGAGCGGTGGCACCGTCGCGATCGAGAGCGGGGAGGGGCGCGGCACGGTGATGCGGCTGTTCCTGCCGCGATCGGCGGGCGATGCGACGGCGAGGACAGGCTCGGCGCCGACGCCGGCGCTCACGCGCGGGCACGAGACCATCCTCGTGGTCGAGGATGATCCGCTGGTGCAAGGCTACGTCATCGCCCAGCTCGGCAGCCTCGGCTATCGCACGCTGACGGCCAGCGATGGTGCAACCGCGCTGGCGTTGGTCGACCGGGGCGCCAGCTTCGATCTGCTGTTTACGGACATCATCATGCCCGGCGGCATGAACGGGCGGGAATTGGCGGATGCCGTCCGGCTCCGCCGGCCGGACGTGCGGGTGCTCTACACGTCAGGCTATACCGACAACACGATCGTCCACGAGGGCCAGCTCGATCCCGGCGTGGCGCTGCTGCGCAAGCCGTACCGGAAGGCCGACCTGTCGCGAAAGATCCGAGAGGTGCTCGGGGGCGAGGGGGCGCTCTGAGAAGGGCGCAATGTCCCACGAAAATGGCCAGACCAAAGAAAAGGCGCGGCGGGGAGACCCCGTCGCGCCCGATTTCTTGCTCGCTGGTCCAGGGCTGAGAGCGCCCCGATGCCAAGCCCAATCCAAGACTTAGCGGGCGATCCCAGCGAGGTGACAGCGCTTGGTAAAAGACACTGGATCACCTCCTTTCGTTGATTGCGGGAGACCTCAATATAGGCCGGAAGGCCGGAGCTGTTAAGGGGGCGGCGGAGGTTGCGGAACCAGCCCCTGCGCGAAGGGCGGAAAGCCTGCGAAAGCCGTCCCCGGGGCAGTTGAGACCGCCGCCCGGCCGTGTTAGGGAGCCCCTGTCGCGGGTGTAGCTCAATGGTAGAGCAGCAGCCTTCCAAGCTGAATACGAGGGTTCGATTCCCTTCACCCGCTCCAGCCTTTTCAGGGACTTGCTTCATGTGCGTGGCGAGTGGTCAGATTTCATTCTGACCACCGGGCTGCTTGACGCGTTCTGACTCGTCTTTCCGATCGCGTGTTTTGCGTTGTCGGTTGATATATGGTCTCGCCTCGACGGCGCATCGACGACGCGCTACCCACATTGCTGGAATATGCGATGTTGGGCGGATGGTTCGCCAGCTTCGACAAATCCCGCTTGGGAAACACCCCATATCTGGGTCGATCTAAAGATGCCGACGGAGGGCGCGCTGATCACCGAAGCGCTCCATGACGCGTTGAACGTTGCGAAGATCGAGTCGTTTCACGAAGCTCCTACTTCGAAGAGATCTGAATTCGGCGTCGTCGGCAGGCCGAGTTCGGGCATGGCGGGTTTCTCTTTGACCGTCATCTCGCGGGATGCCGCGGGTCAGAGGGAAACTGTCTTACGCGGCTGCGGACCAATTTGTTTGAGGATGACAACGATTTCTGACATCAGAGTCAGCGAATGGAGAAAATAGTATTCGTTAAGCGCGTGTCGGACAGAAGATTCCATTCGCTTCTGCGCGCACTGCGGCAGGCGCGCCGATAAATGCCGCGATTTGTCAAAGCGTCACGATATCGGAAACGACGCCAATGAGTCCCTCGGCATTGACATCCGGCATCGGCGCAGCACGATAATGCAGCCGCATATTGCGGCGCGATCGAACATCGCACATCCACGAAAACCTGGTTCCATAGCGGACAAAGAGTCGGGTTCCATTTCACCGGAAGGCGCGACCCCCGGCGCGCAGGCGCTTGTCAACAGACACGATGCGCAACCCATCGACAAATCCAGCAACATTTTTTCGCAGTTCCAGCGATTTCGTCTTGAGGTTGTAGACAAGTTAACGTTCTATGAACGTGCTGAGGGAAGGGACAGTGGGGCTGTTTCCGATCAATTGCGACAGAACGAAATCCGCTTTCCGTTTCGACCGGTCAGGCGAACGGAGAGGGACGTTCGCGCGCGGCCAGCTCCCCATTCCATCGCAGCAAGCTCACTTCCCCAGAGATCACGACATGCCCCGTTGGGCGGATTGAATAGCGGAGAGGAAAAACCGATGGCCAAGACCACCAACGGGACGACAGCGGCAGCCGAGAAGCCAGCGCTCAATGGAATCGACGGCGGCGCCGCGGCTGAGACTGCGGCCGCAAAGGACCGCGCGCTCAATCCGGAATTGCTGGCGCAGATCACCGCGTTCAAGACCCGGATCCAGGCTTCCGTCGGCGAAGTGGTGCTGGCGATGGTGAACTTGCCGCGCTATCGCCACCAGACGCTGGCCGACGTCGTGCACCTGGTGGTCGAGCCGATGATCCGCGACCGCATCGCCATCGCCAAGACCGGCGGCCAGTCCGGCAGCGAGAGCAAGGTCGAGGAGACCGCCGGCATCGCGATCTGGGCCAGCGTGTCGGAGGCGGTCGACGCCAAGATCCGCGAGCAGATCCAGGCCCGCGTGTTTCCTGTCCGGCTCAAGGCCGAGGACTGGAACAGCGGCGAGACCGTCTGGCTGCTCGACGTCATCGCGCCCTCGCAAAAGGTCGCGACCGCCGTGCTCGCGAACTTCAAGCAGGTAGTGAAGGACAAACCCATCCGCATTCATCCGCTGGTCGGCCAGCTCGTTGATCCCGCGGTGCTGGAGAAGATGAAGGTGCGGCCGGTGGGTGAGGCGGAGGGGAAGGGTCGGGAAACGTGATCGACGTTCTCTCGCGTTTCGGTGAGGGGCTCGGGTGCTATCGGGCCTTTCCTAGCCGCATAGGCAAGCGCGAGATGCGGGCCGCTTTCCCGCCGTCACGTAACGCAGTGATGTCGAGACTTGGCTGGCGGGCTGCTGCTCCCCGATCAAGGCAGATCGCGAGATCAGGTCTGTGCGGAGTGGCGGCACTGCTGCTCGTGTCCTGTGGTGAGACCCCTCCAGCGCCGTCTGGTCATGGAAAGGGAAGCTATTGGAGCACGGACATGTCTCTGGTGAAGGTCTGGTACGAGCGTGCCGATCCCGCGATCAGCGCCGATCGTCCGCCCGACTTTGTGATCCCGCGCGCGTATATCAAGCTTGCCTTGCCGAATGAATGGCCGACACCACGGAATGTGCCTGACGAGGTGCGGCAGGTGACGACACTTGCCCTGTTCCTAGCTCACGACACCGGCGAGGCGCTACCCGTAGCGGCCAGCAAAAGGCCCAGCGCGAGCAACGCATATGGGTTCGACAGAAAATTGTACACTTACTTGAACGTGTACGTCAGCCCAACAAATCGAGAGCTGAACAGATTTGACAGGCCGCCTCCGCGATCTGGAGCGTGGGCGCCGGGCACACCCGTTGACGATGATGGATATGTGCGGGTGGATTCGCCAAATGGCCTGTTTCACATAATGACGTGCGAGAAGGAATGGAAGCCCAACCCGGTACAGTTCTGCGGCTACATGGCCAGGTTGACACCAAAAATCTTTGTTTGGGCTTACTTCTCTGACTATCGCGCCATGGGTGGCCTTCCCTATGCGGAGCAGGTTCTCTCCGTGATCAAAGCGACGATCTGCAAATACAACAATTGCACGCAATAACTGCGAGATTGCAAATGACCGCGCGGCTCACCCAAGGCGACATCGACAAACTTGCAAGCCTGATCGGCACGGATTGGCACACCGCCGATCGCACCGGATTCTATCTCGAATACTACAATCTCTTGAAGCAATACGGGCCCAGTAATGGTGGGAGCAGCTTTAGTGCCAGCGACCTGATGTTGCTGCAAGCGTCCATCTCCAGCTACTCTGGTTTTGCCGGAGGCGGCGCTCTGCTTGGCAACGCCCTGGCGAAATTCGCCAATCCCGATACCTATAATATATCTCTTGATGAATTCTCATGGGACGTAGCCAATGGCTTATTCCAAACGATAGTTCGTAACTGGACCGAAGGTGGTCCCGGTATTCTCACTACATCCGATGTTTTTACAAGCGACAACAATGTATGGGAAAGCAAAGGCCTGCTGGAATACTTTCCCGGCCAAGCGATCGAATATAATTTCGACTACACCAAACTATTTACGGCGGGCACTCTCGGTGGCGCCCTATCTGGGCTAGAGCTGATATTCGGCGCGCAGATCGGATTTACCGAAGCAGACCGCATCGGCGAGGGCGTTCTCGATACCAGCAATCCAGATTACACGGTCATAAGGAATTCCGCCGGACGTGTCATATGGGTTCAGGAAAACGTCGGCGCACTCGATAGAATATTTAAGATTCCGCAATCCGTCCTGAACAATCCCGGCCAAGGCCTGGTGGATCTGATTTCCAGTTATTTTGGAGTCGACAAGAGCACTGCCCTCTCAGCCCTGGTTGTGGCCCTCAAAACGGCGACCAGTGTCGTCGGCTCGGTCAATGCGGCGGCCGGTCGAGCCGTTGCTCAACTCGCCGAAGATACGCTCAACAGCTTCACCTCCGGGACGACAGTCGATTTCGATTTGAGAGATAGTTTAAAGAGCTACTTGGGAGCCGACTACGCGGATATCAAACCAAATGGCACGCTACCAGACAATATAACATTCGGAGGCCTGCCATTACTGCTCAAGAACAGCGGCAGTTACACAGGAAACGACGATCCTTCCATATACTTTGGCTACTCGACGGCCAGCATCACAAGCGGTGCGGGCCAAGATCTCCTCTTTGGATTTGCTCAGGCCAGCCTGCACGGTGGTGCAGGCGACGATCTTTTGCTCGGGACCGATCAGGCCAAACTGAATGGCGATGCTGGAAACGATAAGATCGTTATCGGAGGCAATGCGACTGGTGATGGCGGCGCTGGGAACGACCTTCTCGTCGCGTTCCAAAGCGCGGTTGCAAGTGGCGGAGCCGGCGACGATGTCGTTTTGGGATGGAGCGCGATAATCACTCAACCGGGTGATCTGATCAATACAGAGGCGTCTCCGCCTCAAGATGGTCAACCTGATACACGCCTCCGCGCTCAACACGCTCTTCATATGACGCTTGATGGTGGCGCCGGCAATGATTGGGTCATCGAACTTGGCGGGGAAGGTGCCGTCACGAGCGGCGGCCTCGGCCGCGACCTGATTTATAACTCCTCGAAAGACGGCATCATCTGGGGAGACATTGCCAACAGCGATCTCGATCCCGGCACTGACACGCGTTTCGTCGTCGACAACAGCGGACCGACACCGAAGAAAGTTTACATCGCGGACGACGCCAGCAATGCCGATAATTTCGTCTGGGCCGCCGGTACCACCATCGAGGATCCGCAATACCACGACATTTTGACGTTCTACGGCATTCCCCTCGTCAATCCCACGGACAATGGCGGCATCGTTCTGGCGACGGGCCTTGCCGGACTTGGCCCTCCGGCGGTTGGTCTGGCGCAGCTTTTCACGAGGCCGATCGATACGCTTTATGTCGACGAATTCCTGCCGTTCATGACCTACTCTTTCAGGAGGGCGGCGGATGGGTCCTACGATCTGATCGTCAGCGATATCTTGACGGCATTTCTGAATGCAACGGATGCGCTGACCGGTGGCAGCGCGGGGCAAAGCCTCAGCAAAGCGCTCAGGCCATTCCTGGGCGAGCAGGTTATCAAGGACTACATTGCCGCCAAAGACAACGGCGCGGTCCCTGTCACATATTTTGGATTTCAGGACCTATCCCTTGCCGCCAACAGCCTCGTCGGCAAGCTTGGAATGGTCTTCAAGAAGACCAACCCGATCGCCGCCATCCTGTCGCTGTTGCCGCCCACGGCGATCACTTTTGCGCTGTCGGGAGGCGGCACCCTCGTCGATGAGACGGCGACAGCCGCCGCCTCCGTCATACGCAGCGCCAAGGCGATGCTCTGGTACGTCGGCGGCGATCCGCTGGTGCTCGATTTGTCCGGAGGAGGGCTCGTTACCACTGCGCTCGATGTGTCGAGCGTGCATTTCGATCTCAACAACGACTTCTTCTCGGAGCGCACCGGCTGGATCACCGGAGGCGATGAAGGGTTTCTGGTTCTCGACAAGAACGGCAATGGCACCATCGACGATGCGAGCGAATTGTTCGGAAGTTTAACCGGCTCGGGCTTCGCTGATCTCGCGCAATATGATTCGAACCATGACGGCGTGATCGACGGCAACGATGCGATCTGGTCGAAACTGCAGGTCTGGATCGACGCCAACAATGACGGCGTCACCGAGGCGGGCGAGCTGCATTCGTTGACCGATCTCGGCATCGCCTCGATCTCGCTGAACTCGGTTGCGCTCGGTGGCGAGACCGCAGGCGGAGCGACGCTGCGGGCGGCCTCCAACTTCACCCGCACCGACGGCACCACCGGTGCGGTCTACGAGACGATCTTTGCGACCGATCAGACCGACACGATCTACCGCGGCGAGGGCGGGCAGCCGGCGTGGGCGAAAGCGACCACGCCGATCGACGTGAAGGGCTTCGGGCAGGTGACGAATCTGGCGGTCGCCACCGCCAATGATTTCGATCTGGCCGCACTGCTTGCACGGCGCGCCGCCGCGATGACGACGCCCGATCTCCGCACGCTGGTGACCGAGGCCGGCGACGTGCTCGGCCAATGGGGCGAGACGCTCAATCTGACGCGCGAACTGACACCGGTGCTGCTCGGCACGGACGCGAGCGGCAACGTCGTGCTGCTCGACCGTGCCGTCTATGTCGAGGATTCCGCGGGCGGATACTGGACGCTGCACTCCGGCGCGCCGGTGCTCGACGCCCAAGGCAATGTGATCGCACGTCCGACCGAAGAACAGGTGCTGGCGCAGGCAACCGCCGGCGGGGCGCACTGGCAGCTCGAACAGATGTGGTCGCCGACCACGCGCGCCGCAGCGGTGCAATATCGCACCGATGCGCCTTATCTCGTGCAAATCGTAGGCGGCCGCGCGGTCGTGCTGGACTACGTCATTCAAAACGCCGACGGCAGCTGGCGGCTTGCCAGCGGGCATGCCGTGCTGGACGCGAGCGGTGCGGTGATCGCAGCACCTGCCATCGCCGACATCTTGGCGCAGGCCCATCCGACCGGCGAGGAATGGCGCACCGAGAACATCGGCTACAATCCGCTCGCCAATATTCCGGTCGCGCAGATCGGGCTCGACGTCGTTGGCGGCAAGGTCGTCGATTACACGGTTCAAGTCACCGACCAGGATGGGACCTTCCTTGTCTGGGCGCGCGATCTGGATCGGGCGCTGGCGCTTCAGGCCAAGCAAGGCAACGCGCGCGCCTTCAATTTGCGCAATTTCGCGGTCGATTTGGCCGCGGTCCAGCAGCAGGCCAACGCCACCGACGACAGCAAATACCGCATCGAAGTGATGACGCCGGCGGAGCTCAACTTCGCGCTGGAGCTGGACAGCGTCCAGTTCCAGCCGCAGATGTTGACCGCGTCGATCAATGGGGCGACGGGCGTCATCGCCTATTCCGTGAACCAGCTCAATGGCGCGAGCCTCAGCTCGACCAGCTATGTTTCGGGGATCCAGCAGACGATCGGACTGTTGGATTCCGTCTTCCAGGAGTGGATGACCGTCAGCCGCGCGCTCGCCGTGCGCATCGCGCTCGGCGGCGGTTTGAGCCAGTTCGCCCAGGGCATCAAATACGACGCGACCATCGACAAATATGTGCCGACGACCGACAAGCAACTGGCGCCGATGTTCGAGGCGATCTTCCGCGCCGCGCCGGCCGACAACACCGGCGATGCGATCGCCGATTATCTGACGCACTGGAACGAAATCCTCTGGCAGATCTACCCCGATTATCAGATCAGCGCAGGCGACACGATCTCGGGCGGCGCGATCCCGCTCGATCAGGTGTTCCTGATGCAGCAGGTGGTTGAGGCCTATGAAGCCACCAGCCTCAACTACGACATCCGCGGGGTCGCGCACGCGTTCTCGATCGACGAGAGCAAGATCGTCACCGGCTCACCGACGGACACGGTCGTCCAGGGCACCGACGCGACCGACTATGTCTACATCACGCCCGGAGACCGCAGCTACAATGGCGGCGCGGGGTCGGACTATTATTTCGTCGGCCGCGATGTCGGCAACGACACCATCGTCGACTATGGCAAGGGCGAAACCAACGAGCTGGTTTTCACCTCCCTGAACCCGGACGACGTCTACGCCACGCGCGAAGGCGAGGACTTGCTGTTGCGGATCGTGAGCACCGGCAAGGTGCTGCGGCTGAAGGACCAGTTCCTGGGCGAGCTCAACCCGCTCTACGACAACGGCACGCGCGGCACCTCCGGTGTCGACAACATCGTCTTCGCCGACGGCACGGTGTGGGACCGCGTCCAATTGTCCTTTGAAGTCACCCATGCCGTGGACGGCGACATCGCGGTCATCGGCTCGGGCTCGGCCGATGTGCTCTGGGCCGGCAAGGGGCATCAATATCTGAGCGGCGGGGCCGGCGGGGATGTCTATATCGTGCAGCCCGAGGGCGGCAATCTCGACGTCACCATTGACGATAGGGGGAATTTCAGCTTCGGCCCGGTCAGCGCCGGCATCGACATTCTCGAATTCAGGGGGATCGGCTCCAAGAACGTCAGGCTGAGCCGTCAGGGCAACAGCGACGACCTCCGCGTCGACTTGCTCGACGATAACGGTGTCGCCACCGGCGACACCGTCCTGGTCAAGGGCGAGTTCGCCAGTATCGTCATCAATCTGAGCGTTTTCGGCGATCTGCTCGGCACCAGCACGAGCGACGACAGTCTGAAATTCGTCTCCCCCAACCAGATCGAACGGTTCGTCTTCGGCGACGGCACCTCGCTGGGTTTCAAGGACATCATCGCCCAAGTCATCGCGAACAACAAAACCGCAGGCGACGACGTCATCTATGGATCGGCCACCGACGACACGCTCGATGGCGGCGCCGGCAATGACTATCTCAGCGGCGAGTCGGGGTCTGATACCTATCTGTTCGGACGCGGCTACGGGCAGGATGTCATTGAAGACCATGACGAGAGCTCGAAGTTCTTCGGCGACCCCTACACCGACGTCCTGAAATTTGGCGACGGTCTGACCTGGGCCGATCTCGATTATCTGCGCGACGGCGCCAGCGACACGCTGACGTTCCGGATCACGGGCACGACCGACCAGGTCACCGTCCGCAATATGCTGCTGACCGATCCGTTCCACCTGACGGCACCGAACAAGATCGAACAATTTCAGTTCGGCGACGGCACGGTCTGGGACACCCAGAAGATGCTGCAGCACTTCATCGACGTCTATGCGACAGCAGGCGACGATGCGCTCTACGGTTTCGGCGGGCTGGACGACGGTGTCGGTTTCACCTTCGACGGCGGGGCGGGCAACGATCTTCTCGAAGGCAATGGCGGCAACGACACCTACATTTCCGGGCGTGGTTACGGCCACGACACGATTCTCGACGCCGGCGGCAACGACACGCTGATCCTCAAGGGACTGGCCAGCACCGACGTGACATTCTCGCGCACGGCGCTCGACGTCATCATCACGATCAACGACACCGGCGAAACGGTCACGCTCAAGAACCAGTATGTCCGCGACGGCGAGCAGCAGAACGCCATCGAGAACATCCAGTTCACCGACAAGACGGTCGACTTCACCACGTTCAATCCCGATCGTATGCCGCTGGTCTCGACGGTGCGGGGCCAGACGCTGGAAGGCTCCGACTTCGCTGAAACGCTCGACGGCCGCGGCGGCGATGCGACCCTGATCGGCCATGACGGTGGCGACACCTATCTGTTCGATGTCGGCTATGGGCACGAGACCATCATCGACACCCGCGTTCGCGCGGCCTGGGACGACCGCAAGGGCGTCAAGATTCCGGTCAATGACGCGGTGCAGTTCGGCGCGGCCATCACGCGCGACAACGTCGTTTTCACCAAGGATGGGATGGACCTGCTGATCTCGGTCAAGAACACGACCGACACGCTGCGAATCCAGAACCAGTTTCTGGGTCTGGACAACCAGATCGAAGTTTTCAAATTCTACGACAACAGCGACGGCACCCCCGACTATTTGACCGCGAACGATGTCGCCCAGCTGCTGCAGGTGGCGGCGGGCAACATTGGCGACAACGTCATCCACGGTCTTCCCGACCAGCCTAACGTGCTCGATGGTGGGCCCGGCGACGACACGCTGATCGGCGGCGCTGCCGCCGACACCTATGTGTTCTCGAGCGGATATGGCTTCGACCGGGTCGTCGAGCAGGCGGATGCCGTCGGTGTCAACGACCAGGTGGTGTTCGGCGCGTCGGTCCAGCGCGATACGCTCAAATTCAGCCGCTCGGGCACCGATCTGAAGATTGATCTCGGCAATGGCACTGACGTGCTCACCATCGCCGACGGGCTCGGCACCCACAGTGTCGAGAAATATTTGTTTGCCGACGGCAGCTCGATGACGCTCGACGAGGTCAAGTCGCAGCTTCTCGTCGGCACGGCCGGCGACGACCAGCTGATCGGCTTTGACAACCGCAACGACACGATCGATGGCGGCAAGGGCTCGGACGCCATGCTGGGTGGCAGCGGCGACGACACTTACCTGTTCGGCTTCGGCGACGGTCAGGACAGCATTTTCGATGCGGCGGGAAATGACACGCTGAAATTCAAGACCGGGGTGACGCAGGACAAGGTCACTTTCTCGGCCGACGGCGTCAACCTGATCGCAAAACTATCGAGTGGCGAAAGCATCGTCGTTCTGGGCGGGCTCGGCCAGACGCCGGTTGAGACCTTTGTCTTTGACGATGGCAGCAGCCTGACGCTCGACCAGGTCAAGGCGCAACTTGCGAGCCAGAAAGATGTGTCCGGCCAGGACTACATCGATCTGACGGCGCTCGGGACCGGGGGTGTCGCGGAGGCGACGCCCGGCAACGACCTGATCGGCATGGCCGAGGGCAGCACGCTGATTTTCCGCGCCGGTGACGGCCTGGATCGTATTCAATTGCCGTGGAACGTCACCCATTACACGGTGCAGTTCCCGGATCTGGCCTCGAGCGACGTCACGGTCCGCTTTGCCGACCTCAACTCGGGCGACGCCATCCTCAGTTTCGTGTCGAGCGGCGATCAGCTGATCCTGCTCGGCGTCCTCAATGGCGGTCCGGCGGTGTCGCTGAAATTCGCCGATGGTACGGTCTGGACCAATGCTCAGATCGACGCCGCCGCGGTCAGCGCCGAGGTTGCATCGGGCGCGTCCCTGATTCTCGGCTCCGCCGGAGACGACGTCATCAATGCCGGTCCCGGCGCGCATGAGATCCGCGGCAATGGCGGCAACGATACGTTCCTGTTCCACAAGGGCGATGGAACGCAGGTCATTTCCGACCGCAGCACCACCAGCAATGTTCTGAAGATCACGGGCTATTTGTCCACCGATGTCAGCGTTGCGCGCACGGCACCCGACCGCAATACCCTGACACTGACATTCGCCGGCGGCACGGACACGATCGCGCTCGACTATGACGGCGCGCTCGACGGCGTGACGCAAATCCAGTTCTCCGACGCCACCATCAGCCGCAGCCAGTTGTTCGCCCGCGTCACCGGTGTCGGAACGCCGGGAGACGACGTGCTGGTCGGGACCGGCGCCGATGAAACGTTCAACGGCGGCAAGGGCAACGACACCATCATCGGCGGCGGCGGCAACGACATCTATGTCTTCAACCGCGGCGACGGTCAGGACCTGATCGCCAGCAATGGGCCTGCGGATGGCAAGGGGATCGTCCGGTTCGGCGCCGGCATAGCCAAGACGGATATCGCCGCATCGCGCGACGCCAGCGGCAATGTGATTTTGAGCATTGCCGGAACGACCGATCGGGTCACGCTCGCCGCGCCGGGAATCGGGCCCGACGCAATCATTGCCGGGGTAACGTTTGCGGATGGCACCAACTGGTCCTATTCCGATATCGTCCAGAGCATCGCCGTCTCGAACGACGGCGACCATCTCGCCGTTCCCTCGGGGGCCGGAACCGGCGTTTCAGGCGTCCAGATCACGGGCGGCGACGGCAACGATGTCGTCCAGGGCGGGCGCGGCAACGATATTCTCATCGGCGGCAAGGGCGATGACACGCTGATCGGTGGCCCGGGCGCCGACACCTATTATTTCGCGCGTGGCGATGGCCAGGACACGATCATCGAGAATGGCGACACCAGCTCGGTTGACCGGGTGGTGTTTGGCCCCGGAATTGTCGTCGGCGACCTCACTGTCTGGAAAGCCAACGGACAGGATCTGGTGCTGGCGATTGCCGGCACCGGCGACCGGATCACGATCCGGCACCAGCTGGATAATCCGGCCGATGTGATCGAGCAGTTCGTTTTCACCGACGGCACCATCTTGACTGCCGCCGATATGCTGGCGCGCGCGTCCGCGGCCGACACAATCGACCTGGCGCAGAACGCCGTCGACCAGGGCAACGTCATCAACGGGACGTCGGGCAACGATGTCCTGACGGGCGGGTCGGGCAACGACACCGTCTACGGATTTGACGGCAATGACGTGCTGGGCGGGGGCGTTGGCAACGACGCGCTCTACGGCGGCGCCGGTGATGACACCTATGTCTTCAACCTGGGCGATGGCCGCGATCTGATTTCAGAGCAGGGTGGGAGCGGTTCCGATACGTTGCAATTCGGTGCGGGCATCCTCGCTGCCAACGTCACCGTGTCGCTCGCCAACAATAACAGCGATATCATCCTCAAAATTGCCGGCACCAGCGACCAGGTCACACTGGTCGGGGCCAACAGCGGCAATTTCAATGACCGGATCGACAGGGTCACGTTCGCGGATGGGACGGTCTGGTCGTTTGCGGATCTGGTCACCCGCGCGCCCGCGCAGAATCTCAACGGATTGAATCTTACTCCCGCCAACGCAGGCGGCATTTTGCATGGTGGCCCGGGTGACGACACGCTGACGGGTGGCAGCGGCAGCGACACGCTGATCGGCGGTCCCGGCAACGATCTGCTGCTCGGCGGTGGCGGCGACGACACCTATGTCTTCAACCGCGGCGACGGCCAGGACACGATCTACGATTATTACGCGAACATCTGGAACGATGGCGGCAGCAACGACGTGCTGCAGTTCGGTGCGGGGATCGCGGCGTCGGATATTGCGGTCATCGAGAGCAGCAACGGCCAGGACCTGATATTCCAGGTCGTCGGCACGGTTGATCAGGTGACCATCACGCATGGCCTCGATACGCCCGCGAACCGGATCGAACATGTCAATTTCGCCGACGGTACGAGCTGGAGCTTCGCCGATGTGATGAGCCGCGCGCTCGCCTCGACATCGGGCAATGACGTGCTTTACGCCGCGCCCGACGTCGGCGCCACGCTGAGTGGCGGGGCCGGCGACGATACGTTGTACGGGTCGAGTACCGGCAACGACACGCTGATCGGCGGTTTGGGCAACGACCTGCTGCTGGGCGGCGGCGGTAACGACACCTATGTCTTCAACCGCGGGGATGGCCAGGACACGGTCTACGATTATTATGTGAACGTCTGGAACGACGGTGGCAGCAACGACGTACTGCAATTCGGCGCTGGAATCGCGGCGTCGGATATCGCAGTCAGCGAAACCAACAATGGCCAGGACCTGACGTTCCAGATTCTGGGCACGGCTGACCGGGTCACGATCAGGCACGGTCTCGATACGCCCGCGAACCGGATCGAACACGTCAATTTCGCCGACGGCACGAGCTGGAGCTTCGCGGACGTGATGAGCCGCGCACTCGCCTCGACATCGGGCAACGACGCGCTTTACGCCGCACCCGACATCGGCGCCACGCTGAGCGGCGGCGCCGGCGACGATACGTTGTACGGATCGAGCAGCGGCAACGACACGCTGATCGGCGGTCCGGGCAACGATATGCTGCTGGGCGGCGGCGGTAACGACACCTATGTCTTCAACCGCGGCGACGGCCAGGACACGGTCTACGATTATTATGTGAACACCTGGAACGATGGCGGCAGCAACGACGTGCTGCAATTCGGTGCCGGAATCGCGGTATCGGACATCGCGATCAGCGAGACCAACAATGGCCAGGACCTGACGTTCCAGATTCTGGGCACGGCTGACCGGGTCACGATCAGGCACGGCCTCGATACGCCTGCGAACGAGATCGAACATGTCAATTTTGCCGACGGCACGAGCTGGAGCTTCACGGATGTGATGAGCCGCGTGCTCGCCGCGACATCGGGCAACGCCGTGCTTTACGCAGCGCCTGGCGTCAGCACCACGCTGAGTGGCGGCACTGGCGACGATACGTTGAATGGGTCTGGTGGCAACGACACGCTGATCGGCGGTCTCGGCAACGATATGCTGCTGGGCGGCGGCGGTAACGACACCTATGTCTTCAATCGCGGCGATGGCCAGGACACGATCTACGACTACAATGGGGCCACCTGGAACGATGGCGGCAGCAACGACGTGCTGCAGTTCGGTGCGGGAATCGCCGCGTCCGATATCGTGGTCAGCGAAAGCAGCAATGGGCAGGACCTGACGTTTCAGATCGTCGGCACGGCTGACCGGGTCACGATCAAGCACGATCTCGATACACCTGCAAACCGGATCGAACACGTCAAATTTGCCGACGGCACGAGCTGGAGCCTCACCGATGTGATGAGCTACGCGCTTGCATCGACGTCGGGCAATGACACGCTTTATGCAATGCCCGACGTGAGCGCCACGCTGAGTGGCGGGGCCGGCGACGATACGTTGTACGGATCTGGTGGCAACGACACGCTGATCGGCGGTCCGGGCAACGACCGGCTGCTGGGCGGCGGCGGTAACGACACCTATGTCTTCAACCGCGGCGACGGTCAGGACACGATCTACGACTATAACGGGGCCACCTGGAACGACGGCGGCAGCAATGACGTGCTGCAATTCGGCGCCGGAATCTCGGCTTCCGATATCGCGGTCAGCGAAAGCAACAATGGCCAGGACCTGACGTTCAAGATCGTCGGCACGAATGACCGGGTCACCATCACGCACGGCGTCGATACGCCCGCCAACCGGATTGAATTCGTCACTTTTGCCGACGGCACGAGCTGGAATTATGCGGATGTGATCAGCCGCGCGTTCAATGGCAACGACACGCTGTACGGAACGAACGGCAACGATACTTTGATCGGCGGGCCCGGCAATGATTATCTCGCCGGCGGTCCAGGCGACGATACCTATATTTTCAATCGCGGCGACGGTCAGGACATCATTGACGAGAAGGCGGGGGGCGGCAACGACGTGCTGCGCCTGCATGGCTACAATCCGTCCGACGCCATCGTGTCGCGTGACGGCAATGATCTGATCCTGCGATTCTCCGGAACGACGGACGAACTGCGTCTCGTCAACACGCTTTCTACCTTTGGTGCCAACCAACAAATCGGCGTCGAGCAGATCGCGTTCGACGATGGCACGACCTGGAATCGAAGCCAGATGATCGCGCTGGCGCCGGCCGCTTCTGACCTCATCACCAACGGTGGATTTGAGAACGGCGTCTATACCGTCACTGTCGGCGGATATACCAACGTCAACGTGCCGGTCGGCTGGACGCCGGATGCAGGCTTTAACCTGGAGCCCTCTTACAATCAGGTCGAAGGCTACCGTGTTGGCTCCGGATCGTCCGCGCTCCAGCTAGGTAGCCTGGATTCCGAGCCGGTTCCAAACCTGAGCCAAAGCTTCTCGGACGTCAGCGGTGCGTCCTACGTCCTGAGCTTCAATCTTGCTTATGGCGGCAGCGGCGATCCGAATGCGTTCTTTCAGATTGTCTATGACGGCAACGTCGTTTTTAACCAAAAGAGCGTTACAAACTTCGACTTTACCAGCTTCTCCGTCACGCTGACCGGTACGGGATCAGATACCCTCAGCATTCAGGCAAACACCAATCCCAGCGAGTGGTACGTCGACGACGTTTCCCTCGTGAGCCCCGGTGGGGGTTCCGGAGGCGTTGTGCCTCTCCAGCCCCCGACAGATGGCGACGACGTCATTTACGGGACCCCTGATGCGGACACGCTCGCGGGCGGACGCGGCAATGATATTTTGATCGGCGGAGCAGGCGACGACACATACATCTTCAATGCCGGCGACGGTCACGATACGATCATTGAAGACAAGGCTGGCGGCAATGACACGCTCATCGTGCATGGCTACGCCTCGACCGACGCTGTAGTCAGCGGCTTCAACTCGGATCTCACGCTGCGTTTCGCCGGCGGGGCCGATTCCATCCTCGTGAAGGGCTCGCTCTCTGGGCAATATCAGCAGGGCGTCGAGCAGATCGTTTTCGACGATGGCGTGACCTGGGGCGCGGCGGATATCCAGAGCATACTGCACGCGGGCGATGACACGCTGAACGGGACGAGCGGTAACGACACGCTGGCCGGCGGGCGCGGCAACGACCTGCTGCTGGGCGGCGGCGGTGACGACGCCTATGTTTTCAATCGAGGTGACGGCCAGGACACGATCTACGATTATAATGGGAATACCGGGAGCGATGGCGGCAGTAACGATGTGCTGCAATTCGGTGCGGGAATCGCGGCGTCGGATATCGCGGTCAGCGCAACCAACAATGGCCAGGACCTGACGTTCCAGATCGTCGGCACCGCTGACCGGGTGACCATCACGCATGGCCTCGATACGCCGGCAAATCGTATCGAGCATGTCAATTTTGCCGACGGCACGAGCTGGAGCTTTGCCGATGTAATGAGCCCCGAGCTCGCCTCGACCTCAGGCAACGACGTGCTTTATGCATCGCCGGACGGCAACACGCTGAGTGGCGGCGCCGGCGACGACACGTTGAATGGGTCGAGCGGCAACGACACGTTGATCGGCGGCCCCGGCAACGATCTGCTGCAGGGCGGCTATGGCGACGACACCTATGTCTTCAACCGCGGCGACGGCCAGGACACGATCTACGACTATAATACCTACACATGGTGGGATGGCGGCAGCAACGACGTGCTGCAATTCGGTGCGGGAATCGCGGTGTCAGACATCGTGGTCAGCGCAACCAACAATGCTCAGGACCTGACGTTCCAGATTGTTGGTACGACTGATCGGGTGACCATCACGCATGGTTTCGATACGCCCGGAAACCGGATCGAACATGTCAATTTTGCCGATGGTACGAGCTGGAGCTTCGCCGATGTGGTGAGCCATCAGCTCGTCTCGACGCCGGGCAATGACGTGCTTTACGCAGCGCCCGACCTGAGCGCCACGCTGAGTGGCGGGGCCGGCGACGACGTGTTGAACGGTGGCGGCGGCAACGACACGCTGATCGGCGGTCCTGGCAACGACCGGCTGCTGGGCGGCTATGGCGACGACACCTATGTCTTCAATCTCGGCGACGGCCAGGACACGATCTACGATTATAATATCAACACTTGGTGGGATGGCGGCAGCAACGATGTGCTGCAATTCGGCGCGGGAATCGCAGCGTCGGATATCGCGGTCAGCGAAAGCAACAATGGCCAGGACCTGACGTTCCAGATCGTCGGCACGACAGATCGGGTGACCATCACGCATGGCTTCGATACGCCTGCGAACCGGATCGAACACATCAATTTCGCCGATGGCACGAGCTGGAGCTTCGCCGATGTGATGAGCCGCGTGCTCGTCTCGACATCGGGCAACGACACGATTTACGCAGCGCCCGATCTGAGCGCCACGCTGAGCGGCGGAGCCGGCGATGACACGTTGTACGGATCGAGCAGCAACGACACGCTGATCGGCGGTCCCGGCG
>Ga0209148_1000534_pt1 | contig 37315 bp, 33 predicted proteins | sample AraplaCol_mMF_r2_2_FD_184288 | JGI IMG/M metagenome (GOLD analysis project Ga0209148, IMG submission 184288) | Arabidopsis root microbial communities from North Carolina, USA - plate scrape CL_Col_mMF_r2 (SPAdes) (version 2) | ecosystem: Host-associated > Plants > Roots > Endosphere | place... | reverse complement strand
CGCCGTGTATTCAGCGGGCGGCCGGGGGCCGGAATATATCCGTATCGACCCGCGGGTCCAGAAGATCGTGCGCCATTTCCATGAGGCAAAGAAGCCGATCTTTACCATCTGTCACGGCGTTCAGGTCTTGATCGCTGTTGATGGCGTCGTTCGCGGAAAAGCCGTTTCCGGCCTCAAATATTGCGAACCGGAGGTGACGCTGGCGGGGGGCAAATATGTCGACCTCGGCCCCACCGAAGCGCATGTCGACGGCAACATGGTGTCGGCTATCGGTTGGACGGCACTTGCCGCCTTCATGCGTGAATGCTTGAAGGTGCTCGGAACCGAGATCCGCCATAGCTAAGCGATGATGCTGGCTTCCAATCAAACGATTGGAAGCCAGTTCGCCTCATGCGCGTCATTTTGTCGTTATCGTCGGAACAGCTATCCACGCCGGCAACTCGTGGACTTCAACCGCCAAAGCGAGGTTCCGGCAGACCCTTTACGCCCAGGCCATGCACAGCGAAGAGGCCACCAGCCTCCGCCTCCGTCTGGCGCACGCCTTTTACCGGGCGGCACATGCTGGTGACATAAAGGACATCAAGATTCTTGCCGCCGAACATGAGGCTGGTGAGGTTGCGGACCGGAAATTCGATCATCCGATCGAGCGTACCGTCGGGGGCGTAGCGGGCGATGCGGCCGCCGAAGACATGGGCGTTCCAGATATAACCCTCGGCATCCACCGTTGAGCCGTCGAACGTCCACGGATAATCGTGCGCCGTCAAGAAAATGCGTCGGTTGAAGGCATTGCCCGTATCGATGTCGTAGTCATAGGCATACATGACCTTGTCGTAGGAATCGCAGAAGTAGAAAGTTTTATTGTCCGGGCTCCAGCAAGGACCGTTGGAGCATTTGATGCCGCGATCGATCTGGTGGACAGTAAGATCCGGATCGAGTCGATAGAGCGCGGAATTCCGCACCGGTCTCTGGCCGCGATCGGCAAACTCCCGATCGTGGTCATAGGACATGTAGCCGGCGAAAAAGCGCCCCTTGCGGTCGACCTTGCCATCATTGAGGCGGTTTTCGGGTTCGTCGGCTTCCGGATCGCTGATGTGGGTGAGCTTCTGGGTCTTGAAGTCGTAGAGACTGAAGCCGTTGGAGAGGGCGACAACGGCGCCGCCCCCCTTGCGTATCGCCATTGAGCCGATATGCAAGGGAACGAAATAACGCTTCACATTGGACCCATCGGCCCGGCAGCTCCAGATTTCCGCCGCCGAACTGTCGATCCAATAGAGGAGCTCGTCCTCGACATCCCATAGCGGCCCTTCGCCAAGGTAATTCTTGCAATCGACGACTTGGGTTATCTCGACCATGCTCTCATCTCCCCTTGATTACGTGGCAGTCCCACGCCTGCCCGAAGGCGTGGGGCCGATAGATGTCATTCAGACATCATTCACAGTGTTTCCACATTCCCGTCGACGCCGATGGATTGTCCCGAGATGTTCTTTCCCATGGAGGACAACAGATAGATGACCATCGAGGCGACATCCTGGGACGACACCATGCGCCGCAGCGAAATGAGATCGAGATAGCGTTTTTCCATTTCCTCATAGCTGATCGCGAGCTGTGCGGCCCGGTCCCGGATCACCTTCTCCATCCGGGGACCCTCGACGACGCCGGGAAGGATGGCGTTCACGCGAATGTTGTGCGGGCCAAGTTCCTTGGCGAGGCTCTGTGTGAAACCGATGACACCGAATTTCGCGGCGGAATAGGCAGTGCGGAACGGATAACCATGACGCCCCGCAACCGACGACATATTGATGACCGCTCCACCGCCTTCCGCCTTGATCAGGGGGACGGCATGGTGCGTACAAAGGAATTGACCGGTGAGGCTTACGTCGATGCAGCGGCGCCAATCTGCAGGAGATATCTCTTCAACGCCGCCGGTTGGCCCGGCGATGCCGGCATTGTTGATGAGAGCGTCAAGGCCGCCCAAGCTGCGTTTGACGTCGTCAAACATCCGTATGACGTCACGCTCGTCGGAGACGTCGGCTTTTGTGACGCCGCAACCGGGATTGGCGCGCGTAAAGTCGGCGAGAGCCTCGTCCGCGACATCACAGATATGTACACGTGCCCCATGAGATACCAGCATGTCGGCGATGGCGCGGCCGATACCACTCGCCCCCGCAGTCACGAGAACACGCAGATCTGGTTTCAGACCAGCGAGGATCGGCGTTCCGGCGAGAGTTGGCATTCATATCTCCGATTAGACCTGGCCATCACATGGCAATGCATGCCTGAGCGGCGTGCTTCGGTGGCTGTATTGGATGAAGGATAGCGAGACCATCGGCCCGCCCAGCATGTCGCCGATCATGCGGTGACAGAAACAGATCGCTTCCGCCAAACCACCCTTGCAAAGGGGTCAGTGCCGACTCTCGATATGCATCGAAGCGCCATTCGATTCCTCCCCGTGTTCTTCTTTGACCGCTCGTTGGCCGGCGTGTCGGCAGCCTTTGTGGTGCTCGACGAAAAAGTCCGAACATGGCCCCGCCATCGCGCGGCAGGCATCAAGGCAAATATTCTCGATCGGCAGCGCTGGGTCAATATAGAAGATAAAAAATATTTGATCACAGATAATCTGGCTATGATACAAGAATTTCCTTGCCGCGGGGCTTGCCTCATGTGAGCAAGTAATGATCTGGCGGAGCTAGGCAGGTGTCTGAACCGTGCCGGGCCACCGGATCTTGTGAAGAGAACCTGACCTCCGCCGTGATCGAGCTACCCCCGGTAGAGGGCGTTAAGGGGCGATATGGACGATAGAGTTAGGCAGATCGACGTCAGCACCGTTCAGGAGAGGGTCTACCAGGAGCTGCGCAACGCGCTCTATCAGGGTCGCTTCATGCCTGGCGAAGCGTTGACGATCCGGTCGCTGGCCGTCTCTCTTGGAACCAGCCCCATGCCCGTGCGGGAGGCGGTGCAGCGCCTGGTGACGGAAAACGCGCTGGTGCAAATGCCCAACCGGACCACCCGCGTGGCGGCTCTATCACCCAGCGATTTCGACGAGTGGACGCGGATTCGCGCGGAAATCGAGGGATATGCCGCCCAGCGTGCGACGCTGCGTTCGACGCCGGAACTCTGCAAAAGGCTGCGCGAGGTAAATGATGTCTTTCGCAAGGCCGTGGCGAACGAGGATTCGGGCGGCATGCTGGAGGGCAACCAGCATTTCCATTTCGCGGTCTATCAGGCGGCCGGCTCCGAAGAGCTGCTGAAGATTATCGAATCGATGTGGCTGCGGTTCGGGCCGATTCTCGCCTTCGTGCGGAACCTGCCCGATTCAAAAGTGATGTTCGCACGCGGCATTGACGTGCATGAGCGCGTGATCGACGCGATGGAACGCCGGGATCCGGCGGGAGCCCGGTTTGCACTTGCGCTCGACATCCGGGCGGCGGCGGCCTGGTTCCGTCACCACTATCATTTTGAATCGCAAAACTGGGGAACCGGCTCGAAGCCGCTCGGCGACGACATGAGAGACGGCGGCGGCCCGGATGCCCGGCGCCGGAAAGCGCAAAACAAGGTCTGACCTGGCCGGGCCTCGTCTCTAGCGCCATGCTTCCACCTGCGTCACGCAGCCGGCGGATAGCGGCCGCGATTTCCGCGTCGTTTCGTCCATTTGCACGATCACCGATTGGGACGTCGCGACGCATTTGCCGTTCTGGAAAATGGCCTGCTCGATGTGCATGGAACTGCGGCCGACCGAGGCGATTCTGGTTCCGATCTGAACGTCGCCCGGCCACAGGATTTCCGCCAGGAAATCGATCGTCAAGCGTGCGATGACGAAGGTGCATCCGGGCTCGGCTAGGGGCGCCTCCGGATCATAGAGCGCGGCCACGCGACCCGTTTCCAGGAAGGTCGAGAAGACCGCGTTATTGACGTGCCCCTGGCGATCGGTATCGCCGTAGCGAAGCTTGTCGGTGCTTTGCAAGGGAAAGCTATCGAGCAGAATCTCGGACAAGGTCTTGTTCTCCGGCGCCACGCTTGAAATGCCAATCACGCTCCCGGCCGATCACGACCCCGACCAGGAATCGCATCGCCCGTCGGCCCGTCGCACTGTGTTGAACGCGGTCTTGGCCGAGGAGAGCATAGCTCGGCGATGACGAGCCCGCCGATAGTCGTATCCCTTCATGACTCTTCCCTACCACCGCTATTGCCGGGGACCAATTCTCTCGATACCGAACGGCTATCCTGATTTGCCGCAAATTTTCCTATTGCCGCGGCGCGTCCGGCTAAGAAAATGCTATTTAATTTGTGATCACAGATCAACGATCTTGACACGACCAGTCACCCGGGCCTTAGATGTGCGCGAACCAGGCCAAAAGATCTGGTCGCAAACAGAGGTCGGAAGCGCCTGGCTTCGCCGATAAGAGGAAACGTGCCGTGGCGCGGACCACGGGCTAGGGGAGGATTCAAATGGGATTGCGTGCCAGATTGGGCGCCATCGGACTCATGTGCCTGATGGCAGTACCGCTTGCTTTTGCGACAACGCCGTCGAAGGCTGCGGATAAGAAGCACAAAGTGTTTCTCAGCATGAGTTATGTCGGCAATGACTGGCAGGCCGAGGCGCAAAACATGGTCTCCGCCATGGCCAAGTATTATGCCGATGACGTGGACCTGAAAATCCAGGTTGCCGGTCCCGTGGCGCAGCGTCAGATCCAGCAGATCAACGCGATGGTTCAAGCGGGGGCAGAAGCCATCATTGTCTATCCCATCTCGCCAACAGCACTCAATCCGGCGATCAAGAATGCCTGCGACAAGGGCGTCGTGGTGTTCGCGTACGATTCCTTCGTCACCGAGCCTTGCGCCTATAACGTCGTCACCGATCAGGCCAAGCTCGCCTCGACCAGCGCGGAATGGGTCGCAAAGGCGATGAATTTCAAAGGCAACTTGATCTTCGTGACCGGCGTTGCCGGAACCTCGGTCGATACTGCGCGCAGCGAGGCCGCCAAAGCCGTGTTCGCGAAGTATCCCGGCATCAAGATCGTCGCCGAGCCCAACGGCATGTGGTCGCAAGCTGTCGCGAGGAAAGCGCTGACCGAAGTCATGTCGACCCGCAGCTGGGATGACATCGCCGGCGTGTGGGGAGCCACTGCCTGCGTCCAGTCGTGGTCAATGCAGCTCGAGGCGGGCCGCACCAAGCTTATTCCATGCGGGACGGAGGGATCGAACGGCATGCGGGTGATGATGCTGCCGAAGGGGAGCATTCAAGGGGCGGCAGAGCCCTATGCTCCGGTCGGCGCTCCCGGTATCTCGATCGAAAGCCATACGGCGGCGGGCGCCTATGCGCTGAAACTGGCGCTCAAGGTGCTGAAGGGTGAGAAGGTCGACAAGAAGACCGTCATGCCGCTCGACGTTGTCACGCCCGACAATATCAAGCTGTGCAAGGACGGCAGCTTCTCCGAGCTGAAACAGGGCTGCAATGTGTTCGATCCGGCTCTGGTTCCGTCCGGCTGGTTCTCGGTGATCTACAGCGCCGATACGCCGGAGGTCGGTTTCCAGGCCGCCTTGACCGGTCAACCTGAACCGCAGCAGTGACGACTACCCGCCAGCCGTCCGCGCCTATGCAGGTGCGGGCGGCCGGCATCTCATTATTCGCAGATGCAGTGGCAGAAATGGCTTGCGCGATCGCTATCAGTCAGTTGAGCAAGCGCTTCGGCGCGACGGTCGCTCTCAATGAAACATCGTTCTTGATCGGAAGCGGCGAAACACATGCGCTCCTGGGCGAGAACGGCGCCGGAAAATCGACCGTCGTCAAGATCCTCTCCGGCCTGCTGACACCCGATAGCGGAACGATCCGCGTCTTCGACAAGGTCGCGGCAATCGCCAGCCCGCGTCAGGCGAGCGCGCTTGGAATCGAAACAGCTTTCCAGGAGCTGCCGCAGATTCCCGATCTCACCGTCGCCGACAATCTGCTGATGCCGGATTTCCCGCGGCGGCTGGGTGTGTTCGAGAACCGCCGAAAGCGCAAGGCGCTCGTCGACGCCATACTGACGAAATATGCTCTGAGCGATCTCGACCCCGACGCGGAAATTCGCGGCCTCGATCTTTCCGTGCGGCAGAAGATCGAAATCACCCGCGCCTTGTCCCGCAAGCCGAAAATCCTGCTGCTCGACGAGCCGACGGCGGCACTTTCCGAGAACGACGTCCTGTGGCTGGAACAGCGCGTAGAAGAGGTCAAGGCGACCGGCGCGACGGTCGTTCTCATCACCCACCGCATGCAGGAAGTGCGACAATTCTGTAGCCGCCTGACCGTGCTGCGCGGCGGTATGGCCGTCGGCACCTGCGACACGAGCGATATGAGCGATCGCGAGGTATTCCAGCTTATCGTCGGGCGCGCCATAGAAACGACCTTCCCGCCAAAATCGTTGCCGACCTCGAACGACATTGCGGCTCCCGCCCTTGTCGCGAAGGGGTTGAAGTCGGGGCATCGCCTCAGTGACGTCGACGTGACCCTCCGTTCCAGGGAGATCCTCGGCATCGCGGCCCTGCAAGGCATGGGGCAGCTCGAATTGTTCACCACGCTCTTCGGCATGACGCCGCTGGAGAAAGGCGGGATCGAGATCAACGGGATGCCGGTATCCATTGATTCGCCGCGTCGCGCGATCGGTCTTGGCATCAGCATGGTGCCCGAAGACCGCAAGACGCAGGGACTGGCGATCCGCCAGAGCGGCCGGGAGAATGCCGCGCTTCCCGCGATCAAGAGCTTCTCCAGGTTCGGCTGGATCGACACCGACAGGGAATCTCGGGAGGTTGACCGGGTCTTCGAGCGGATGCAGCTTCACCCCCGCGCGCTCTACAAGACGGCGCAGACACTGAGCGGCGGCAACCAGCAGAAGATCGTGCTCGCAAAATGCCTGCTCGCGCAGAGCAAAATCATGCTGCTCTTCGATCCGACGCGCGGTGTCGATATCGGCACTAAGCACGAGATGTACCGGATCATCAGCGATTTCGCCGCCGATGGAGGCTCGGTTTTGTTCCATTCGACGGAGCTGCCCGAGCTGGTCGGCCTGTGCGATCGTGTCGCCGTCCTCTACCGCGGACGCATCGTCGCGATATGCGAAGGCAGCGAGGTCTCCGAAGAGCATATTGGCGCTCTGATGCTCGGCTCGTCACTCCAGAACGACCAGGGCGGACGACAGGTGATTCATGGCGAGTGACGTCTATGGCGTCCGGCACTCCTATGGGTTCCGGCGGAACATCACACGCAATGGCGGGCTTCTTTTGGCATTCGCCACCTTTGCCGCCGTCGTCCTCGTCATCGCGGTCAGTATCACCCAGCCTTTCGGCTATTTCGACTTCAGCAGCACGGTCTCTACCAACACGCCGCTCGCTCTGGCGGCGATCGGCGAAACGATCGTCGTCATCGGTCGCGGGCTCGATCTCTCGGCCGGCGCGGTGATCTCGCTGTCAAACTGCCTGGTCGTCACCCATATGGGCGAGGGCGCCGCATCGATCGTCACCTGGACAATCATCGGTATTCTTGCCGGTACCCTGGTCGGCCTGGCGAACGGGATTCTCGTGGTCACCTGCCGGCTGCAGCCGATCGTCGCCACCCTTGCGACGATGTTCATCGCTCAGGGCCTGACATTGTTGGTGATGAATGAACCGGGCGGGGCGGCGCAACCGGCTTTTACGCAATTTTTCACCGGCGATGCGATCCCGGGCATCGTGCCGATGCCGGCGGTCGTCCTCGGGCTAGCCCTGCTGGTATGGGGACTGATACGGCTTTCGCCTTTCTCGACAGGCATCTACGCGATCGGCAGCGATCCTGCGGCGAGCCTCTCGAAAGGCTTGCCGGTCAGCCGCATCCGCCTGCTGACCTATGTCATCGCCGGCACGTTCTATGGTGCCGCCGGCGTGTTCCTGACCGCACAGACCGGCTCGGGAGACCCGACGGTCGGGCCGCCCATGCTGCTCTCCATCTTCGCCGCCGTCGTGCTGGGCGGAACGGCACTCGCCGGCGGGACCGGAGGATGCGTGGGAACGGTCTTCGGTTCGTTCACCCTCATGCTGATTGTGAACCTGCTTCTGGTCTATAACATCTCGCCGTATTTCAGCACCGTCGTCGAAGGCGGCCTTCTCATCCTGGCGGCCGTCGCCTTGGCGATCGGACGCGGCTCCACCGGCCTGCTGCCGACCCTGACGACTTCTGTGAAAGCGCTGTTGCCGCGAGCGGGGGCGTTCAGATCCAGGAAGCCGGAACTCGCCGGCATCGACACAGAGGTGTGGCGCTTGCGCCAGGATCCGGCCCTGCCGGCCGCGCGTTTCATGCGCTGGAGCAGCGTCAATGTGGAAACACTGCGCTTCGTACTGCCGTCCTTCGTCGCCTTCGCCATTATCGTCGTGGTGACGCAGCTGCTTTTCGGCGGGCGCGTCTCGGTGGGAAGTTACTTGAACTCACTGCTGGTCTTGACGTCGTTCCTTGCCATCCTGGCGCTGGGGCAGGGCGTCGTGGTGCTGAGCGGCGGCCTCGATCTATCGATCCCCTCGATGATCACCTTGTCCGGGGTCCTGCTGACCGGGATGACGGTCAGCAGCGGTACCGAGATTTATTGGGCGCTTCCGGTCGTTCTGGCGGCCGCCGCGCTGGTCGGCGCGCTCAATGGCTTGGCCGTCGCGCTCTTCGGCATTTCGCCCCTGATCGTCACGCTTGCTATGAACGGTATCCTATACGGCGCCTCGCTCATCTATTGCGGCGGGACACCGGCCGGACATTCCCCCGAGGTCGTGACCTGGGCGATGACCGGCTCGCTTTTCGGCGTCACGCCAATCGTCTATGGGCTGATCGCCTTTGTCATCGTCGCTACATTGACGCTCAGCCGGACGGTCTATGGCAGATATCTCTATGCGGTCGGAAACGGGCAGACCGCCGCCCGATATGCCGGCGTTCCGATCATCTCGACCATCGTGACGACATACGCCCTCAGCAGCCTCTGCGCCGCAGTCGTCGGTATCATGCTGGTCGGCTTCAGCGGCCAGGCATTCAACGACATGGGGGATCCCTATCTATTGCCGTCGATTGCCGCCGTGGTCGTCGGCGGTACGCTGATGAGCGGCGGCAGGGGGCACTATCTCGGCATGTTCGGCGGTGCGCTTGCCCTCACGGCCTTGACGACTGCCCTCTCCGGATCATCGGTTCCCGTCTCGGTACGCAGCATTATTTTCGGCGCCGTGATCCTGTCGGCCGTTTTGGGCCTGCGGGGGAAGACGGAATCCTAGAATCATTGGTCAAACCAGACGCCCAGGGGAGAAAAGCAATGTCACTGCGTCCAGTCCGCCGCATCGTGACCACCAACGACAAGAACGGCCGGTCCCGTATCCTGAAGGATGGCCATGCCACCAACACGATATCGGTGCTCACGGAACTCTGGATCACCGACAGCTCGCCCGCGACCTATGATGGTGACGAGGACAACGCCGAGCGATCGAACCAGCTGGAACCGCCGGGCGGGGGCACGCTTTTCAGATATTTCGAAATCGAGCCGGAATCGGCGAGCGCGCATTTGACCACGGCGGAACGGGAGGCCGCGGCGGCGGCCTGGTTCGCCGACATGAACGGCGCGCATCTGCGACCCGATACGGCGCGTCATCCGGCCATGCACAAGACGCCCTCGGTCGATTACATCATCCTGATTTCCGGTGAAATCACCCTGGTGCTGGATGAGGGCGAGGTCGATCTGAAGCCGCTCGACGTTGTCGTGCAGCGCGGCACCAATCATGCCTGGGTCAACCGGGGCAGCGAAACGGCTCTGTTGATGGCTGTCCTGGTGAGCGCGTGCCATCCATGACACCTCAGCAACCAGCGGCCCCGAAAGCCGCAGATATCCGCAAGGTGGCCATCGTCGGCTGCGGAACGATCGGCGCAAGCTGGGCTGCCTTGTTTCTTGCGCAAGGACTGAGCGTCACGGCGACCGATCCCGATCCGGCGGCGGAGGGTCGCCTTGTCAAGTTCGTGCAAGCGGCCTGGCCGGCATTGCGCAGCCTTCGCGCCAATGCTGAGATATCCAGTGTTGATGCGTCGCTGGAACGGCTGCGCTTTGACACGGACTTGCAGCGCGCCTGTGCCGACAGCGACTTCGTTCAGGAGAACGGACCGGAACGCGAAGCGATAAAGATCGATCTCATGCAGCAGATCGACGCCGCGATCCGTCCCGGGGTCGTCATCGCATCTAGCTCGTCGGCGCTTCAGATCTCCCGCCTGCAGGAACACTGCCGCTATCCGGGCCGCGTCGTGCTCGGCCATCCCTTCAATCCGCCGCACCTCGTTCCACTGGTCGAGGTAGTCGGTGGCATCGGCACGACCGAGGACGCAATCGAGCAGGCGATTGCTTTCTACAGCCGGGTTGGCAAGACCCCGATCAGAATGATGAGGGAAGTCGAGGGGCATGTCGCCAACCGCCTGCAGGCGGCGGTCTTTCGCGAGGCCGTTTCGCTTCTCGACGAGGGTGTCGCCAGCCTGCGGGACATCGATATCGCGCTGACCGAAGGGCCGGGCCTGCGCTGGGCGCTGATGGGACCGTTCCTGACGTTTCACCTGGCCGGAGGGACGGGCGGCATACGGGCGTTCTTCGATCAGTTCTCACCGATGCAACGTTCGCTCTGGGCCAAGCTCGGCAATCCCGTTCTGGATGAACGGTTGAGGCAACGTGTCATCCAGGCGGTCGATGAGGAGATATCCAGGCTCGACCAGTCCGCCTTGGTTCATTGGCGGGACCAATCGATCATGTCTCTCGTCAAGGCAAAGCAATCGTTCGAGAAGCCAGAATAGATACCGCCGCGGCGGAGGACGACCGCAGGAATCCGTGTTCGAAGGAGAAACGACCGTGGCGAATGCTAACAAACTGATCATCACCTGCGCCATCACCGGTGGCGTGCATACGCCGACGATGTCGGAATTCCTGCCGGTCACGCCGGACGAAATCGCCGCGCAGTCGATCGCCGCGGCTGAAGCCGGTGCATCCATCCTGCATCTTCATGCCCGGGATCCGATCGACGGCCGCCCGACGCCGGACCCGGCCGTGTTCCTGCAGTTCCTGCCGCGTATCAAGCAGGCGACTGATGCCGTAATCAACGTGACGACGGGCGGCGGGCTCAACATGACGCTGGATGACCGGCTGGCGGCACCTTTGCGCGTCAAGCCGGAAATGTGCTCGCTTAATATGGGTTCCATGAACTTCGCGGTCTTTCCATTGGCCGACCGCTATGCCTCCTGGAAGCATGACTGGGAAGAGCCCTACCTGCGCGGTACCGCGGATTTCATCTTCCGCAACACCTTCCGGGATATCGAGCGGATCCTGCGTACGCTCGGCGAGGAGCACGGTACCAAGTTCGAGCATGAGTGCTATGATGTCGGCCATCTCTACAACCTGGCGCATTTCGTCGATCGGGGACTGGTTAAGCCGCCATTCTTCATCCAGATGATTTTCGGCATTCTGGGTGGCATCGGGCCGGATGCGGACAACCTTCTCTTCATGAAGCGGACGGCGGATCGCCTGTTCGGTTCGGATTACCGCTGGTCCGTGCTGGCGGCTGGCCGCCACCAGATGCCGTTCGCCACCCAGGCTGCGATGCTGGGCGGATCAGTCCGCGTTGGCCTGGAAGATTCGCTCAATATCGGCAAGGGGAAGCTTGCCACATCGAATGCCGAGCAGGTCAGCAAGATTCGCACGATCGTGACGGAGCTGGGGTATGAGATCGCGACGCCGAGCGAGGCGCGGCAAATGCTGGATCTGAAAGGTGGGGATCTGGTCGACTTTTAAGACCGAAGATCTCCCGTAATCCAGTTTCGATTCCGGAATCCGATTGAAAGCGCGCTCGCGCTGGCCCTGAAGGAATCAGCCACAGGGCTCGCATGTGATATTGACAATCGTCAGTTGTGAAATGTCCGCGTTCCTGGGAACCGCGCACCAGGATGGTCGGAGCGGCTTCCATTACCCTGTCGGAAATTCCCATCGGTGGCGCGCTACTGTTGTGGAGCCGGGGCAGGAAAGGCAAGAGCAAGCAAGAAAAATTTGCGTCGGACTGTAACTTTACTGCACCGCCCAGCGAAAATTACTCACAGAAGCAGTTCGTAATCGGTTCTTCCACCAGCCGGATATTACGGCAGCAAACGTGACCGGCCGTTGCCTGGGCGCGGCGGCTTTTTGCATGGATTCAAGGTACGCGTGAATGATCGATTTGCCGACGACCGCGATGAAGCCGGGTACTTTGACCGCAAGTGCGCTCAGCGAGGGGGAGCCCATTACGCGTGCCTTGACGCCGGCAATTCACGTGGCGACCACCTATATACGCGATGCGGATAACGGCTACAGTTCAGGTAATGTCTATGGCCGGGCGGACAATACTACGGTGCGGCAGGCGGAATCGTTGATCTCCGAACTGGAGGGGGCCGGGGAATCCCTGGTATTCGGTTCGGGTACGGCCGCCGCGACGGCGCTTTTCCTCTCCCTGGAGCCGACCCATATCGTCGCTCCCCGGCTGATGTATTGGGGATTGCAAAGCTGGCTTCGGCAGCTGCCCCGCTTCGGCCACCGGATTACCTTCGTCGACATGTCCGACCTCTGCGCGGTGAAAGCGGCGATCCGGCCGGGTGAAACCGGTCTCATCTGGATTGAGACGCCAAGTAACCCGCTGTGGTCGATCACGGATATCGCCGCCGTCGCCCAATCCGCCCATGCCGCAGGAGCACTGGTGGCGGCAGATTCGACTGTCGCCACGCCGATCCTGACCCAGCCTTTGGCCTACGGCGCCGATATCGTCCTGCATTCGGCGACGAAATACCTCAACGGACATTCGGATGTCAGCGCCGGTGTGCTGGCGATCGGCAAGCCTGACATGCTTTGGGCTTCCATCCGCAAGATGCGCGAGCAGAATGGTTCGGTGCTGGGGCCTTTCGAGGCATGGCTGCTGACACGCGGACTTCGCACCCTCGATGTGCGGGTCAAGGCGCAGAGCCGGGGCGCGGAGGTTCTGGCGCGGCGCCTCGCCAAGCATGCGGCCGTGGCCGAGGTGCTCTATCCCGGTCTCGTCGACAGTCCCGGCCACCGGATCGCCGCCAGCCAGATGATGGGCGGCTTCGGCGGCATGCTGTCGATACGCCTCAAGGGCGGCGCGCGCGCCGCGATTTCGACCGCGGCTAATGTCAGCATCTGGCGCCGGGCGACGTCCTTCGGCGGCATCGAAAGCCTGATCGAGCACCGTTCATCGATGGAGGGCGAGGGATCGCATTGTCCCGCCGATCTCCTGCGGCTCTCCGTCGGGTTGGAGGATCCGGATGATCTCTTCAGCGATCTCGATCAGGCGATTGCCCGGTCGGCGTGAGTCCCGTTTGCAAGCGGAGAAGAATATGATGCCCACCGTCGCCATTGCGATCATGTGCAAGACGCCGCGGCCCGGCCTTTCGAAGACCAGGCTTTCGCCCCCGCTGAGGCCGGAGGAATGCGCGGAGATTTCCGGCTGCTTCATCCGCGACCTCTCAAGCACGATCTCGCATCTGACGCTGGAAGGCAGGTCCAAGGGCTATGCGGTCTATACGCCGGTCGGCTCGGCCCGCGAATTGACGCGGTTTCTGCCGAGCAGTTTTGGCATGGTGCCCCAAAGCGAAGGCGATTTCGGCGCGCGGCTCTATAAGGGCATCGTCGATCTTCTGGCAATCGGCCATGCCGGTGCGATCCTGGTCAATTCCGACAGTCCCACCTTGCCGCGCTCAATCCTGCGCCAGGCGGTGGAAGCCGTGCTGGAGGGCGACCGCGTTGTCCTCAGTCCGGCGCTCGACGGCGGCTATACGTTGATCGGCCTATCCCGCCCGCACCGGCATCTCTTTGACGACATTACCTGGAGTACGGAGACAGTCTATCAACAGACCTTGCAGCGGGCACAGGAGATCAAGCTGCCGGTCTCGGTGGTCGGTGGCTGGTATGACGTCGACGACGCTGCTTCGTTCGCGATGCTGGAAGCGGAGATGGATGGAAGGCGCCCGGATTTCGCAACCGACCAGACCTCGGAGCTCGCTCCGGCCACCCGGCGCTTTCTGGAAAAACGCCGCATCGTCTCGCATGTGGCATGAAACGCATGCAGTCACCCGTCGTTGCCGTCGTGATTCCCTGCCTGAATGAAGAGGCGGCCATCGGCGCCGTCATTTGCGATGTCCTTGCTTTGCCGATCAATGAGGTGATCGTTGTTGACAACGGCTCCACGGATCGAACGGCGGAGGTCGCCGTAGCGGCTGGCGCACGGGTTGTCCGTGAGCCGGTGCGGGGTTACGGCAGGGCCTGTGCCGCCGGCGTCGCCGCTTTGGGACCGGACACGGATATTGTCTGCTTCCTTGACGGGGATGGCAGCGACGTGCCTGCCTTCATTCCAGCGGTTATCGTGCCGCTGGCCGAGGACCGGGCCGATTTCGTCATGGGCTCGCGCCTGCGCGGAAAACGCGAGCGCGGCAGCCTGACGCCGCAGCAGATCGTGGCCGGTCGGCTGGCCGGCTTGCTGCTATACGCGACCTATGGCGTCCGGTTCACCGATATGTCGCCGCTGCGGGCCATGCGCGTCGAGAATCTGCGCGCCCTCGGCATGCGGGAGATGACCTATGGCTGGAACCTGGAAATGCAGATGCGCGCCGCCGCCGGTCGGCTGCGCTGCCTCGAGATTCCGGTCGATCACCGCTGCCGCCGCGGTGGCCAGTCGAAGGTTTCGGGCAACCTCGTGGCCGGTCTGAGAGCTGCCGCCAAAATTGTATCGACCTTCTTCCGGTTGGCGCGCGAATTGCCGGCGAAGCAGCTCGACATCCCCCGGGGGATCTATTGATGGCCGTGATCGGGAGTTGTCAATGCGCGTGCTGCTGACGGGAGGTGCAGGCTTCATTGGCAGCCATGTGCTGGCGATCCTGCTTGCCAATAACCATGCGGTGCGCGTGCTCGATTCCCTGCGACCCGATGTCCACAGGGCCGCTGGCTGGACTCCGCCGGTGCCGGCCGAGTTCCTGGCCGGAGATGTGCGGGACCCGGATGCGGTCGACCGGGCATTACATGGGATGGATGCGGTCATCCATCTCGCGGCCAAGGTCGGCCTGGGCGTGGCGATCGGCGACATGCCGGATTACGCCTCCTCGAATGACCATGGGACTGCCGAAGTGTTGGCGGGCATGGCGCGGGCGGGCATCAAACATCTCACCCTCGCCAGCTCCATGGTGGTCTATGGCGAAGGCCTCGGTCTTTGTCCTGAACATGGCGCGGTGACGCCCGGGCCACGCCGGCCAGCGGCGATGGAGGTGGGCGATTTCGAGCCGCCGTGCCCGTTCTGCGGGCGTCCGCTCGGCCCGCTGCTGGTGACAGAGGAGGCGAAACTCGACCCGCGCAACGCTTATGCCACCAGCAAGCTGGCGCAGGAATTCTATGCCGCGAACTGGGCGCGGGCGACAGGCGGCAGTGTCGCCATGATGCGCTATCACAATGTCTACGGACCTGGCATGCCGAAGGACACGCCCTACGCCGGCGTTGCGGCGATCTTTACCTCGATGCTGCGTGCCGGCAGGGCACCGCAGGTCTTCGAGGATGGCGGACAACGGCGCGATTTCATCCATGTCCGTGACATCGCCGCGGCGACGGTGCGCGCCTGCGAGGCCCATCGGAACGGTGTCGCCGCCTTCAATGTCGGCTCGGACACACCCCGCACCGTGGGCGAGATGGCGCAGGCACTCACGCATGCGCTGCAGGGACCAGCGCCTGTCGTCACCGGCCAGTTCCGCCTCGGCGATGTCCGGCACATTACCGCGGATTCCAGCCGCCTGCGGCGTGAGCTGGGTTGGCGGCCGCAGGTGGATTTCGAAACCGGCATGCAGGAATTCGCCGCCGCTTCCGGCGACATGCCCGCCACCTGCGGAGGCGCGACCGCGGTCTCTGCCAATAGCCGTGCGGCGGGGCGATGAGCCGCCTGGGCCTCATTGCCCTGATCCTGGCGAGTGTCTCCACCAATGCCGCGGCGCAACTGCTGTTGCGCTGGGCGGCGCGTGACGGATTGACTCCAGCGCAAGGCTGGTCGCTTGCATCATTCATCGAGCTGGTCTTGCGGCCGGGCATCATCGGCGGCCTCGCCTGCTATGCCCTCAGCGTCGTTGTCTGGGTGACGGTCCTCAGCCGGGCAGAAGTCTCGTTCGCCTATCCGTTCCTGGGGCTCGGCTTCGTGCTCGTCACCTTTGCCTCGGCCGTCTTGTTGGGCGAGGCGATCAGCGTCCAGCGCCTGGCTGGAACGGCTCTCATCGCGCTCGGCGTCGTTGTTCTGGCGCGCAGCTAGCGTATCACTACACCGCTATTTCTCCGCTTGCGGCGCAGTATCGGCGCCGGCATTCGCGGCGACATAGATCCGCCACTTGCCCTCCGCCGTTTCGGCGAGGCGGAACAAGTTACTTGCAGCGAAGGGATCATGGCTCCAGGCGCCGTCCTGCGGCGTGACCACAGCCGCCCGGCATCCATAGTCACGATAGAGACGAGCGATATCATCAGTGGAGCCGGTGCCGTCGAACACCCTGAGGAACAGCGACGATATATCCAGCCGCTGCGGGACAGGCAGGGCGGCGAAGGCGATCGCCAGTTCGTTGCCGGCAAAGCAAGAGCGCCGGTCCGCCAGCAATGCCCAGGAGATGTTGACGGGCCAGGGTGTCACTTCCTGGAGATAAGCGGGGTTATTGGCAATGCGCGTTTCCGCATCTGTGTATCTGCGGACGGCGGCCCAGAGCGCGGGCGATTGCGCAAAAGTATCGGCGGAGGCCGTCGCATGGCCAAAGAGATTACCGGAGATGTTATGCCAGGTATCGGGTACTGCCGCCATGAAGGCAGTGACAGTTGCCAGCGTGGCAACGGCGAAGCGCCTGATCGTTAGTCCCCGGAGCCAATGCGACACCGCGATCGCCGCTGCGATGGTGAGGACGAAAAGCCCCGGGAGAATGGCGCGCCAGCCGAGATCGTTGTTATCGCCGATGGTGCTGAGGAGGAGCCAACTGCAACAGAGCGAGCCAAAGCAGAGTACGGTGAATGCTCGGATGGCCAAAACATCCCGCGGCCGGGCCTGGGCCATGCGTGCCATGAAATGCAGACCGACAAGACCTGGCATGAAGACCAGCGGGAATTCGAGCGGCAGAAGCACCAGCCAATAAGCGGGGATGTCAAGGGCGTGACGCCATGCCGGAGGGAACAGGATGCCGAGTACCGGCTCGGCGTGGATAGTGACCGGCAGGCCCCCGCGGGCAGCACCTTCATGGAGCTGGCTCAAAAGCAGGGGGAAACAGAGGAAGAGGGCGACGAGCGTGGCAGCAGCGCATGCGGCAACGAAAGCGGCGCGCTGCCGGGCATCGGTTCCGGCCAGCAGGAAAGCGGCAATCACCGCGCCGCAAAGGCCCAGGGTTATGCCGCCAACCCAAACCGAACTCTGGAATCCGGCGGCGAGCAGCAGCGCCAGGATGACGGTGCCGAGGAGCGATGGACGCTCAGCCAGTGCTGTCAGGAGCAGGACAGTCGTCAGAACGCAGCCGGCGGCGGCGACATGATGCGGGCTCCAACTAGTCTGAAAGAGCCAGCCGGCGAGGCCGCTGCCATGCTTGAGGAAGGCGTGCAGTGGCTCCTCGCCGAAGAGGCCGACGAGAACGGGGCGCAGCGAACCCATGACGCTGAAGATAAGGACGAGGAAGGCCGGTAGGCGCTTTTCCGAAAAACGCAGGGCGAGGCCGGCCATGATCATAAGCGTGGCGAAGCCTGAAAACCAGCTGAGGCCGATATCGGCTTCCCAGCCGCTGGTACCGCTGAGGCGTGCAAGCTGTGCTGCGCCGAAATGCCAGAGGTAATAATAGGAGATCCCGCCATCGCCGCCGCCCGCTGCGAAGAAGGGATTGGCCGGCGGAACGCCGCCGCGTAGCATCTCGTCGATCAGGGCGATTTTCGCGTGATCGAAAATCGGCCCGGCGAGGACCACGCCACCATCGATGAATTTCGGAACGACTGCCAAAGCTGGCAGGCAGGCGACGAGGCCGGCCAGGGTATAGAGGGCAAGGCCAGCCTGCGGCGATGCCAACCGTTCATCTCGTCGCTCATCCGAGTCAATGTTGGCCTCCCGTTGCGGCAGCGCGAGGGTGAGGCCGGCGACGATGGCTGCCGAGACAAGAATGGTCCAGATGGAAAAGCCGGTGACGGAACTGGCGGCGAGGGCAACGGTACTCTGTGTTGCCCAGCCCATGATGGGCGCCAAAGGCAACGCCAGCGCGCGGTCAAACCCGAGCCGCCGGTTGACGAGCCAGCCGAGGGGCATCCAGAGCAGAAGGGCAATGACGCCGCACAGAACTGAACTCGTAAGGGAAGCCATCAGCTGCGCACAATTCTCGTTATGTCGGCCGTATCGGTGGCATATCCTAGTCCAAATGACCGGCTTTGACTGCCCCGTACCGCTATAGTCCTGTGCGGTGCCCCGTCATATCCCGCTGAACCAATTGAATCCCTGCTTTTCCCAGAAACCCTCGACATAGCTGTTCGTCACCTCGATCGCCCGGATCCATTTCGCGTTCTTGAAGCCGATCTTGACCGCCGTCCGCAGGCGTAGCGGAAAGCCATAGGGGTCGGTGATCGGCTCGCCCGCATATTTGGTCGCCAGGATGGTCTGCGGATGCAAGGCCGAGGGCATGTCGAGGCATTCGCTGTAGTTGTCGTTGCAATGGAAGACGACATATTTCGCGGTCAGGTCAGCGCCGATCTTGGTCAGGAACTGCTTGAGGTTGGGTCCCGACCATTGGCCGATATAGTCCCAGCCCTCGACGCAGATGTGCTTGATGATCTCCTCCTGCTCGGGGAAGGCGTAGATCTGCTCAAGCGACCAGGACCGCTTGTCCTGGATGAGGCCGGAGAGCTCCAGCTTCCAGCCGTTGAGGTCGATGGGCATGACGCGCTCGATCTCGTAATAGGCATTGAAGCGCGGCGGCTTGACCACTTGCGACACGGAATAGGTGGGAGCGAGCCTGTTGGGATCGAAGAGCAGGCTCTGGACGCGGTCATTGAAGGAGGAGATGGTGCGCAGGAAGGACTGCACGGCGTCCCGGTCGGAGATGTTGCAGCCGGATAGGAAGGTCAGCGCGCCGAGGGACAAGGTCCCCTTGAGGAAGCCGCGCCGCTCGATGCTCTCGATCAGCTCCTTATGCTCGGTAAGGACGCTCTGATCAGGCGCAACTTTGGGACGGAACAGCGACCTTGCGGGCGGTCGGATGGACATGGTCGGCTTCCTTTCAGGCATTCGTGCCGGCGTGATCGGCATCACGGCGGGCGGCAGGGGCGATGCGGGGACCGCCTGTGAGCATGGCGAGGATGGTCTTCGGCACCAGCAGCGCCAGACTGACGTGGACGACGAAAAAGAGAACGATCGCGGCCATGCCGATGAAATGCACCAGCCGCGCTGCCTGGAAACCGCCCAGGAGGGAGACGAGGCCGGAGAACTGGACCGGCTTCCAGATGGCGATGCCGGTGACGACCTGCAGGACGATGATGAGGATGACGCCCAGATAAAGCAGTTTCTGCACGGCGTTATAATGGGTGAGGTCGGTATGCTTCAGCCGGAAGGTCAAGGCGGCGACCATCTCCTGGATGATCTCGCGCAGGCGGATGGGCAGCAGCATGCGGCGGAAGCGCCCGGTAAAGAACCCATAGGCCAGATAGCAGAGACCATTCAGCACCAGGATCCACATGACGAAAAAGTGCCATTGCAGCGCATGCTGTGCCCAGATGCCGAGCGTGATTTCGTCGGGGAAGTGGAGAAACCCGAAGATCACTTCGTCGTTGTAGATCTTCCAGCCACTCATCACCATAAGGATCATCGAGATTGCGTTGATCCAATGCATGATGCGCAAAGGAAGCGGATGCATGCGCCGGGTCGGCTTCTCTGCGCGTATGTGTGTGTCGGCGACCATGTGGCTTTACCTTCAGAAAGTGTCTCTCAACAGGAAACGTGGTATGCGTGGATAATCGGCTGCCCGGATCAGCGCCGGCTGATGGCGATCCGGATCGTTTCATCGTCGCCGAGTTTCGTGCCGTCGTTGCCGTTCCAGCTGGCGAGGCCGAAAAAGGCCTCACGGGTGATGTCGAGGACATCGATCTGCCGGGCGAGGATGGCGACCGTTTCGATCGGCACGGCGACCTGATGCCGGCTCCAGTCGAAGTAGCCGCAGCAGGTCGAGATGAGCTCGATCTTGCCATCGGCGGTCTTCACGACATCGGTGACGCGGCCCATGGTGCGATCGTCGTAATCCAGCATCGGCAGGCCGATGAGATCGCCCACGCGAACCTTCTGTGGGAAGCGGCGCTCCATTTTCTGTTCCGGCGTCAGGCTGCTGTTCGGATCCGGGACAGCTTCCGTATGGGCTCCGCCCGGCGCGCCACCCGCCCAGCTTGCCGCCGAAGCGCCGATCGTGAGCAAAATGCCCAGGGCGAGAAATGCTGCAGTCCTGTTCATGGCGGCCTACCTTGCGAAAGCGATTGGGTAAATTTTTCTGGGCGGGCTCAAAGGCCGTCGATGTCGGCCGCCAGGCTGTTGACCGATCCGATATCGGGCAAGGATGCGCGGTTGACGGCGAGGGCGCGGCCCATGATCAGCGCTCGGCGCTCGCAGGCGGCGCGCTGTCCTTCGTCGGCTATGGTTTCCAGCTCGGCAGCATGGGCGAGCCCGAGAATGCGCCGATGCATCTCGATGCCGGCAAATCCCAGGCTATCCAGCCAGATCTCCTTCAGCTGTTGTTGCAGGGCGATGTTGCTGCCGAGCAGACCTTGGGCGTCTTCGAAAAATTCCCGGCCACCGAGAATGCCGGTTCGCTCACGATGCCAAAGGGTGGAGAACTCGGCGACGAAGACATCCCAGATCGTCTGTACGACATGCAGAATCCATCTGCCTCGTTGTTCCGCCGTCCCAGCCGCGTGATGGCCTCTTTGGGCAAAGAAAGCGAGCCAGAAATTGCCGAGCAGCGAGCCGATATCGAAACCCATCGGACCATAGACGGCAAACTCGGCATCGATCACGCGGCTATCGGTTTCGGTAACCATGATCGAGCCGGTATGGAGGTCGCCATGCAGCAGCGTTTCCGCGCAGCTGCAGAATCTGGCTTTGAGGGTGCGCGCGGCGAGCTTGAGGTCCATGTCTTCCCGCGCAGCCCTGGCGCTTTCCTCCAGGCCTGGCGTATGCCGGTTGCGCGGATGGATCATGAAGGGATCGGTGAAGAACAGATCTTCCGTGATCCCGGTGAGCTCAACATTGCGGGAAAAGAGCGCGAGGTCAGATTTGCGGTCGGCCGTCTTCATCGCGAGATCGGACCCACGGAACAGGGTCCGGGCGAGATAACGGCCAAGATGCGCGCCGAGCTGTGGAAACAGGGCATCTTCCGCCAGCGCTTTGCGCAGGATGATATGCGGATGGAGGTACTCCATGACCAGCAGTGCCTGGTCTTCATCGAAATGAAGGAGCTTCGGCAAGCGGCCGGGGTCGCGGGCCTCCAGACGCGTCAAAGCGTGAAATTCGAAGAACGTGCGGTCGAGCGACATCGGCCAGCTGTCGCCGACCACGCGCGCATAGGGCAATGCCTGTTTGACCACGAGCGATCCGCCGCCGCTTTCGACGATAAAGACCAGGTTAAGATTGCCGTCGCCGACTTCGCGGACGCGCCAGCTCGTGGCTGCCCCGAGAGCTTCCTTCATGGGCCGCAGCATGGCCAACCGCCGAGGCAGGGTCCTCGCCGCCAGGGGCTCATATCGGCTTTTGTGCAATACTTGCATGTATTTTGCCCATTAGGTCAGAAGGCCCGAACAATCGTCCGGCCCCTTGCGATTGCTTGCCGTCACCAGGGAAATTCGTCTGACACGTGCAGTTGGTTACAGTGCGACCCGATTTATTTCGCCGCGGCCGACGGCGAATTCCCTCTGGCCGCCTGTGCGGCCTTCGCCAGGCCGCGGTGGATGTTGATTTTTACCAGCGAGACCGACTGTCCGGTTCGCAGGGAGGCTTCCTCGATGGTAAAACCTTTGATCTTCACCAGATGAATGACTTCCCGTTGCGCCGGGTTGAGGGCGCTTAGCAATTGCGACAGCGTGATACCGCTGGCCACCAATTCCTCATTCCCGCCGTCCTGCAAATCAGCGGGCAGGTCGACTTCGGCGCGGCGGGCTGATACGCGCAAGTGATCGACCCGCTTGTGAGCCGCAATACCGATAAGCCAGGGCATGAACGGCCGGCGCGCGTCATAACTATGGCGTCTCTCATGCACGGCGATCAGCGTTTCCTGAACTGCGTCTTCGATATAACCGACGGGCAGGCGCGCGGTGAAAAAGCGCATCAGCCAGGCACGGATATCCGTCAGCAATCTTGTGTAGTCGCTGGCGCCGAGATCGCCAGCCGATGCCAATAACATGCCCCAACTTTCTGTCGACAACCTCACCGTGGAACGAAGCCTTGTCGAAGGCATCGTGCGTGCCGGTGCCGATACCGGCGTGTCGCAATCGGCATCCACCGTTGTTCCCGACAAGCTTTCGGCGTCGACGGCCTGCCTAGTGCAAGTTATCTCTTCCTGTGCGGCTGTTGACGCGCTTGTAATGACTGGGATCGATTCCATAGCTGTCTTTGAACGCACGGCTGAAGTGGCTTCTATTTGCAAATCCTGTCTGTGCTGCGATCGCGGCAACGGAAAGATTGGTGAGGACGAGAAGGTCGCAGGCGCGGGAAAGGCGAGCGCGGGCAACGAAGGTCATCGGCGGGATTCCGATCTCCTCGTGAAATTCCTTGGCAAAAATGGAACGGCTGCGGCCGCTCGCTGCAGCAAGCGACGCGACGCTGTGCTCCTTGTCCGGATGGGCGAGGACTTCCTTGATGGCAAGCCCAAGCCACGGCTTTTTGAAAATGCCGGGAAGACCGGTCGTGCCATGCCTCGCGATATGATGCCTGACGAGCATCACCAGGCAGGTCTTCATCAAGGCGCTCATTACCGATCGTGAAAAAGGCTCGTTTGCATCCGTCTCCTTGAGCATCGCCTCAAAAGAAGCCCTGATGAGCGGCTCTGTCTCCAGATTGGCGGCGATCGGCAGGGGCAGCCCGTCGAAGAGGTGGAAGCCTCCGAGGCCGGCATGGATTTCCCCGCATACCACACGGGTCGCCACGGGGCTGTCACTGGCGGCATCGAACAGCTCCAGCCCACCGGTGCCCGGCCGGCAGATCGTCTCTGACGGGAATCTGTGAATAGGTTTCAGGGAAGCTGCCAGGCCCTGCTGCAGGCCTGGCGGCACGATCGCGATGGAGCCGGGGCCTAGTTTCAACGGCGTATTGTTTCCGACCGAGAGAAAGAGCTGTCCTGTGAGCACGTAATGCACCTCTATTTTCTTGAGGCGCGGAATGAGGATTTCTGCATCGCGGCCGATCTCGCATATCGCAAATGCATCCACGTCGACCTCGAGCGCAGAAAGGAGATGGTTCAGGTTAATCAGCTTCATTTTGGCTCCCGGGCATTTGGAAGTCTGAGACCGCAGATTTCCAGTTTAATTTAGATGACCCGGAAAAAACGGACGTAAAGCAACCGATACAGGACTTTCCGGCACCTGCTCTTCAGGCCGCCGGGGAGAGCCGCCGCTGGATGACAGCTAGCCGCCTTCGGAAGACGGGGGCGGCGCGGAATTAAGACTGTTGCGGGGCACAGGAAGATAGAAAGTGGAGCAAAGTGCCAGCGGGAAACGCAGATCAAAAATCCCTCGTCCCAAGGGCTAGCTGGGGGCCTATGGATGCCTCGCCCGGCCCGACCTTATGGACGCAAAGTACCCGGGCCAAGCTTGCCTCAGGATAATCTATGCAGTGTCGTGAAAAATCATAATTTCCCTATGCTAGCGCCTCATCTACCTTGAAAACAGAACCGCCGCATTGTCGGCAATATCTCTGTCTGGGAGAGAAGGCGCAGTTATGTCGGTTGAGGTAGTTGATACGCTGGTCGTGGGCGGCGGTCAGGCCGGATTGGCAATGAGCGAGCATCTGAGCAAATGTGGCGTGCCCCATCTGGTGCTGGAACGCCATCGCATCGCTGAACGCTGGCGGTCAGAGAGGTGGGATTCACTGGTCGCCAACGGCCCCGCCTGGCATGACCGGTTTCCCGGCATGGAGATCGCCGGTGTCGATCCCGACGGATTCGCGCCGAAGGAGACGATGGCAGATTACTTTGTCGCCTATGCCGACTTGATCAAGGCGCCGATCCGCTGCGGCGTCGAGGTGAAGCAGGTCCAACGCAATGTCGGCAGGCCGGGATTTCGGGTCGAGACATCGCATAGTGTGATCGAAGCCAATAGTGTCGTCGCCGCGACCGGTCCCTTTCAGCGGCCGATCATGCCAGATCTGATCCCGGCGGACACAGGTCTGCTGCAGATTCACTCCAGCGCCTATCGCAACCCTCAGCAATTGCCAGAAGGCGCCGTGCTGGTGATCGGCGCTGGATCATCCGGCGTACAGATCGCCGATGAACTCCGCCGCGCGGGACGGCGCGTCTATCTTTCCGTTGGCGCCCATGATCGGCCGCCGCGCGCCTATCGGGGCCGCGATTTCTGCTGGTGGCTGGGGGTTCTCGGCAAGTGGGACATGGAGACGCCGGGACCCGGGACGGAACATGTGACGATCGCTGTCAGCGGCGCACGCGGCGGCGAGACCATCAATTTCCGCCGTCTTGCTGCGCAAGGCATGATGCTCGTCGGCGTGACGAAATCCTATGAAGGCGGCAAAGTGACTTTCGCCCCCGACCTCGTCAAGAATATCGACCGCGGCGATGCCAATTACATGTCCCTGCTGGATGAGGCCGATGCCTATGTCGCCCGCAACGGTCTCGATCTTCCCGAGGATCCCGATGCCCGCAAGATCGAGCCGGATTCCGCTTGCCTGACCGATCCGATCCTGTCGCTGGATCTGGCCGAGGCCGGTGTCAAATCCGTTATCTGGGCCACCGGCTATAGCGCCGATTACAGCTGGCTCAAAGTGGACGCCTTCGATGAAAAGGGTAAGCCCCGGCATCATCGCGGCGTCTCCGTCGAACCCGGGATCTATTTCTTGGGCCTGCCCTGGCAGTCTCGCAGGGGGTCGAGCTTCGTCTGGGGCGTCTGGCACGATGCAAAGCATCTTGCGGACCGGATTTCGACGCAGCGCAAATATCTGGCCTATCATGCTGCTGCCGCGAGCAAGGTGCTGAAAGGCTGATTAATATCCTGTCAAGCGCACAGCCCGACGCGCGACGCGTGTGAGCAGATGAATGCGGCCGGACAGTATGTCCGGCTTCTCAATGCGAGATGAAGTGCCGCACTGAATGCGTGCCGTGATGCCGGCACCTCAGCGCGGACAAGGGAGAGATGACATGCGCGATCCGCGCTACGATATTCTGTTTCAGCCCATGAAGATCGGGCCCGTCACTGCGAAAAATCGCTTTTATCAGGTCCCGCATTGTAACGGCGGCGGCTATCGCGATCCATCGGCCGCCGCCGAGATGCGCCGCGTCAAGTCGGAAGGCGGCTGGGGTGTCATCTTCACGGAACAGACGGAGATGCATCACACCTCCGAGATCACGCCGTTTATCGAGTTGCGGCTGTGGGACGATGCGGATATTCCGGCCCTGGCGAAGATGGCAGATGCGATGCATCAATACGGTGCGCTCGCCGGCATCCAGCTCGCTTATTCGGGCATCAATGGCCCGAACCTCTATACAAAAGAAGTACCGCGCGGCCCCTCCGCATTGCCGATCCGGACATTCACCAACGATCCGGTCCAGGCCCGGGCCATGGACAAGCAGGACATCCGCGATCTCCGCCGCTGGCATCGCAACGCTTTCAAGCGGGCCAAGCAGGCGGGCTTCGATCTCGTCTGTCTCTATGGCGCGCATGGTTTCGGCATCATTCAGCACTTCCTGTCGACCGCGACTAACCAGCGCTCCGATGAATATGGCGGGTCTCTGGAGAACCGCTCGCGCCTCATGCGCGAGTTGATCGAGGAAGGACGGGACGCGATCGGCGATACCTGCGGTCTTACGCTGCGGCTCTCCCTTGACGAAATGATCGGCGACCTCGGCTTTTCGAACGCCGAAGTCCGCGACATGATCGAGATGCATGCGGATTTGCCGGACCTCTGGGACCTGGCGCATGGCGCCTGGGAAGATTGTTCGGGGCCGTCCCGCTTCAAGGAAGAGGCCGCCCAGGAATCCCTGGTCACCGGCATCAAGAAGCTCACCTCGAAGCCGGTGGTCGGTGTCGGGCGCTTTACCTCGCCCGATGCCATGGTGCGGATGATCAAGTCAGGCACGCTGGACTTCATCGGCTGCGCCCGGCCGTCTATTGCAGACCCGTTTCTGCCGAAGAAAATCGAGGAGGGGCGCCCGGAAGATATCCGCGAATGCATCGGCTGCAATATCTGCATTACCGGCGATATGACCATGTCTATCTCGCGCTGCACGCAGAACCCCGCCTTCATGGAAGAGTGGCGCAAAGGCTGGCATCCGGAGCGCATGCAGGCGAAGGGCGCCAGCGACAGCGTCCTCATCGTCGGTGCCGGTCCCGCTGGCCTGGAAGCGGCCCGGGCGCTCGGCTTGCGTGGTTACAAGGTGGCGCTGGCCGAGGCGGGCGGCGAGCTTGGTGGCCGCGTTGCGCGGGAATGCAAACTGCCGGGGCTCTCTGCCTGGGGCCGTGTGCGCGATTACCGGCAATATCAGCTAAGCCAGATGTCGAATGTCGACATCTACCTCGAGAGCCGCTTGTCGGCCGATGACATCCTCTCCTTCGGCTTCCAGAACGTGGCGATTGCGACTGGTTCCACTTGGCGCCGGGACGGTGTCGCGCGGGCCCATGTCGTCGCCATGCCGATGGATCCGGCCATGCCGGTCTATACGCCGGACGATCTGATGTCCGGCAAGGTGCCGACCGGCAATGTCGTCCTTTTTGACGACGACCATTATTACATGGGCGGCGTCCTCGCCGAGCTGATGGCGCGGCAGGGTGCCAAAGTGACGCTGGTGACACCGGCAGCCTTTGTCTCGGACTGGACCCGCAACACGCTGGAGCAAGGCGCCATTCATCGCCGGCTGGCGGAATGTGGCGTCGAGATCATCCTCAATCGCACCGTCAGGCATGTCGGCGTCAAGGCCGTTTCGACTGCCTGCACCTATACTGGTACCGCCCGTGAGATGGAAGCCGATGCGGTCGTCCTGGTGACCTCGCGCCAGCAGGATGATGCCATCTGGTCCGAACTGAAGGCGCGGCAGCCTGAATGGACCGATAATGGCATCCGGACGATCAAGGTGATTGGCGATGCCGAGGCTCCCGGTCCGATCGCCTGGGCCACATATGCGGGACATCGGTTCGCGCGGGAACTGGATGAGCCGGATATCGGCGATGCATTACCGTTCAGGCGTGAAGTGGCTGCGTTGTCGCCAGTCTAGTTTCGGGGCTTGAAACGAATCTCCGACGGTCGCGCCACCTCTGATATATGGTGGAGAGCTTCGCCTCTTGTCACGGCATGGTCTGCTGTCTCCCGCGATATCGGCAATCCCGGCGGCCTAACGGATATCGCGGTACTTGGTCGAGGCGGGTCGCTTGAAAAAAACCTCCGCCAGAAAATTCAATGTGTATCGGAGCGTGGTGGCGACAAATCCTTCCGCGCGGAACCGGCGGGCGGAGGTTCCCATGACGAGGGTCATGTCGAAAACAACGGTGCCGACTTTTGCCAGGCGGCGGGCGATATCCGTGTCTTCCCCATAGAATGCGATCGTCGCATCAAAGCCGCCGATCTTGTCCAGGGCTGCGCGGCTCGCGGCGAAGTTTCCACCGATCGCCATGTATCGTGTCATCCAATAGGCCGGCTGGACGATCAGCAGCCAGTAGAGCCGCGCAATGACGGCTTCGACGGCAGACATGTCATAAAAAGTGTAAGGCCCGCTGACGCAGACGACCTGATCGTCTTTTGCAAAGCTCTCGAGAACCTGGTGAACCCAGCCTGGCGGCATATGTGTGTCGGCATCTACATAAGCCAGAATTTTTCCGCGGGCTTCCTCCAACCCGCGCTGGCGTGCTCGCGTCAGGCCCTTCCGCGGCTCATAAACCACGCGCACGTCAGCGAAACCGGCGGCGATTTCAGCGGTCCGGTCGGTGCAGGCATTGTCGACCACAACGATTTCGAAAGGTCCGGCGCCTTCGCTCGCCCGAAGCTCCCTGGCGATGCATCGCAAGCAATCGGCGATATAGAGCTCTTCGTTATGCGCAGGAACGATGACACTCAATTCCATGATGACGACGTCTCCTCTGCTCGGTTGCCGAGACCAGTTTGTGGCGATCCGTGGCGATAGGCCCGGATCGTCCTTGCGTAGATGTCCTCCCAGGCGTCGACGACAGTCGCGACGGAAAACCGCCTGGCTGCGCGATGTGCATGCAGGCACATTGTCTGCTGGAGCATGGGCTGCGATAGAATCGTCACCAACTGCCGGGCGAAATCGGCCGGCTCGCCAGGCGTGGCAAGCAAGCCGGAGGCGCTGGTGATATATTCGGGCAGGGCACGCCAGCGGGCGCCGACAGCTGGGAGCCCGCAGCTCATGGCCTGTAGCAATGTCATGCTTTGGCTCTCCGAAGTGCTGGCGATGGCAAAGACATCCGCCGCGCGAAAGACATCCGCGAGAGATGCCTTGTCGAGCGTTCCGAGAAATCTCACATGCTGGGCGACATTGTGTTCCTCCGCCGACCGCTCCAGCCGCTGCTGATCGGTGCCGTGACCGGCAAGCACCAGCATGGCTGTGGGAAAGTCTTGCCGAAGCAAGGCAAGCGCCCGGACCAGGATGTCGATATTCTTTTCAACAGCCAGGCGGCCGGCATAGACGATCGTCGGAGTCGCAAAACCCAGCGTTGTCTTCAGCCGCAATTTCTCTTCGGCCGTTACCGGATGGAAGGTGTCGGTATCGATCGGGTTGGAGACGACGCAATGCGCTGATCTGAGGCCGCGATCTTGCATCTCCTGCAGGACAGTGCGCGACGGCGCGGTGACCATCGAGCAATGATCATAATACCAGGTCACCAGTCCCACGCTGGCGCGGGCGAAGGTCCTGGTGGGCAGGGGCACATAATTACCGAACTCGCCGATGACCCAGTGATTCGTCCCGACGAGCGGCAGGCGCAGCCGGCGGGCCGCACGCAGTGCCTCCCAGCCAGCACCGAAGAAGGTCTGGGTGTGGATGAGATCGGCGCTGAAGGCCGCGACATCCCGCCAGCGCCAGCCATGGGGGATGACCAGGCGCGATTGTCTGGTCGGGCCGGGGACGGGCAGAGATCGCAAGCGGTGTATGGAGACGTTTCTGCCGAGATCGATTTCCCCAACGGGCAGGTTTGCCACCGCATAGTCGGCGGGGCATGCAGCCGGCGCAAAGATGCGGACAACATACCCGCGTTGGCCAAGCGCCTGAGCCGTTGCCGCGATCGAATCCTGGATGCCACCAAGCTCGGGATAGAAGCTGTCGGTGAACAGGGCAATTCGCCGCGACCGCCTATCCATTGCTCCGCTCTCCCTCCACCTGCACGGGTGAAGCCAGGTATTTCCGCAGCCAGATACCGGCACTCAGGCAGATGCCGGCGAGCAGGAAGAGCGAGATGCCGCTCAGATAAGAGCCGATGTGACTGTAGGCGGCACCGAAAAAGTAGCCGGTCACGGCTAGCACGGCTGATTTCGGTAAGGTGCCGAGCAAGTTGTATCCGAGGAAAACCGGCATAGGAATGCGTATCGCTCCGGCGGTCAGCAGGATTAGAAAGCCGGCTGAATGGGTGAATTTGCCGAAGAGCAGCACACGGCCGGGATTTGTTTTGAAGCGCCGTGCCAATGCCAGCATTTTGCGCCGGCGATATGTTGATCCATTGTCTCGCCGGCGCCGGAAAATCATCCACCCTGAGCGGCCAATTCCGTAGTGAATGACATCGCCGCTCAGATCCCCGAGCACGGCAATGACGTAAACAAGGGCGATATCAAGGAGGCCCTGGGAGGCCAGGAAGGCACCAATGATAGTTGCAATCGGACCCTCGAAGAGCGTTGCCAGTAGGAGCGCTGCGTAGCCGTATCGGGTGACGAACAGAGAAATCCAATCCGGTATTGTCATATCCTCGCAATGAACCCCGCTGGCCGCTTCGCTTCGAAGGTCGCGAAGCCGGTAATAAGGCTAACAACTCAACCGGCATAAAATTGCATAGCCGAGACACAGCGCGCTGACGGTGCGATATACGCGCGAGTAAGAGCGGCAGGCTGCCCGTATTTGTTCCCCTCGCCGGTGCAAATATTTTCGGGTCGGGCGATGCGTAAGCTTGGCGAAAGGCCCGCGGCCAGAACGGCCTCTGCTCTGGGCTTCCGTGTCCTCAGGGCGTCTCGGGCCATCGCACATGTGGGGTCGCGCGTGAGGGTCTTGCGGCGGTATTGACAAGCCCGGCAGTCGGGTCGCATCATCCCGGCTCACCTGGGGGGTCCCGACAAGGGGCTGAGATACTGTTGGCTTCGGCAGCACAGTGACCCGTTGAACCTGATCCAGTTCAGACTGGCGTAGGGATGGTGCAAGCGGTGCGGTCGCTGTTATTTCTTATTCTGACCGGCGCGCGTTGTTTTCCCTCCTTCGGCATGAATTGGATCTTCCACGCGAAAGGCGATGGAGGCTCGCATCGGCATTTCTGTCTCGACCGGTCTGGCAGGTCTGGCTCCAGCTGCAACCGTTACCGTGCGTGGCGCTGGCGTCGCGGGGCTGACACTTGCATATGAGCTCGTGCAGCGTGGCTGCAGGGTGCAGATCAAGGAGAAGCGCGCGCAAATTGCCGGGAACGCGTCATGGCAGGCGGGCGGCATGCTGGCGCCGTGGTGTGAATGCGAAAGCGCCGACCCCGTCATCCTGGCATTGGGGCGCCAGTCAATCTCCTGGTGGCATGCCGCCTTGCCAGATCAGGTCGTCGGCAATGGCACACTGGTCCTGGCGCTCAATCGCGACAGGCGGGAACTCGATCGCTTCGCGTGCCGCACCACGGGACACATCTCGCTTGGCCGGGATGATCTGGCCGGGCTGGAGCCGGAGCTCGCAGACCGTTTCGGCCAAGGGCTCTTCTTCGCAGGCGAGGCACATCTCGATCCCCGCCGGACCTTGCTTGCGCTGGCTGCGAGATTACAGGCGCTGGGTGTGGAGATTACCTACGCCGCCGATTCGGAATTCGCGATTGCTGGCGCTGACATCATCGCAGATTGCACCGGCATGGATGCCCTGTCGCCGGGCTTGCGCGGGGTAAGGGGTGAGATGTTGATCCTGCGGGCGCCCGATGTCACGCTGTCGCGGCCAGTGAGACTGCTGCATCCACGCTTTCCGATCTATGTCATTCCCCGAGCGGATCATCATTTCATGATCGGCGCGACCATGGTGGAAAGCGATAGCGCTGCTCCCGTCACAGCCCGGTCGGCGGTGGAACTCATCAATGCCGCCTATGCGCTGCATCCGGCTTTTGCCGAGGCGGAAATCATCGAGGCCGGCGTCGGCATCCGCCCCGCCTTCGCCGATAATTTGCCGCGGGTGGATCGCAGCGGCAGCATCGTCAGCATCAATGGTCTTTATCGCCACGGATTTCTCCTGGCGCCGGCGATGGCCCGGAAAGCCGCCGAGCTGATCCTGAACGGATAACGATATGGAGAACTTCTTATGCAGGTGGTCGTGAATGGCGAGCGCCGCCAGGCCTCGGTCGATACCCTGGCGGCCCTCATGACTGAGCTCGGTTACATCGGCAACTGGCTGGCCACGGCTTTGAACGGTGAAGTCGTGCCGGCAACCGAGCGGCAGAACTGCCGACTGGCGGAGGGCGATCAGATTGAAATTCTGGCGCCGATGAAAGGAGGCTGAAAGATGCTCGATCTCTATGGGGCTAAGGTATCTTCGCGTCTGTTGCTGGGAACGGCGCAGTATCCGTCACCCGCCATATTGATGCAGGCGGTGCAGGAATCAGCGACCGAGATCGTCACCGTCTCCCTCCGGCGCGAGAGCGTCGGTGGCAAGGCAGGGGGGCAATTCTGGGCGTTGATCCAGGATCTCGGTGTTCGGGTGCTGCCCAACACAGCCGGCTGCCATTCGGTCAAGGAAGCCGTTACCACCGCCAAGATGGCGCGCGAAGTCTTTTCCACCAATTGGATCAAGCTCGAGGTGATCGGCAATCACGACACCTTGCAGCCGGATGTCTTCGCGCTGGTCGAAGCTGCCCGCATCCTCGCAGCCGACGGCTTCAATGTCTTTCCCTATACGACCGAGGATCTCGTCGTTGCCGAGCGGCTGCTTGATGCCGGCTGCAAGGTATTGATGCCGTGGTGCGCGCCCATCGGCTCTGCCCAGGGCCCGCAGAATCTCGCAGCATTGCGCAGCCTGCGCGGCCATTTCCCCGGCGTGCCGCTGATCGTCGATGCCGGGATTGGCCGGCCCTCGCATGCGGTGGCAGTCATGGAACTCGGCTTCGATGCGGTTCTTCTGAATACGGCAGTGGCGAAGGCGGGAAATCCGGTGGCCATGGCTGCGGCCTTTGCCCAGGCAATCGCCGCAGGTCGCGCGGCTTATCTGGCCGAGCCGCTCGAGCCGCGTGACATGGCGGTTCCGTCGACGCCGGTGATCGGCCAGGCAGTGTTCTCGTGACCCTCGATCCGTTCTATCCGATCGTCGACAGCGCCGCCTGGGTCACGCGGCTGGTACCGCTCGGCATCAAGCTCATCCAGCTGCGGATCAAGGACATGGCGGAGGGACCGTTGCGGATGGAAATCCGCCGCGCGAAAGCGATCTGCACTTCTTACGGCTGCCAGCTCGTGGTCAATGACCATTGGAAACTGGTGATAGAGGAGGGGTGCAGTTTCGTCCATCTCGGCCAGGAGGATCTCAGCAAGGCTGACGTCGCGGCGATCCGGCGCGCTGGCCTTAAACTCGGTCTCAGCACGCATGACGACGCCGAGCTGGCGATCGCTCTCGCCGCGGAACCGGATTATGTCGCGCTCGGTCCAATCTATCCGACGGTCCTGAAGAAGATGAAATGGGCGCCACAGGGGTTGGATCGCATCGCCGACTGGAAGCGGCGCATTGGCCACATACCACTCGTTGCCATCGGCGGGCTCAATCTGGATCGACTTCCCGGCATCTTTCACCACGGCGCAGATAGTGCCGCCGTGGTGACCGACATTTGCCGTAATCCGAATCCCGAGGCCCAGACACGTGACTGGATCGCGACGACGCGGCAGCTTCGCCCCGCTATTCCTGCCTAGTTTTTTGCCCCCACCAGTTGTTGCGCCATGGCCTTGATCAGGCGCGGCAGGTCATAGGGAAAGCGGGCGGTGATCAGATTGCCGTCGATGACACAGGGCTCGTCGAGGACAGTCGCGCCGGCATTCTCGAGATCGATCTGAATGTTCCAGACGGCGGTCGCCCGCTTGCCCTTGAGGATCTTGGCGCTCACCATGACCCATTGACCGTGGCAGATGGCGGTGGTCGGTTTTCCCGCTTCATACATGGCACGCACGAAGGCGCGGGCATGTTCATCCGCCCGCAACGCATCCGGGTTCCAGCAGCCGCCCGGCAGCAGGACGGCATCGTAATCCGCAGCCTTCGCTTCGTCCGTATAGCGGTCGATCTTCAGCCAGCCGGCATTTTCCATCAGGCGGATCGCCAGCACATGGGTGGCGCATATCGGCGGGAAGCGCAGGCCGAGCGTCGGATGGAAGTCGCCGATGCGCGGCGAGACGACATGGACGGTGGCGCCATGTTCCGTGAGCCAGCGCTGGGCGCCGATGATCTCCACCTCTTCCACACCATTGGTGCAGCAGATGGCGATGCGCTTGCCTTTGAGCAGGGTGGGATTTGATGGCGGATCGAACAGGAAACTGTTGAGTTCCCGGTTCAATTCACCGTCGGCAGTGACCAGTAGTTCCGTCGAGATGGACGGCACCGGTGAAGACGACATGAGCTGCTGCAGCCGGTTGAAGGCGGGATGCGGTGATGCACTCATCTTTTCGGCTCCCTGGGAGAGGTTGATTGACGAAAACAGTACCCGTGCCGATCGAAGCATCTGGCATCGACCTTTTCAATCGAAAGATATCGCTGCCGCCCGGCTGGCATGATGCAGATGAGATGCCGCCCGCCATGTCGCCCAGGACATTGGGGGATCCGTCATGTGCCGTTCGCTCCTGACATATCCATCCGGATATTATCTTACCCGGAGAGGACGCGGTGCTTCCTTCTAGGTGGGGCTCAAGCAGTTGATCCCGACCCCATGCAGTCCGCCGGTCACGCGCTCTTCACCCCTTGCAGGAACTGCTGTACTTGCTGACGCAATTCGCTCGATTTCTCGGTCAGTTCCTGCGAGGCGGAGAGCACTTCTTGGGCAGCGGCGCCGGTCTTGTCGGCGGCCTGGTTGACACCCGAGATGTTTTGGTTGACCTGGTTGGTGCCTTGGGCCGCTTCCTGCACGTTGCGGGCGATCTTGTTGGTGGCGGCATCCTGCTCGACCAGGGCAGCGGCAATGGAGCCGATATTCTGGTTGATCTGTGTCACCGTCGTGGCGATGGTGCGGATCGCCTGCACCGCTTCCGAGGTGGCACCCTGCACGGCGGCGATCTGGGCGGCGATCTCGTCAGTCGCCTTGCCGGTCTGGCTGGCGAGCGACTTCACCTCATTGGCAACCACGGCGAAGCCCTTGCCGGCGTCGCCGGCCCGGGCGGCCTCGATGGTGGCGTTGAGTGCCAGCAGGTTGGTCTGACCGGCGATATCGTTGATGAGCTGGACCACGGCACCGATCTTATCGGCGGCGCTATGCAGACCTTCGACCAGCTGATTGGTGGCATTGGCCTGGTCGACGGCGCTGTTGGCGATGCGGACGCAATCATCCACCTGACGGGAGATCTGCGAGACCGAGGTGGTCAGCTGCTCGGTGGCTGAAGCGACGGCCTGGACATTGAGCGAGGCTTCCGAGGATGCATTGGCGACGGCACCCGCGCGGTTTGCGGTATCGCTGGCATTGACCGTCATGGAGTTGGCCGTTCCCTGCATGCGACTGGCTGCATCGCTGACAGTATGAAGGACGGCCCCCATTACATTCTCGAAATTCTCGGTGAGGTCGTTGATACGCTTCACGCGCGCTTCCCGTCGCGCCTGGGAGGCAGCTTCCTTGTCGGCCAGCTCGCGGGCCTGGACCATGTTCTCCTTGAACACATTGACCGCCCGTGCCATGGCGCCGATTTCGTTATCGAGATCGGCATTGGGCGGTGTCACATCGAGATTGCCTTGCGCCAGTTCGCCCATCACCGAGGTCATGCGGTTGATCGGGCCGGTGAGGACACGGATGATGAGGACGGCAACGCCGATACCGGCGACCAGGCCGACGGCAAGCAGCACGCTCATCACGATCTGCAGATTGGTCGATGCCTTGAGAGCACTTTCACCGTCGCTGGCCAGCAGGCCGGCCTGGCGGTCGACCAGGCCGCCCCGGCGCGTGCCTTCTGCATTCAAGGGGCCGCTCAGGAGATCGAGGATGTTGTTCGCGAGCGGCGTCACCTCGGCGTTCAGCGCCTGTTGCGCCAGGTTCCAACCGGGCGAACTGCGGATGTCGATCAGCTTCGGTGGCAGGGCGGCGAATTGGTCCTGGGCATCCGTCAGCTTCTTAAAGGCGCTGACCTGGTCGACGGTGAACATATCGGACATGCCGCCGATCGCCGTGATGCGACCCGTCGTCAGCTTCCAGTTCTTGTCGAAGCTGTCCTGGAATTGCTTGTCGCCGGTCATCATCAGCGAGCGAAGCGAGGCCTGAGCGAGCGACAGCGCCCAGCGCAGATCGCCCAACGCGACCAGCAGGCGCTTGCGCTCGCTGGTGGTTTCCTGGCCAAACTCGGCATTGAGCATGCCCGTGACGCTACGCGACATGACGAGGGCAAGCTTGTCGCCATCGCTGTTGAGGATCTTCAGGGCCGGTTGCTCATCGGCGCTATGGGCGACGGCCTCGGCCTTGTCCTCGGCGGCGGAGAAGTCGGTCAAGAGTTCCTTGACCTTGGCCCAATCCGCCTTGTCGCGCTCAACGGTCCAGTGCTGGGCCAGCGCGTCGATCGACTGCGCCGTGTCCTGGATGCGCTTCCAGATATCGGCCCGGTTCTGCTTGAAATCGACATTGCCGGTCAGCATCCAGTCGCGCAGGGCCGTCAGCGATCCTTGCACATTGGCGACCAGTTCATTGCCCTGGGTGGCCATTGGCAGACGCTGATTGACCATGCGTTCGGTGATCGCGGCATTGGCGCGGACCTGCCAGAAATTGATGGCGATGACCAGGACGAGGAGGGCGGTGATCGACCCGAACCCAACCAGGAGCCAGGTCTTGATACGGAAATGCGCGAATCTGGCCAGCATTGCTGGGCGTCCCCTGTTTTGACCGTTCTTATGCGTCGCCAGAGGATAAGGAGCGACCGTTAACGGTTTCTTGAGTTCGCCGGGGAGGGGAGGCGTTTCTTGGGGATTCAGGGCGGCCATGGCCCCGGGGAACGCGTATCAGGCTCTGTTCTGGTCAGCTGCGCGCGGCCAGGGGAAAGCGACCCCGCTCATGGAACGGGCGGTCGGCGCCGTCTTGGGCGAAGAGTGTGATGTCTGAAACATCAATGGGTTGCCCGATGGCGGGGGCGAAAAGTTCGGCCAGTGCCGGCTGCAACCGGGCGGCCTCGGCAGCGTCGAGTCTTTCGCTCAGCGTGATGTGAAAGCGGAAGTCTTCGAACACATAGGGATAGCCCCAACGCAGCACGTTTTCATCCTGGCGGGGGGTGAGCTCGGCGGCCCGGCGCTTGGCCAGTTCGGCGGCAGGGGCCGGCCGACGGAAGTGGTCGAAAGCTTTCACGCAATGCCCTGCCAGATCGTCCAGTGCCGGACACGGTGTCGACGGGGTGAGGGCCAGGAAGCCGTCGAGCAATCGCAGTTCCAAAGCGGGGACGGTAAAGCGGGCGAGCCCTTGCGTCAGGAGCTGGATGGCGGCGATGAGCTCTCTTTCATCGGTTCCATCCGCGAGCACGAAAGGCGGCTTCAAGGTGCCATGCAAAGCATAGTGGCGTGGCGCCGCCGTCAACTGGTCGAGCCGTGCGGGATCGAAGCCAGCGATCGCCGGCCTGTCGTCGACAGCGATGCCGGTCGCATCGCGGCCAAGCCAAGCAGCACCGATCCGGGCCAAAGCCGAATCCGATGGCGGCGCCCAGTAGAGCGCCAGACGATGGGCAGGCGGGA
>Ga0209148_1000533_pt1 | contig 37397 bp, 30 predicted proteins | sample AraplaCol_mMF_r2_2_FD_184288 | JGI IMG/M metagenome (GOLD analysis project Ga0209148, IMG submission 184288) | Arabidopsis root microbial communities from North Carolina, USA - plate scrape CL_Col_mMF_r2 (SPAdes) (version 2) | ecosystem: Host-associated > Plants > Roots > Endosphere | place... | reverse complement strand
TACTGGAGCTCGGTGCTCATTGCCCGCCTCAATCTTACCGAGCACACTTCCCAATTCGGCCGCGGACTGGCCTAACACTGTCCACCATGTCTCCGAACATGTGTCCACCATGTCTCCGGTCTATACATAGGGGAGGGCTGGGGTGGGGTTGCTTGTGCTTTAGCGTGCAGTCGTACGTCGCGATGAGGTCCGATGGCAAGAGGCATTCGGTGAGATACATCTTGCAGCAACGCCCAGCCCCCGCCGCTCGCTTCGCTCGCACCCCACCCTAACCCTCCCCTGCATGCAGGGGAGGGAACTGGTTTGCTACGGTTTTTAGTTATCGAGCTACGGTTGGCAAATTTGCATCACACCGCTTTCTTCAACGACGCCATATCAATCACAAACCGATAGCGCACATCGCTATTGAGCATGCGTCCGTAAGCCGTGTTGATGTCTTGGATGTCGATCATCTCCACATCCGAAGCAATGCCGTGCTTGGCACAGAAATCCAGCATTTCCTGCGTTTCCGCAATGCCGCCGATCAGCGAGCCGGCCAGCGAGCGGCGACCGAAAATCAGGCCGCCCGCGTGCACCGGCGGATTCACTGGCTCCACCAGACCTACCAGCACATGCACGCCATCGATCTTCAGCGTGGCGAGATACGGATTGAGATCATGCTGGTGCGGCACCGTGTCGAGAATGAAATCGAACTGGCGGGCGACGGCGGCCATCTGCTTGTCATCGGTCGACAGCACCACGTGATCGGCGCCCAGCCGGCGCGCTTCGGCTTCCTTGCCGGGTGAGCGGGTAAACAGAGTGACGTCGGCACCCAGCGCCTTGGCGAACTTCAAACCCATGTGGCCAAGGCCGCCCAGGCCCACGATGGCCACTTTGTGGCCCTTGCCGATCTTCCAATGGTGCAGCGGCGACCAGGTGGTGATGCCGGCGCACAGCAGCGGTGCGGCAGCCTTGGGGTCCACGCCTTCCGGAATGCGCAGCACGAACTTGTCGTTCACCACGATGCGCTCGGAGTAGCCGCCGAAGGTCATCATGCCGTCGCGGCGATCGCGGCTGTTGTAGGTGAAGGTGGGCATTTCCACGCAGTACTGCTCCTGGCCCTGCTCGCAGGCCGCGCAATGCTGGCAGGAGTCCACCATGCAACCCACACCGACCAGGTCGCCCGGCTTGAAGGCGGTGACCTGGGCACCCACCGAGGCCACGCGGCCGATGATTTCATGGCCGGGCACCACCGGATACATGGTGCTGCCGCCCCACTCGTTACGAGCGGTGTGAATGTCGGAGTGGCAGACCCCGCAATACAGAATGTCGATCACCACGTCGTCCGCGCGAGGATCGCGCCGGTCGAACTGATGGGCTGCCAGGGGCGTCGTGGCGGATTGCGCGGCGTAGCCGCGGATGCTGAGGGCCATGCGGTTCTCCAGGGAGGTAAAGCCTAAGGATGGCCGCAGAGTATGCGCAGCGCAGCAAAAGCGAAGTAGCCAAATCCTGCTAGATGCTTGCTTGATCCTGCAAATCCACCCTTGAACACTCGCTTTGACCTGCAGGAACAGGCAAGCTCCACGCGTTCCAGGCAAGCAGTATTCCGCATGAACACACAGCTCAAACCGATCGGCATGCCTTCCCGCCTTGAGCAGGATTACGAGGAATTGACAGCCATCGTTGAACGATACGCCCAGGCCGAAGGCGTCACCCAGACAGCATGGCCGGCCTTGTCGTTCTTCCGCGCCGATGCCCCCAGCGACCGCAGCTGCGCCATGTACGAGCCCTGCCTCGGCCTGCTGCTCCAGGGCAACAAGGATGTGCTGGTGGGCGAGGAGCGCCTGAAACAGGAATACGGCCACTATCTGATCAACTCCATCGATGTGCCGGTGACCGCCCAGGTGATGCGCGCCTCGCCACAGCAGCCTTGCCTGTGCATCACCTTGCGTCTCGATCCTGTGCGCATCGGCGAATGGCTGTCCGAGGTAAAGCTGGCCAAGCCTTCCACTGCCACCGCGCGCGGCATTGCTTTGAGCCCGGTCAGCGCCGACGTGCTCGATCCCCTGCTGCGCCTGGTGCGCCTGCTCGATTCACCGCACGACCTGGCGTTGCTCGCGCCGCTGATCGAACGCGAACTGCTCTATCGCCTGCTCACCGGCGAGCAGGGCGTGCGCCTGGCGCAGATCGCCATGGCGGGCGGGCAGGGCCAGCAGATCGCGCGTGCCATCCAGTGGTTGCGCGTGCACTACAACAAGCCGCTGCGCATCGCCGAACTGGCCAGCATGGTGAACATGAGTCCTTCCTCGTTGCACCATCACTTCCGCCAGATCACCGCGATGAGTCCGCTGCAGTACCAGAAGGTGTTGCGCCTGCACGAGGCGCGTCGATTGTTGCTGACCGAAGGTTGCGACGTGGCCACCGCCGCGCATCGCGTCGGTTACGAAAGCCCGTCGCAGTTCAGTCGTGAGTACAGCCGCCAACATGGCGCGCCGCCGTTGCGCGATGTGATGCGCCTGCGCGCGATGGGTGCGCCTTGCGTGGAGCTTGAGGCCTCAGCGTAGCTAGTGCGTAGGCTGGGATGAAATCCCAGCTTCCGTTATGGTTCCCGGTGCTGGGATTTCATCCCAGCCTACGGTGGTGCGGGTTATGTCTCCCGCATCACCATCAACCGAATCTCCGACATATCCTCCATCGCGTAACGCACGCCCTCGCGTCCCACGCCAGATAGCTTCACACCGCCATACGGCATGTTGTCCACGCGGAAACTCGGCACGTCGTTGACGATCACGCCGCCTTGTTCCAGCTCGTCCCACGCACGCATACCGTGGGAAAGATTGTTGGTGAAGATGCCGGCCTGCAGGCCGTAATCGGAGTCGTTGACCATCGCGAATGCCTCGTCGATGTGCTCGAACGGCACCAGCAACACGAACGGCCCGAACACTTCCATGCGATTGACCTTGGCATCCTTCGGTACGTTTTCCATCACCGTGGCTTCCAGCATGTTGCCCTTGCGCTTGCCGCCGCAAAGGATCTTGCCGCCAGCCTGCTGCGCTTCGTTGATCCAGCCTTCCAGGCGCGTCGCCGCTGCTTCATCGATCATCGGGCCAAGAAACACGTTCTTGTCCTTGGGATCGCCTGCTTTGAGCTGCTTCACCGCAGCGACCAGGCGTTGCTTCAGTTCTTCATACAGCGACGCATGCGCATAGATGCGCTGCACGCTGATGCAACTCTGGCCGGATTGATAGAACGCACCAAAGATCAGCCGCTCGATCACCCGGTCCAGGTTTGCATGCTGATCGGCATCCACGATGCATGCCGCATTGCCGCCCAATTCCAGCGTCACCTTCTTGTGGCCGGCGCGCGCTTTCAGGTCCCAGCCGATCTGTCCGCCGGTGAAGGAAAGCAGCTTCAATCGATCGTCTTCCACCAGGGGTGCGGAGTGCTTGCCATCCAGCGTCAGCACGGAAAACGCACCCTTCGGTAGATCGGTTTCCGCCAGCACCTGACCGATGATCAGCGCGCCGATCGGCGTTTTTTCCGAAGGCTTCAGCACAAACGGGCAACCTGCCGCGATAGCCGGCGCCACCTTGTGCGCGACCAGGTTCAACGGGAAGTTGAATGGAGTAATGAACGACACCGGTCCCAACGGCACGCGGCGGGTAAAGCCGTGATAACCATCCAGGCGCCCGGCCAGTTCCAGATTCAAGGTTTCGCCATTCACGCGTACCGCTTCGTCGGCGGCGATGCGGAAGGTTTCGATCAAACGCGTCACTTCACCGGCGGCATCCTTGATCGGCTTGCCCGCCTCGATGCATAGCGCCATGGCGAGTTCGTCGTAACGCTCCTGAAAGCGCTTCACACAATGCTGCAGCACGGCCTGGCGCGCCCAGGGCTTGAAGCGCTTCATTGGCCCGGCGGCCTGCACGGCTGCGCGAATGGCTTCTTCCGTGGCCTGTGCGTCCGGCACCGCCACGCGCGTGGCGACCTCCCCGCTGAATTTGTCGTATACCTCCATCATCTCGGAGGAAGTGCGCGGCTCGTTGGCCAGATAGTAGGGATAAGTTTTGTCGAGCATGATCATTCCTTCACGGCAGCGCTCAGGCTACGGATTTCTTCGTCAAGCACACGATGGTTGTCGGAATAGTCGATCGCAAGGTCGATCAGATGCACGCCGCCTTCGTCAAAGGCGCGTTGCAGGGTAGGGAGGAATTCATCCGCGCTTTGCGGACGATGCCCATGCGCACCATGCGCTTCGGCAAAACGCACAAAGTCCGGATTGCTGAACTGCATGCCGTAATCCGCATAGCCCATCTCCGCCTGCTTCCAGCGGATCATGCCGTAGGCGTCATCGCGCAATAGCAGAATCACCAGGTCCATCTTCAAGCGCACGGCGGTTTCCAGCTCCTGCGCATTCATCATGAAGCCGCCGTCGCCACAGATCGCCAGCACCTTGCGCTCCGGATACACCATCTTCGCCGCCATCGCCGACGGCAAGCCTGCGCCCATGGTGGCGAGCGCGTTATCCAGCAGCACCGTGTTGGGCTGGCGCGCCGTGTAGTAGCGCGCATACCAGAGCTTATACATGCCGTTGTCCAGGCACAGGATGCCGTCGTCCGGCATAAAGCGGCGCGTATCGGCGACGATGCGTACGGGGTGCATCGGAAAGCGTGCTTCATCGGCGTACTGGCCAAGCTGCGCCTGGAACGCTTCACGCACCTTGTTGAAATACTGGAAATCCCAATGTTGCTGCACAGTCAACGCGTCGGTGAGACGTTCCACCGTATGTGCGATATCGCCCACCACTTCGATCTGCGGAAAATACACCGTATCCACTTCGGCCGAGGAGAAATTGATGTGGATGACCGTGCGCCGCCCGCGCTGCATGAAAAACGGCGGCTTTTCCACCACGTCGTGACCGACGTTGATGATCACGTCCGCCGCATCGATCGCACGATGCACGAAATCGCCATCCGATAGCGCCGCGTTGCCGAGCCACAGCGGATGATCCTCATCCACCACGCCCTTGCCCATTTGCGTGGTGAAAAACGGAATGCCGAGCTTGTCGATAAAGGCGCGCAAGGCCACGGCCGTGCGCTGGCGATTGGCGCCGGCGCCGATCATCAGGATCGGATGCCTGGCCAAGCTGATCGCTTCGGCCGCCTGCACCAACGCGGCATCGTCCGGCGATGGCCTGCGCGCATATTCGGTGGGCAGCAGGATGTATTCGTCCACCTCATCGCGGGCGATGTCTTCCGGCAATTCCAGATGCACCGCGCCGGGGCGCTCCTCCTCCGCACGGCGGAACGCTTCGCGGATGCGCGCCGGAATCGTCGCCGCCGATACCAGCTGGCGCGTGTACTTGGTGAGCGGCTGCATCATGTCCACCACGTCCACCAGCTGGAACAAGCCCTGCTTATGGGTGCGGATCGGCTTCTGCCCAGTGATCATCATCATCGGCATGGCGCCGAGCTGGGCATAGGCCGCGGCCGTCACCAGGTTGGTGGCGCCAGGCCCCAAGGTCGATAGCGCCACGCCCGCTTCGCCGGTCAGCCGGCCCCAGGTGGCCGCCATGAAGCCGGCTGCCTGCTCGTGGCGGGTCACGATCAGCTTGATCGATGATTCGCGCAAGGCTTCCACCAGATCGAGGTTTTCCTCGCCCGGCACACCGAATATGCGAGTCACCCCTTCGGCTTCCAACGCTTTCACAAACAAGGCCGCGGCCTTCATGCATCGTCTCCAGGAAAGATAACGATGCTATATGTACTCCTATATTCGATTCGTGCGGGAATGCGTTTGAGTCGTGTGAAGAATGGATGCGTGATGCAGGTTGCCGCGAAACACGTCCCTGCCTCAGGCCGTCATTCCCCCTTTCGCGCACTGCTGTCCAAGGAAGATTTTTTCGTCTTGCGCAAATCGCTATAGGAATCGTCGTCCCGGCGAAGGCCGGGACCCAGCGACTTGAAGATCGTCAAAGTCACTGGGCCCCGGCCTTCGCCGGGGCGACGAATCGGTAGCATTGAATTTGCGGGAAAAATGGTTGCCCGCTGAGGAACGCATGAGCTGAGAACATTTTTCTTGGACAGCAATGCGCTTTCGCGGGAATGAGGGCCCGTAAGGGAGCTTCATGATGGCGGGCATCGCCGCGCTGCATGGCTGCTGGGGTTCGGCTGTGCCTCGCCCCAACCTACGCGGCTATTTTTTGCTTACCCGTAAGGCCAGATCGCCATCCGCCAACTTCGCACGCAGCGGCGTATCCACCGCTACGTTCTGTGCCGACCGCAACACCTTGCCTTCTTCATCAAACAAGATCGCATAGCCACGCTCCAGCGTCGCCAGCGGGCTCACCGCATGCATGGCTCGCGCGACGTGTTGCAGTTCCAGGCGTTCGCGTTGCAGCTTGTGTTGCATCATGTGACGCAGCTGCAGCGCGTATTGCTCCAGCCGTTGCCGCAACATCGCCACGCGCTGGCGCGGGTGTTGCGCCAATAGCCGCGCATGCATGCGATCCAGTCGAATGGTTTTCTGTGTGACTTGCGCCTGCCGGCATGCAAGCAGGCGACGCTGCAATTGCTCAAGACGCTGCCGATCCCGCGCCAGCCGCGCCTGCGGTCGTTGCGCCTGCAAGCGCGCAAGCAAATGGTCGAGCCGCTGAATGCGCGTATGCAAACGCCTCTCATGGATCGCTACGGTGCGCTGGCGCAACTGCTCCACATGGCGGCGCAGCGCGAGGATGTCCGGTACCAGCAGCTCCGCCGCGGCCGAGGGCGTCGGCGCGCGCAGATCAGCCACGAAATCGGAAATGCTGAAGTCGATCTCATGCCCCACCGCGCTGACTACCGGCACCGCGCTGGCATGCACCGCACGCGCCACCTGCTCATCATTGAAGGCCCACAGATCTTCCAGTGAACCGCCGCCGCGCGTCAGCAGCAATACGTCGTAGCGCCCGCTTGCCGACGCCTTGCGCAACATCGATACGATCGCCGGCGGCGCTTCACGCCCTTGCACCGGCACGGGCAACACCTCCACTTCCACCAGCGGCCAGCGTCGTGACATCACGCTCAACACGTCGCGAATGGCAGCACCGGTAGCCGAGGTGATCACGCCGATACGGCGCGCAAAGCGGGGCAGGGGTCGCTTGCGTTCCTGCGCGAACAAGCCTTCCGCATCCAGTTGCGCCTTCAGCCGTTCGAACTCGCGCTGCAACGCACCTTCGCCGGCCGGCTCCATATGCTCGACCACCAGCTGAAATTCGCCGCGCGGTTCATACAACCCCACCCGCGCGCGACACAGCACGTGCGCACCATCTGCCGGGCGGAAACGCAATCCCATGCTCTTGGTCTTGAACATGGCGCAACGCACCTGCGCCAGGCTGTCCTTCAAAGTGAAGTAGAGATGGCCGGAAGCCGGCCGCGCCACGTTGGACAGCTCACCCTCGATCCACACCAACGGCAGGGCATCTTCCAGCAACCCGCGCACCAGCCGGTTAAGCGTGCTGGGTGTAAGGACGTGTCGGGTCGGCTTGCCGCCGGCACCTTCGGTGAAGTCGTCGGGCGCGTGCATGGACGCGGGAGACTAGCACGAATAGCTTTGGGAACATCGTCTTACTGTTTGATGTTCGTCAAAATAATAGTTGGGAGATCAGGCCAGCCCACGTCTCATCTCTTAAGGTTGCGCGAAAATGGCGCCAAGGCCATGCAGACCATTGCGCCGCTATGGGGCGACATACTTCTGTCGTGACGTTTTAGTCATCCTTCCGATTACCGACGTTTGCAAGCATAGAGCCGGCCATGGATACCGAGAGCGTCAGTTCTGCTGTCAATGGCCGCCACCTCTGGGAGCTGCCTGGTCCAGGTGGTCTTCCAGTATTCGGTAACATTCACCAGCTTGCTTTTACGCCGGTGCATCTAAAGCTGGAGCGATGGGCGGACGAATTTGGTTCTCCCTATCGGATCAGTCGTCTAGGCCATCCGTTTATTGTCTGGAGCGATACAGAACTTTGTCATCAGGTCATGCGAGAGCGGCCGTTCCGGTATCGCCGGCATGCCTATCTTCAAGCACTATCCGCGGAAATTGGAGCGGATGGGGTCTTCTTTGCGGAAGGTGACGATTGGTTGCCCCAGCGTAAATTGATAGTTGCGGCTTTGTCGGTACCAAATATCAAGCACTGCTTTTCCGATCTGCGGCTGATGACGCAACATTTTTACCAACGTCTGGACCGGCGTGCGGCACAGGGCAAGCCCGTGGAAATGATTGCGGAGCTCAAGCGTTACACCCTTTGTGCAATGCGTTTGCTGGTATTCGGTGATGGCGCCGATGTGCTGGAAAAGGATGATGCGCTCTTCAGTCATCTAAGTTTGGTCTTTCCCGAGATACACCGCCGTGCTATTGCACCTTTCCCGTATTGGCGTTATCCGTCGCTTGGAAATAGAAGATTCAGCCAGGCGGTCAAGGAAATTCATCGTTATATCGCCTCCATGATCAGGGTTGCTAAAAGGCGGACAACGGAAAGCTCCGGTGGTTCGCGCAATCTGTTGGAAGCCATGGTGGCCTGGCAGCGCTTGCCAGGCTCGCAGGTCACTGACGAGCAGATCGCGGCTAATGTGTTTACGTTATTTCTCGCTGGGGAGGACACCACCGCCCATTCACTGGCGTGGGCAATTTACAGTGCGTTGGCCAATGACGGTATGGATCGGCTGCTTGCTGGCAACGCTGATGCCGTGCTTGGGAGGGATATCGTATGCCCCACTTACGAGAAGCTTGGGGAGCTGGATCTGTTTGAGGCTGTCTGCACGGAAGCTAGCCGTTTTCGGCCCGTATTTCCTTTGCATGTGCTTGAGCCGCGGGAGGATGTATTGATCGGCAGCGTTCACGTGCCAAAGGGCACCGGGATCATTTTTCTCAACCGGCCCTCGACGCTTCGCGCTGACTATTTCGGGTGTCCGCATGCCTTTGAGCCGGAACGTTGGCTTGAAAGTGCAAGGATGCGTTTCGAGCCACATCGTTCCAAAGCGTTCATGCAGTTTGGCTCGGGACCGCGTGTTTGCCCCGGACGTCATCTAGCGGGGGTGGAAATGCGCTTGGTGTTATCCATGCTCACGAAGAATTTCCACATGGCGCTTGCCGTGAGCGCGAGCTCCATCAAGGAGGACTTCATGATCACCATGCGGCCAAGCGCATTGCCTCTGTATCTGAAACGTAGAACGTGTGATCTTACCCCGTGACCGTTGGTCGCGAGCGCGATCTGCTGTACTAAAGGTGTCTTCGGTACTTGCGCGCTGTCATGAATATTGCACTGGCCAGCGTTTTGGTCGTCACCGGCCAGTGCAAAAATATCCTTCCGTTTAGACCGCTTGGTTTGTCATGACGCAGGCCTACGATGCTATGCAGGTGGAGATTGGAAGGCTAATGAGGAGCTGGCCCAAATTGATGGTGCCCGGGCTGCCGCAGGGAAGGTTTACTTGCAGAATGCCGAGCACGGATGCCGAGCCAGTGATTTTGGCGGCGATGAGCGTGAGAACGGAGCCGTTCAAGCTGACCGACGCACCGTTGCCTTGGCCGGTAACTTGCGCAACGGGGAGTCCCAGTACGTTGACGCCAACATCGAGCGTTCCGTTGACCAAGGTCAGCGAGGGCTGCGATAAGTTGAGGAAGAATGGGCCGCCCCCAGTGGTCACCGTCACGCTCACCAAACCCTCGCCCACTGTCAATGTGGCGGTATCCGTATCGTGCACGTAGATCAGCCCGCTGTTGGTGTCGATGGTGATGGCTGCGCCCGTGATGGTTTCGGACAGGTTGAGGCCGGCAACGCTGGAAGTGATCGAGCACGTTCCGCCCACGATGGCATACACGCCGTTGTTGCTGTTGACCGCCGACACTTGGCAATTCAGGCCGACGCTGCCGGCCGGCGTAGTACCGTTGCAGGTGAGAACGATGCCGGTGGGGTTCACCTGGCACTGCAGCGAGATGGGGCTGGTCGTTTGCGCTTGCGCCGGTGCGGCACTCAGCAGCGTGGTGGACATCGTCAACACGGCGATAGCCAGCACACGAAACACGCTGGACGGGCTCAACTTGAGCAGATGTTTGAGATGCAGCTTCATAGATACCTCCTGGTTATGACGGCAACGTTGAATGGCCGAGCACCATCGGCGGTGTTGCCTTGAAACTACGCCTGCATGTCCCCGGCAAGATGGCAGACGTGGCGGATGCGCATACTGAAAAGCGCCGTGTCTGTCCGGTGACAACATAGGCCGCTTGCACTCAATGCGCTGTGTAGCCGCTGTTACATGGAAAGGTGGTTGACCTGTCCCTCTTTCATAACGCTGTCATCTTGCAGCCGCCACGCCGGAGCATTCACGGCCTTTGCACTTCGGCTCCGTAAGTTTGCATACGCTAGGGGCAAGTGCTGCTTGATCTCGATTTCAAGGACAAAGGGCAGAGGAGAGCTGACATGCGAATCGATGATGCAGTCAAGGTGTGCACGGAAACACGCAATGCCACCACGCCGGAAGCGGGCGCGCGCGTAAACACGGATTCCCTTTTGCGCGTATGGCCCCGACGCGATTCCCAGTTCAATCGGCAATTGCGTGAAGCTGCGTTTGCTTATCTTCGTCGTGCACGCGATCACCGGTTTGCGAATGCGGCACAATGGTTGAAGTGCGGTGTTTTGTTGGTTGCCGCATGCAGCGCAGCAGCCTTCGTCGTTCTGGCAAAGAATGAGCGCGCATTCCTGGCGGCCTACGGTGCCTTCGTGATGTCGGCCATGCTTATTGCGGTGAACGTCGGTCATGACGCTGCGCATGAAACCTTGTTTAACCCTGCGCGCTTTTCATCAGTAACAGCTCGCCGGTTACATGCATGGCTTGGACGCGTGGTTGCGCTGCCATTGGGCATCGATTCGGAGTATTGGCGTGTGCGGCATGTGGAGTTCCATCACGCCTTCACCAACATTGTCGGGCTCGATCTCGATCTGGAAGAAGGTTTTCTACTCTGCCAGACACCGTTTCAGGTACCACAACGCCATCACCGTTATCAGCATCTGTACTGGCCTTTGCTGACTGGCCTGGGTTTGTTTTATGTCGGCTGGATTCTCGACTGGATCGATCGGTTGGGCAAGACGCCCGTGGGGGCGCGCAGTTCGTTGCAGGGGCTGCGCGGATGGATCGTCTTTACAGGTACCAAGCTGGCGCACGTCATGTTGATGATCGTGTTGCCCGCATGGTTGGTGCATCGCGCAGGCATGGGTTGGGGAATGGTATTGGGTGCTTATGCGGTATCGCTGGTGCTGGCTTCGTGCGTGCTTATCGGCCTGTTGACCGGCACACACTGGGCAGGCGTGGCGTTTTATCGCGCGCCACAAGGCGCCGCGACGATGCCGCACGGATGGCGCGAGCATGGGCTGTTCACCGCGGTCGACTGGGTGCCCAAACCACGCTGGCTCGGGTATTGGTTGGGGGGATTGCTACGACATGCCACGCATCACCTGTTTCCCACCTGGCATCATCGGCACTACGAACAACTGGCGAAACTGATCGCTCCGATTGCTGCGCAGCATGGATTGCCGTTCCGCGAGCTGACGTATTGGAAGCTGGTCACCGCGGAACGGCAATTTCTGAAGGACATGGGCAGGCGTGAGCGCAGCGATCCTGCGACATGAGGTTCGTGAAACTCCTTGCGCTCCTCCTCGTCTGGATGGTGAATCTCTATGGTCCTTTGCAAAGCGTCAACAGATCGGAGATTGATGGCAGTTGGCTCAAACTGATGGGTAGCGCCGCGCCGCAGGTAATGGTCGTTACCGGGAGGCCTAGCAATGACGTGGTAAGAGTGGTGCTTGGACTGTTGATGGTGAGAACGGACGAATTGGTGAGGCTGATCGATCCGCTTTGCATGGTGAGCAGCGCCGAACCAACATCAAGCACGTTGAGAGTGATGCTGCACACGCCATCTGGAACGTTAACTGTAGGCGGCGATAAGCCTGCCGAGAGGGCGGCGCCTTGACAGGTGCCGGTGAGGCTCGACAAACCCTGATTGACAGTGAGCGTGGCGGATCCGTTGTTGATGGTGAATGTACCGTTGTTGGTATCGATGACGAGAACGGCGGTGCTTAGTGTCCCAGGGATCGTGACCAAGGGGAGTTTGGCGGTGCCTGAGCAATCCACCGGTGCCGCTGTGAATATACCGTTGTTGTTGCTGATCACATTCGGCGACTGGCAATTCAACACGCCGCTGCCACCCGGGATCGTGCCGTTGCAGGCGAGTGCATAACCGCTGCCGTTGGTGCTTATCTGGCATTGCAATGAAACGGGCGGCGTTTGCGCGTAGAGCTGCGCCGGGCTAAGACATAGCGCGGCGAGCACCAAGGCCGCTACGGTCATCATGCTGGCGATTTTCAATTTGGAGATGGAGTGCAGTTTCATGGTGCCTCCTCGATATGACGCAAGACAGCAATGGAGGGCCGAGCACAATCGGCGAATGCAACTGGCTTGGTAAGCGCGCCTGATTGTCCCCCGGCGAAGCGGGCAGACCTGATGGATCGCATGTCGAAAAGATGCCGGTCTGCTCGGATGGAGTCTAGTCACGAGCAACGAAAGGTTTCGTGTAGGCACCGCGAGGAGAAACGACACGCAACCTGTCCCTGTTTCTGCCTGGGAGCACCGTCATCCGTAGGCTGGGATGAAATCCCAGCATCCCCATCTCAACGACATGCTGGGATTTCATCCCAGCCTACACGCACCATCACATATCGTCGTATTCGCGCATCTCGCGCAAGCGCCGAGCTTGTCGTTTACGCCAGCGCCATGCGCGAATGCCGGTATTGATCGCAAACCACGCGGCAATAGCGGCCAGCGGCCATGCAATCAACACAGGCCAAAGCACACCAATAACCGCCAGCGCGACAAGCAGCAAGGTGACGCTCAACATCGCGCCGGTTTCGGTATCGCCCAGCACGCGGCGATCGGTCAGCGCCGCGCCCATGGTGTTGGCAATACGCAGCGCACCTGCCGCGGCTCGGCTGGAGCTGCCGCCCACATGCCGCGGTTGCGGCGGACGCGTTTCGCTGCTGCGTACGCGCTCGCCACGCCGGTAACGCCGCGGCGCCAGCACGATTTCGGTGGCGTTCTGCAGATCTTTTTCGTATTGCTCGGCCAGTTTTGCGGCAAAGCCGGCATCTTCGATCGCCACGTCGATCTCGCGATTGTTCAACCAACTGGCGAGATTGAGATTGGACGAACCCACGCGCGCCCATTGGCCATCCGCCACTGCCGTCTTGGCATGCAGCATCGAACCGTTCCACTCGAACACGCGAATGCCGGCCTTCAGCAACGGGCGATAACCCGAGCGCGACATACTGGCCACCAGCGGAATATCGCTGCTGCCCGGCACCAGCAGCCGCACGTCCACGCCATCGCGCGCGGCGGCGGACAAAGCCTGCACATAGGGCGCGACGCCCACGAAGTACGCATCGGTCAGCCACAGGCTATGGCGCGCCATCGCAGCGATCAGCTGGTCCAGCCGATACATGCCGGCGGTGGCCGGCTGGGTGGCGATCACGCGCAGCGCCACGTTGCCAGTTTCCGTCTCGGCGGGCACGGGCGCATAGATGGGATGCGCACCGCCGGCGGCGATCCAGGTATCGGCAAACGCCGCTTCCAGTTCCAGTACTGCCGGCCCGCGCAAGGCCAGGCCGGTATCGCGCCATGGCGGTACGTTGCGCGATGGGTCGCCCAGCCATTTCGCGCTGATGCACACACCGGACAAGAACCCCACGCGTCCGTCCACCACCAACTGCTTGCGATGGTCCCGGCTCATCCAGCCGAGGGCTTGCCCAAGTTGAGGCGGGTTGAATACGCGGACTTCACCACCGGCCTCGCGCACCGGTTTCCAGAACGCCGAACGGGATTGGCTCAGGCAACCCAGCCAGTCCACGATAACGGCAACGTGCACACCGCTACGTGCGCGTTCCGCCAAGGCGTCGCGAAAAGCACGCCCTATCTCGTCGTCGCGAATGATGTAGTTCTCCAGCAGCACCCGATGCTGCGCGCCACGGATGGCGGCAAGCCAGGCCTCGAAATGCTGCTCGGCGTCGATCAGCAACTCCACCTTGTTGCCGCCCAGGAGCGGCGCGCCGGCGGCACGGCTCAATGCCTGTTCGGCGAGCAGGCGATGGGGAGGGGGCGGTGATGCGGTGGGCATGTGGGAAGTATAGGGATGTGTGTTGGGTGCAAGCCTGCATGGCATTACAAGGCGCGCGAAAACTATTACGTGGCCTTGAACTGCTCCCTCCCCTGCGACAGCAGGGGTTGGGGTGGGGTTGCTTGTGCTTTAGCGCGAAGACCAATTCCTCATGCTTCCCCTTCCACGCTTTCTGGCATGATCACCCCCATGTTGCCAGAGCAGCGTTTTACGGACACCGATGCCTGCGCGCGCTTTATCACCGAGCGGCTGGGCGCTGACTTGCGCGTTGCGGCGCCATTGGGCCTCGGCAAACCGCATGGCTTGCTCAACACCTTGTACGGTCTGATGCAGGCCGATACCTGGCGCTCCATGACCTTGTACACCGCCTTGTCGCTGACGCGGCCACGTGCGAAGAGCAAGCTGGAAGCGCGTTTTCTGGATCCCTTCGTGGAGCGCCATTTCGGCGCCGATTATGTCGACCCGCAATACGCCGTCGATCAAATGCACGGCACGCTTCCGCCGAACGTGGCGGTGCACGAGTTCTACATGCAATCGGGCGCATTGCTGCATTCGGCCAGCGCGCAGCGCAATTACATCAGCCAGAATTACACGCATGTGGCGCGTGATCTGGTCGTGCAGGACATCAATCTGCTGGTGCAGCTGGTTGCTCGTCGCGAAACACCCGCCGGCGTGCACTACAGCCTTTCATGCAATCCCGACCTGACGCTGGATTTTCTCGATCGCGTCAAGGCGGCCGGCAAGGCACGGCCGTTATGCGTGGCGGTGGTGCATCCAGCCTTGCCGTATATCACCGGCGCCGCAGAGGTTCCGCAGAATTTCTTCGATGCCGAACTCGCACCGGTGGCGTCACCACCGTTGTTCGCGTTGCCCAAGATGCCGGTGGACATCGCCGAATATGCGCTCGGCCTGCATGCCAGCGCGCTGGTGAAAGACGGCGGTTGTCTGCAGATCGGTATCGGCGCCCTGTCCGATGCCCTGGTGAAAGGACTGCTACTGCGGCATCAAGACAACACCGCGTGGCGAAAAATAATGGTCGCGCTGGATCCGCAGGGCGTGACGCATCGGCTGGCCGAACGCATCGGTGGCCTGGGTATGTTCAAGGCCGGCTTGTACGGCTGCAGCGAAATGGTGCTGGATGGCTTCATGCACCTAGCCAAAGGCGGCATTCTCAAGCGGCGCAGCTGGGACAATCTGGCGCTGGAGCGCGCCGCCGCCGGCGGACGCCTGCCAGGCGATGTGCCCGGCGGGCATTACCTGCGCGGTGCGTTTTTTCTAGGCACCCGCGAACTCTACGAATGGCTGGACACCACCGTGGGCAGCGATATCGATGCGATCGACATGTGTCCGGTCTCCAACGTCAACCAGCTGTATGGCGATCATCAATCCCTGGCCATGCTGCAGCGTCGCGGCGCACGCTTCTTCAACACCTGCATGATGTCCACCTTGCTGGGCGCGGCGGCTTCCGAAACGCTGGAAGACGGCCATGTCGTCAGCGGCGTCGGCGGGCAGTACAACTTCGTCGCCATGGCCCACGAGTTGCCCGATGGCCGTTCCGCCTTGCTCCAGCGCGCCACGCGCCAAGGGCGAAACGGCGTGGAAACCAATATCCGCTGGCATTACGGGCAGAACACCATCCCGCGGCATCTGCGCGACATTGTCGTCACTGAGTATGGCGTGGCGGATCTGCGCGGCAAAAGCGATAGCGAATGCATCGAAGCCATGCTGGCGATCAGCGACGCGCGCTTTGTCGACGCGCTGGCAGCCGAAGCCAAATCGCACGGGAAACTGGCTGCGGATTTCAAGATTCCGGAAGCCTGGCGTAAGCATCGTCCTGAAACACTGCGCGAGGTGTTGAACAAACCGATGCGCAAGGGCTTGCTGCCCACGTTTCCATTCGGCAGCGATTTCACCGAGGTCGAGCAACGCTTGCTGCCGGCCCTGGAATGGTTGCAGTCATCCAGCGCAACGTGGAAAGGCCGGTGGCAGTTGCTCAAGGCGTTGTGCAAACCGGGCGAAGCCAAGGCGGAGGAAGCGGCGACACTGGAACGCATGCAGTTGTCTGCGGCGGTCTCGTTGAGCGATCGCCTGCAACGCCGTCTGCTGCAAGCTGCATTGCGCCGCCCGTAAGGCCTTATCGTTTTTTCTCGCCGGAACTTTTGCTCGTCATTCCAGCGAAAGCTGGAATCCAGTGCCTTTCTGCCTCAAAGTCGCTGGATTCCAGCTTTCGCTGGAATGACGGGTTGGGGCGGCAATGGTAGATAAGTTCGCGGCTCGTAGGCTGGGTTGGCGCAGCGTAACCCAGCCGTTCCGCCAGCAATCTCCGGGTAACACTGAGTGCAACAGTTCCAACATTTTTTGCGATGATGATCTCGCGGTAATACATCGCAATACGAATTGCGCAAATAAGCACTGCATGCTTCACTCGGCCGGTGGCAGAATGCATCTTTCAGATACACAGGGGCAGGGCGTGGCAAATCCTCGTGACAGCGATTGCAACCGTTTGCTGACGTTGCGCCATGTCCGTGCATCGTTTGCGCGCCTTCTGTTTGCTAGGCCGTGATCAAGGTCAGCCCGCAACTACGCACTGCCGGCACGTATGTGCTGATTTCGGCGGCATGGATCTGGTTTTCCGGGCATTTGCTGGGCCATCTGGTGCATGACCCGCGGCGCATCATCCTTTATCAGATCGTCAAAGGATGGCTGTTTGTTCTGGGCACCGGTTTGCTGCTCTATTGGATGATCGGCCGCACCGTGCGGCGCCTGGGCGATGCCAATCAGAAACTGCTCGACAGCCACGAGCAAGCATTGCGCGTGCTGGTAGAGGCCATGGACATCCGGCACAAGGAAACCAGTGACCATTCCGAGCGCGTCGTGCGCATGGCACTGGGATTGGCAAAACGGGCGGGGCTGGAAGGCGACGTTTTGCGCGACATCAAATTCGGCGCACTGCTGCACGACATCGGCAAGCTGGCCTTGCCGGACGCCATCCTCATCAAGCCCGGCAAACTCGACGACGAAGAAATGCAGCTGATGCGTACCCATCCGCGCATGGGCTACGACATGCTGCAGCGAATCGATTTCCTGCGCGGCGCCAGCGCCATTCCGTACAGCCATCACGAGCGCTGGGACGGTACCGGCTATCCGCAAGGTTTGCGTGGCGAGGAGATTCCGTTGGCCGCACGCATCTTCAGCGTTGTCGACGTGTGGGATGCCTTGAGCCATTCGCGCGTGTACAAGCCCGCGTGGCCGGAAGAGGAGGTGCTGGCTTATTTGCGCAATGCCTCGGGCAGCCATCTCGATCCGCATCTGGTGACGTTGTTTCTGGATAACTACAACGAGTTGAAAGCGCTGGCGCATCCGCCATCCGTGTGACGCGTGCGAAACGTAGGTTGGGGTGAGGCGCAGCCGAACCCCAACATGCCCTGCAAGCCTGCGGGATGTTGGGGTTCGCGTTCCGCTCACTCCAACCTACGACGTTACACGCTGTGGACCAGCCCGCGCCGTGGGCGCAGCAACAAATAAAAGGCCGTCACGTGCGTGATCATCAGCAGCGGCACGTAGATGACCGGAATGGCATAGGTGGTGCCCAGTTCCCCTGCGCGCGCCGGCAGATCGATGCGCACGGCGTGGTAATAGTCGACGATCAGGTCGATCACACCCATCACGTTGAACGCCACCACGAACGACCAGAAGAGTGGGCGTATGCGTGCCGTGAGCAAGGCCAGCATCGCCAATACGCCTGTCGCAAAATCGCCGTATGCCGCAAACGTCGTAAAGCTTGGCGGCAGGTCGGGGCTTACGATGCCCGGCAGAATGAACACCAGTCCAAAAAACCGAAAGCTGTGCAACGTCGCGATGGCGCGTTGCGCATCGAACTGTGTCATCGCTCGAAGCCTGGGCCACAGATAGGTGCTGAAGCAAAGCAGCCAGGCGACATAGCCCAGAACAAGATGCAGTTGAAAAATCCGTTCCTGTGACATGGTGGGATCCTGTCAGGCGATGGTTTCGAACACGGCAGCCAGCACACCAAGCCGGCCTTCCAGCAGACTGCGACCGAGATTGGTAGCCAGTTGCGCAAAATCGCTTCCCATCACCACGCCGAGATTCGGCGACGGTGGCGGTCCGGCGTCCCGCAATTGGGCTACCCATGCTTTGGCCGCCGCAGTGTCGTCCTGCCATGCCAGCATGCGAAAACCGGCGCGTTCGATTGCCGCGCGCGTTGCATCGGCGCTAAGCAGAAAACTGGTGGCCGCCGTGCGTGCCCACGGAACGGGGTAGTGCGGTTCGCCGCCGTGAGTCACTACGTCGAATGTCGCGAGCTTGCCGCCGGGTTTCAGCACGCGCCGAATTTCCTGATAGAGCCGTGCGCGGTCGGCGATGTTCATCGCCACATGCTGCAGCAACGCTATGTCGAAACGCCCAGCATCGAAAGGAAGTTCCAATGCGCTCGCGGCATAAAACGACACCTGTTCGCTTTGTCCTGTGCGCTCGGTGAGATAGCGCGCAGCGTCCACGAACGGTTCGCTGAGGTCGATGCCCGTCACCTTGCAGCCGTAGTTCGCTGCCAGAAAACGCGCCGGCCCGCCAATGCCCGAGCCAACGTCCAGCACCGACATCCCGGCATGGATGCCGGCCAAGGTAGCCAGTTCGGCGGTAGCGGCGAGTCCGCGCGTGTGGAATTGATCGAGCGCACCCAATTGTTGCGGCGTCAGCTTTTGTTCTTCCGGCCCGAACACGGCAAGCGCCGTCTTCAGCCGCTCGGTCAGGCCGGTTGCGCGATAGTGGTCGCGGACGCCTTCAAGTGCATTGGTCATGGCGAAACGTCCTGATAGGTGAGGGTGAGTAAGGTGTACCATCGCTTCGCACGAGCGACTATTGCTCACAATGTTGATGGGCTATGAAGCAAAACTTCACAGTCAGGCAGGGCGCGCTGGATGGAGTGGAGGCGTTTCTCAGCGTCGCCCGTCACCGCAGTTTTCGCCGAGCCGCAGCGGAACTCGGCGTCACGCCTTCTGCCATCAGCCAGGCGGTTCGCGTACTTGAAACACGCATCGGCGCCGCGCTTTTTATCCGCACCACGCGCAGCGTCGGTCTGACCGAAGCGGGCGAACGGTTTCTATCGCGTGCCAAGCCGGCGTTCGAGGAACTCGTTGCGGCCAGTGACGTAGCGCGTGGGCTCGGTCAGCGGCCAGCGGGCTTGTTGCGTCTTTCCGTGCCGCGTGCGGCGGTGCCCATATTGCTGGAGCCGCTGATTGCATCGTTTTGCGCGGCCTATCCCGAGATCGAAGTGGAAATCGCCGCCAGCGAGGAATTGATCGATCTGGCAGCGGAAGGCTTCGATGCCGGCGTGCGCATGGGGCAGTTTCTTGATGCCGATATGGTCGCCGTGCCGCTGAGCCCGCCGTTTCATTTCGTGGTGGTGGGCAGTCCTGCGTATGTCAAAAGCCGCAAGCGACCCAAGACGCTGGATGATCTACGGCAACACGCCTGTTTGCGATGGCGCCGATCCAACGGTGCGCTTGCGCCGTGGACCTTCAACGACAACGGCCGCGCAATCGAGATCGCCGTGGCCGGTCCGCTTATCGCCAATGATTTTCCCACCATGCTTGGCGCGGCCTTGGAAGGTGTGGGTCTTGCCCAACTGCCGGAGCCGATGGTGGCGGAAGGGTTGCGAGCAAAGAAGCTGGTGCAGGTGCTTGAGCCATATGCGCCGGTGATGCCGGGCGTGTTTCTCTACTACCCCAGCCGCAGGCAGATCATGCCGAAGTTGCGGGCGTTTATTGATCATGTGAAGGATCGCGAGCGTCAACGGCGAAAATCGTAGGCTGGGATGAAATCCCAGCATTCGTTGGCGTGTAATGCTGGGATTTCATCCCAGCCTACCTAGGGCTCGGCGTATAACTGGCGTTTTCCAGGATGCGTTGCGCAGGAATGCCTGGAATATCTTTCCACCATTCCTCATCAAATGGTGCCGTCACCAACGTCGCGACGTGCTGCAAAAATACATCGCGCGATATCTCCATCGCACCCAATCCCAGCAAATGCGGATTGCTCACCTGCGCATCGATTAACGGAAATTCCCACTCGCGCAACAACGCGGCCAGTGCACACAAGGCCAGTTTCGAGCCACCGCTTTCCGCGCTGAACATCGATTCGCCGCAGAACAACCGGCCCATGGATACGCCGTAGATACCACCCACCAGCCGTTCCTGTTCCCACACTTCGACACTGTGCGCGTAGCCCAGCTGATGCAGAGCCTCGTAGGCATCCATCATCGCGGGACTGATCCAGGTGCCGAACTGCCCAGGCCGTGGCGCCGCGCAAGCCTGCATCACGCGGCGAAAGGCGCGGTTCACCGTCACGTGCCACGTCTTGCCGTGCAACGCCCTGCGCAGGCTGCGATTGGGGCGCAGAGCATCGGTTTCGAACACGCAGCGCGGATCGGGCGACCACCACAGGATCGGTTCGTTTTCGTTGTACCAGGGAAAGATGCCGTTCGCATACGCCGTCAGCAGACGCATGGGCGAAAGATCGCCGCCGAAGGCAAGCAAGCCGTTGGGTTCGATGAGGGCGGTACGTGGGTCGGGGAAATGACCTGGTGCGTGGTCGTCGAGCCGAGGCAAGCGAATCATGATCGGGCGTAAGGGCTGTGATCGCGGAGATCGTCAGCATAAGCGTCCATGCTCTCGCACTCCTGCGCAAGCGCACGGCGTACGGCGCTGCGAAAGCCCTCATGCACCAGGTAATGGCGCGAATGCGTACGCGTCGGCAGAAAGCCGCGCGCGAGCTTGTGTTCACCTTGCGCTCCGGGTTCGAAACGTTGCAAACCCTGTGCAATCGCGTATTCGATGCCTTGGTAGTAGCACAGCTCGAAATGCAGATCCGGTAAGTCCACACTGGCGCCCCAATAGCGCCCGTACAAGGTGCTCGCACTGCGCAGCATCAACGCCACCGCCACGATTTCCCCCTCCTGCCTGGCCAGTGCCAGTTGCACCGTGTTGCCGAGTTCCTTGCGCAGGTATTGAAAGAACGGCTCGGTGAGCGCGGCGTGATTGCCTTTCGCATCGAAGGTATCGGTGTAGAGCGCATGCACTCGCCGCCATTCCCGCGCTGTCAGCTCCGCACCGCTGACCATGCCGATAGCCAGTCCATGCGATGCGACGCGTTTGCGCTCATGGCGGATGTTTTTTCGCTTCTTGTGATTCAGCGCGGCGAGGAAGGCGTCGAAATCCGCATAGCTTTGGTTGTGCCAATGGAATTGCACGTCGCTGCGCGCCATCCACTCGTCATCGAATGCATCGAGCTCTGCATCGGTGAGGAAGTTGGCGTGCACGGACGATAACTGCAGTCGTTGCGCTTGCTGCCGCATCGCTTCCACCAGCAGCTCACGCAGTTCGGGTGCTTGTTCCGCATCGTTCCCGACGAGCAAGCGCGGCCCGGTCACGGGCGAGTAGGGCACTGCATTGAGCAGTTTGGGGTAGTACTGGCCACCTGCGCGTTCCCACGCCGCCGCCCAGCTCCAATCGAACACGAATTCGCCGTGCGAGTTGCCTTTCAGATACAGCGGCGCCGCGGCGATCAATGCGCCGTTGCGATAAAGACCCACGTGGTGCGCTTGCCAGCCCCATTCGGGGCGTATGCAGCCGGTGCGTTCGAGGCCGGCGAGAAAGGCGTGCGAGAGGAAAGGATTGTCGTCCGGGCGCAGCGCGTCCCAGGCGGAAGCGGGGATGTCGTCGATGTTGTCGTGGAAGCGGGCTTCGATCATGGTTTCCCTCTTCCTTGAGCCTGCTTATCGAGATGTCTTAGTCGCGCGAAAACCAACTCCCTCCCCTACGTGTAGTAGGGGAGGACTGGGTTGGGGTGAAGCAACCTCGCGATGCATTTGAACGTCGCCGCAAGCTCGTGCAACCCCACCCCGACCCTCCCCTGCCCAAGCAGGGGAGGGAGCAGGGCACTCAAACCTTCACGTTCTGATCCAACCACCGCTCCGCATCCAGCGCCGCCATGCAGCCGAAGCCCGCCGACGTCACCGCCTGCCGATACACATGGTCCGCCACGTCGCCCGCTGCGAACACGCCCGGCACCGAGGTCATCGTCGCCATGCCTTCCAGCCCGCTGCGGATCTTGATGTAGCCGTCGTGCATATCCAGCTGGCCTTCGAAAATGCCAGTGTTCGGCGTGTGGCCGATCGCGACGAAGAAACCGGTGGCCGCGATATCGCGCGTAACACCACTGTTGATGTCCTTCACGCGCACGCCGGTAACACCCGTGTTGTCACCCAGCACTTCGTCGATAGTGTGATTCCACACCAGTTCGATCTTGCCGGCGGCGGCTTTCTCGAACAGCTTGTCCTGCATGATCTTCTCCGCGCGCAGTTTGTCGCGGCGATGCACCAGATACACCTTGCGGCCGATGTTGGCCAGGTACAGCGCTTCTTCCACGGCGGTGTTGCCGCCGCCGACCACCACGATGTCCTGCTCGCGGAAGAAGAAGCCGTCGCATGTGGCACACGCCGACACGCCCTTGCCTTTGTAATGTTCTTCGCTGGGAATGCCCAGGTACTTGGCGGTGGCGCCGGTGGCGATGATCAGCGCGTCGCAGGTGTATTCGCCCGAATCACCCTTCAAGCGGAAAGGACGCTGGTTGAGATCGACCTGATGAATATGGTCAAACACCATCTCGGTCTCGAAGCGCTCGGCGTGTTCGGCCATGCGCTGCATCAGTTCCGGACCCTGCACGCCTTTCACATCACCCGGCCAGTTGTCGACTTCGGTAGTGGTCATTAATTGACCACCCTGCTGCAGGCCGGTGACCATGGTCGGCTTGAGGTTGGCACGCGCGGCGTACACCGCGGCGGTGTAACCGGCGGGGCCCGAGCCGAGGATCAGCAGGCGGCTATGCTTGGGGGTGGTCATTGCTATTATCCTTAAGGGGTTGCAGACGATTTATCAGAGCGGTTCTGGATCGCGGGGACGGCCTTCATAGGCGCTCCGAGGAAGTCGCAAGGATGGGGAAGTCGCAGGGGCTATTCAAGGTTGACTTGCCGCCCGTTTCTGAACCTGTCCATCGACGGCATGGCCTTCGCTGTTCGGCGGCCACCGTGGGTTGGTTACACTGCAACGCGCAAATTTGTTCGATATTCCTACAAGGAAACACACCCCGGTGGCGGCGCGCAGCGCAAACGTTCGAAAAGCAAAGGAAAAGACTGGCCTCAGCGAGGAAGTGAAGCGCCGCCTGCGTGAGGCGGGCGCGTTGCTGCTGTTGCCGTTGGCCCTGTATCTCCTGGTGTGTCTCTTCAGCTATGACGCCGCCGATCCCGGCTGGTCGCACGCGGATACTGGCGGCCACGTGCACAACCTGGGCGGCACTGTGGGCGCGTACATCGCCGATCTGCTGCGCTATCTGTTCGGCATCGTGGCGTATTGTTTTCCCTTATTGCTGTTGCTGCTCGGCATAAAGGTGCTGCGCAACCATGGCGTGCGCAGTGTGCAGCCATGGGAGCCGTCGCTGCGCCTGATCGGTTCGGTGTTCTTTTTCATCACCGCGCCGGGGCTGTGCTGGATCGTCTTCCACGACAGCGTGATGGCGCCGGAAGGGCCGGGCGGCGTGATCGGCCGCGGCATCGGCCATGCCTTGCTGGGTGCCTTTGGCGATAAAGGCGCGCCACTGTTTTTGCTGGCGATTTTCCTGGTCGCCGTCACCTTCGCCACCGGTTTGTCCTGGTTCAAGCTGATGGATCTCACCGGGCAGGGGGTGCTCAGGCTTGCGGGCTGGTTTGGCGGCAAGCTGCGCAAGGCGCCGGAAGTGATCGCCGCGCACCAGGCGCGCGTCGAGCGCGAAGTGGTGAAGAAAACCGAGGCGATCAAGCAAGCCAAGCGCGAACCCGTGCGCATCGAGGCACCTGCCGCACCCGTGGTAAAGAGCGAGCGCGCGCGCGTGGAAACGCAGATCCCGCTGTTCGTCGGCGCCGCGCAACCGGGCGAGCTGCCGCCGCTGTCGCTGCTGGATGAAGCGCCGGAGCAGGGCCCGGGCTATTCGGAAGAAACGCTGGAAGTACTCTCGCGCCAGGTCGAACTGAAGCTCAAGGACTTCAAGATCGAAGCCAAGGTAGTCGGTGTGTTCCCCGGCCCAGTCATTACCCGCTTCGAGATGGAACCCGCCGCCGGCGTGCGCGGCAGCCAGGTATCGAGCCTGGACAAGGACATCGCGCGCGGCCTTTCGGTGGTCAGCGTACGCGTGGTCGACGTGATTCCGGGCAAGAACGTGATCGGCCTGGAAATTCCCAACGCCAAGAAGCAGATCGTGTACCTGTCGGAAATCCTGCGCTCCGACAAATACGACCAGCAGAAATCGCCGCTCACACTCGCGCTGGGCAAGGACATCGGCGGTCGCCCCATGGTGGCCGACCTCGCCAAGATGCCGCACTTGCTGGTCGCCGGTACCACCGGTTCCGGTAAATCCGTGGCGGTGAACGCGATGGTGCTGAGCTTGCTATACAAGGCCAGCGCCAAAGACGTGCGCATGATCATGATCGACCCGAAGATGCTGGAACTCTCGGTCTACGAGGGCATTCCGCATCTGCTCGCGCCGGTCGTCACCGACATGAAGGAAGCCGCCAACGCGCTGCGCTGGTGCGTGGCCGAGATGGAACGCCGCTACAAGCTTATGGCCGCGGTCGGCGTGCGCAACCTCGCCGGCTTCAACAAGAAGGTGAAGGACGCCGAGAACGCCGGCCAGCCGCTGCTGGACCCGCTGTTCCGCCCAAATCCCGACATGCCCAACCAGGTGGCCGAACCGCTGGAGCCGCTGCCGTATATCGTCGTGATCATCGACGAGTTTGCCGACATGATGATGATCGTCGGCAAGAAGGTGGAAGAACTCATCGCCCGCCTGGCGCAAAAGGCGCGTGCCGCTGGCGTGCATTTGATTCTCGCCACGCAGCGTCCGTCGGTGGACGTGATCACCGGCTTGATCAAGGCCAATATCCCCACGCGTATCGCGTTCCAGGTATCGAGCAAGATCGACTCGCGCACCATCCTTGATCAATCCGGCGCCGAAACCCTGCTCGGCCACGGCGACATGCTGTACCTGCCGCCCGGCACTGCCACGCCCGACCGCGTGCATGGCGCCTTCGTCGATGACCATGAAGTGCACAACGTGGTGAACTGGCTCCGAGCCCAGGGCGCGCCGCAGTACATCGAAGGCGTGCTGGAAGAAGTGCAGGCCACCAGCGACGGCAAATTCATCAACGAATCCGGCCTGCCGCAAGATGGCGAAGAAGGCGGCGATGCCGAAGCGCAGCTTTACGACAAGGCCGTGCGCATCGTTACCGAAACGCGGCGTGCGTCGATCTCCGGCGTGCAACGCCATCTGCGCATCGGCTACAACCGCGCCGCGCGCTTGATCGAGCAGATGGAGCAGGATGGCGTGGTGAGTGCGCCGCTGCACAACGGCAACCGCGAAGTGCTGGCGCCCCCGCCGCCGAAGCATTGAAGTCCGCGACAACAACTCCCTCCCCTACGTGTAGTAGGGGAGGGCCGGGGTGGGGTGAAGCAACCTCGCGGTGAACTCAAACATGGCGGCAAGCTCACACAACCCCACCCCAACCCTCCCCTGCCACGCAGGGGAGGGAGCAAGTTCCGCGAACTTTTTCATCACACCTGCATTAAGCCTTTCAGCCGCACACTCGTGACATCGATACAACAGGAACGGGAATCCATGAAACGCCTTCGCTTCGCCGCTTTCCTTGTCTTGCTGGTGAGCACCCTGGCCCAAGCCGCCACCGGCCCGGCCCGCGCCCGCCTCGACGCCTTCGCCCAGGGCCTGCACGCCGTCTCCGGCAACTTCTCGCAAACCCTCACCGACCCCAACGGCAAGAACAGCAAAACCAGCAATGGCACGCTGGTGCTGCAGGCGCCGCGTCAATTCCGCTGGGACACGCTCGCGCCGTACAAGCAAACCATCGTTGCCGACGGCAGCCGCGTGTGGCTGTACGACCCGGACCTGGAACAGGTCACCGTGCGCCGCCAGGACACCGAAGAAGCGCATAGCCCGCTGACCGTGCTGACCGATCTCTCCCAGCTCGACAAGGAATTCCACGTCACCGAGCAGGGCGAGCACGATGGCCTGGTCTGGCTGCGCCTTACTTCCACCGCGAAAGACCCGCAATTCGGCTACGCCGACCTCGGTTTTGGTGCGAACGGCCTGGCACGCATGCAATTCAAGGATCAGCTCGGCGCCATCACCGACATCCGCTTCTCCAACTGGAAGCGCAATCCAGAAATTCCCCCGCAGGATTTCAATTTCACCCCGCCCAAGGGCGCCGACGTGATCGGCGATCTGCCTGAACTCAACACGCAACCGCTGAAAAATTGATCCGCCAGCTGCCCCGTTGGGCTTGGATCGGCGGCGGCCTGCTTGCGCTGGCCGCCGGTTGCATCAACGCGGTCGGCTATTTGTGTTTTCGCCATCAGCCGATTACCCACCTCACCGGCACCAGCACGGAACTGGGCATTGCGGTGGCGCGTGGTGACCTGAAGGAAATCGTGCATTGGGGCCTCACGCTGTTGTCGTTCCTGGCCGGTGCAGTGATCAGCGGTTTCATCGTCGAACAGCGCACACTGCAATTGGGTAGGCGCTATGGCGTGGTGCTGACACTAGAATCCATCCTGCTGTTCGGCGCCACGCCGTTGATTCACAACGCGCAGGAGCTGGGCCTTTATCTAGCCGCCGCCGCGTGCGGTTTGCAGAATGCAATGGTGAGCACATACAGCGGTGCGGCGCTGCGCACGACGCATGTATCGGGCATCTTCACCGATCTGGGCATGTATCTAGGCCAGCGCCTGCGTGGTGCGGAGGTGGACATGCTGCGCATCCATGTCTGCGTGCTGGTGGCCAGCAACTTTATTGTTGGCTCGATGCTGGGTGCGCTCGGGTATGCATATATGCAGGAGCGGGTTTTGCTGGTGCCGGCGGCGCTGACGGGCGTGGTCGGTTTGGGGTATGCGATTTATCGGCATTTCTTTTTGCAGCGTAAGGCGCCATAAACTTACGCTCCCTCATGGCCGTCATTCCCGCGAACGCGGGAATCCATGGTGCTCTGATGCAAAAGGCAAGATGGATTCCCGCTTTCGCGGGAATGACGGCCGTGAGAGGTTCGTAGGCTGGGATGCAATCCCAGCGCTCTTGCCGTTCCCATGCTGGGATTGCATCCCAGCCTACATCAAGGCAACTGCAACGCCCGCCGCAACTCACTGCGCGCCGCAGCGTAATCATCCTGCCATTGCGGATCACGCAAAATCTCATCCGCAATCACCGTTCCGGCAATCTTCCCCGCTTCCACATCGCTGGGAAAATGCACGCCCATCACCACACGATGCTCGCCATACACATCCGCGCGCGCAAAAATCACCGCACGCTTTTCCGGCAGCATGTTGGCCAATAACACCGCCGTGCTGTAGCCAAACGTCGCATGCCCGCTCGGATAGCTCCAGTCATCGGGCTTCTCCTTCGACAAGGCATGCACTTGGGCCGATACCACCGAAGGGCGCGGATGTTTCCAGAACTCCTTGGCTTCCTTCGCTTCCGTCTTGTCCAACTTGGCGACGCGATCGAAGAACGCCGCCGTCTTCGGCAACGCCGCCGGTTGCGCGCTCAATCCCAACGCATCGGCAAAGCGAAACACGGAACGCTCCGTGTCCGCCTTGGCTGCCGCCATCTCCTGCGCCGTGCGTGTCTGCTGCGCCGTCAATACGGCTTGCAAATCATGCTGAGCCGCCGTCGAACCTGCTGCCGGCGGAGGCGGCAGCAGGTTCGACAATTCAACGACGGCGGGAGAGGCGCCGTCGCCGTAAGCCAGGGCGGACTGGCCGATCAGAAGCAGCGAAAACAGCAGTGCACCACGTTTCATCAGAACAGATCCGCCGACACGGTGAAGTTGAAGTTGCGCGCCGGAATGGTGAAGTACAGCGGCGTGTTGGCACCACCCGTAACGCCAGCCAGGTAGTTGATGGTGGTGTTGTTGAACAGATTGTTGATCTGGAAGCCGATCTTGAAATCCTTCACATCGCTGATGTGCGGATCGAACGTATAGCTGGCGGCGAAGTTGGCTACCGAGTAGCCACCGATCGGCGTGTCATCGTTGTTGTTGGCGCTGTAATACGTCTTGCCCACAAACTTGTCCATCAACGAGGCGTAGATGGGACCGTTGTTGTAGATAAAACCCAGCGCGGCCGTCTTATGCGGCGTGTTCGGATTCCACGAGTTGTCGGCGGTCTGGGTGGCACGGTTCAACGAGCCGTTCGCGTAAACGCTGAAACCGGCGCCCAGCATATAGGTGCCTTCCAGCTCCACGCCCTTATAGTGCACGCCGCCGCCGTTGTAGAAATACGTAAGGCCACCCACCTTGCGGCTCTGCACGAAGTTGTTGAAGTTGATCTTGTAGACGTCAGCCGACACCGTCAGGCGATCGCTGCTCCAGGTGGTACCGAGCTGGATATTGGTGGTTTTTTCCGGTGCCACGGCGCTATCGGAAAAGGCCGGGTCCGGCACGTAGAGCAGGTTGAGGTTGGGGGCCAGAAAGCCCTTCGCCCACTGAGCATACGCGGTCCAGTTGGAGGTGAATGCGTAATGGAACGCGGCGGAGGGCAGGGTGACGTTCCAATCCTTGGAGTAGTTCAGCGGCGTTCCCGTTTTCTGGTTCGCAGAAGCATCGAGATTGCGCTTGAAGTAGTTGTACTTCGCGCCGCCAACGAAATAGGCGTTGTCCGTGATGTTCCATTGGTATTCGATAAACGGCTGGATCGTGACCAGCGAGTCGTTCATCCGGCGATCGACGGCAGCCTGCTGCAGCGTCGGTGCACTGGTATTGTTGATCGGGTTGAATACATTGAGCGTATCGTCGAATTCATACTGCCAGCGAATGTCGTCCTGATGGTCGTACCACACGCCGGTGCGCACCTCGCCCGGGCCAAGCTCCTTGCTCAAGCGAAAGATGTCGCCCCACGAACGGTTGGTGTTGCGCATGTGCTGGCCGGGCACGTTGTCCGGACCATACACTGTGCCGTTGGGTGTTTCGCCGTTGGGGTCAAGGCCGTTGAAGCCGAAGTGGTTGTAGCCGTAGGTGTAGGTCTTGTTGTCGATCGTCCAACCGGAGAACTCCGAATGCAGGCCGATATAGCCCATATTGGTGTTGATCTGGTCGCGGTTGTAACGGTAGTAATCCTGGCTGGTCGGATCGTTGTTCAAGCCGTAATTGACGCCGAACTGGGCCATCTCCGCCTTGGTGGTGCCCAGCGGCACGTATTGGTTGAGTTTGTTCCACAACCCAGCGAAGGTCAGCGTGGTGTTCTCGCCCAGCGGCTGCACGACCTTGGCGAACACGCTCTGGCGGCGCTGGCCGGCATAGGTGAGATAGCCGTCCGATTCACCATTCTGCAAGTTCACCACCGCGGTGGTGCCGCTGCTGGTGAAGGCGCCGGTATCGATGCGCGCACCTTCAATGGCGGTATCCCAGCTGCCGAAACTGATGTACGGATTGACGTTGAACTTCGCCTGCGGGCTGATCGAATCCACCGAAATGGTGCCGCCGAAGGTGGCATTGCCCAGCGTGCTGGCCGTACCCGGGCCGCGATCCACCACCACGCTGCCGGTTTCCTGGTTGGTGAAGTACGAGGTGGAGTGATGCGTGAAGTCGTTGGAATCCATCCACGGAATACCGTCGAACGTCACGTTGTACTGGCCGTCCTGAAAGCCGCGAATGGCCACCACGGACGCCTCCATCAAGCCGGCGCCGTTCGGCGTCACGGTGTACACGCTCGGTGCGATGGAGGCGACGTCGCTGTAGTCGCCGGTGGGCGGCACATTTTCTTGAATATATTTGCTGCCGATAATCGATTGCGGCTCGGTCGCAATGGTCGAGCCTTGCGTGGGGGCGATCGAACTTACCGCCGTGGAAGCCGTTACCTGCACCCCATTAAGGGTTTTTGGATTATTGGAAGAACTGTCGCTGTCGCTATTATCCGCGGCGCTTGGACCGCTAATGGCATTAGCACCGTTATGACTCGCATCCTGCGCATGAAGGGGGGCGGTAACGGCCAGGGCCAGGCAAAGAGCAAGGTAGACCGGCGTGCGGCGGTACAGCGCATGTGTCGATGCAGTCATTGTTTTTTTCCGGTATCGGCGGGTTGTAGAAAGGCCGACACCGTAAAGAGGCTGTATGACAGTTCCGTAACAATTACATTAAAGATGACGATTCTGTAATGCGAAAGAAAATACGCTAAGGCTAATCTAAGCTTTGCATTGTCGGTGTAATAAAGGCGGGTGATTTCGCAAATCGAAATAAGCCAAATCTAAGCTATGCATTGCTAATGAAATAAATCACTATCGATAATACCGGGCAGATGTTTTCTTGGGCAAGCGGCATGCCCGTAACCCCAACGTAGGGAAGCGTTTTGGCGCACTGTCCAGCGGCCCCCTCGCACGGGATGCCCTATCATCCCCCGATGGAACGACGCGAAGCCCCCCACACCCCGCAACTGTTCGGCAGCGACACCGAAGAACTCAAGCCACTCGCCGAGCGCATGCGGCCACGCACCCTCGACGAGATCGTCGGCCAGCAACGCCTGCTCGCACCCGGCAAGGCGCTACGCCGCGCACTCGAAGCCGGTCGCGTGCACTCCATGGTGCTGTGGGGGCCGCCCGGTTGCGGCAAGACCACGCTGGCCTTGCTGGTGGCACGCTACGCCGATGCGGATTTTCGCGCCATTTCCGCGGTGCTTTCCGGCTTGCCCGACGTGCGCAAAGCCTTGGCCGAAGCGGAAGTGAGCTTCGCGCAAGGCCGGCGCACCGTGCTGTTCGTGGACGAAGTGCATCGCTTCAACAAAGCACAACAAGATGCCTTCCTGCCGCACATCGAACGCGGCGTGATCATCTTTGTCGGCGCCACCACCGAAAACCCTTCGTTCGAATTGAACTCCGCGTTGCTGTCACGCTGCCGCGTGCACGTGCTGGATGCTGTATCTGTCGACGACATCGTCGCCGCCTTGCAACGCGCACTCGCCGATGCGGAACGTGGCCTCGGCGAGCAGCAACTGGAAGTATCCGACTCAGCGTTGCGCCTGATTGCCCAAGCTGCCGACGGCGACGTGCGCCGCGCACTCACCTTGCTGGAAATCGCCGCCGAACTCGCCGATGGCCACAGCATCGACGAAACCACGCTGGAACAAGTGCTGGCCGATCGCACGCGCCGCTTCGACAAAGGCGGCGAACAGTTCTACGACCAGATCTCCGCGCTGCATAAATCCGTGCGCTCCTCCGATCCAGACGCTGCCGTGTATTGGCTCACGCGCATGCTCGACGGCGGCTGCGATCCGCTCTACCTCGCACGCCGCATGACGCGCATGGCGGTGGAAGACGTCGGCCTGGCCGAACCACGCGCGTGGCGCATGGCGCTGGATGCGTGGGACACCTACGAACGCCTCGGCAGCCCCGAAGGCGAACTCGGCCTTGCACAACTCGCCATCTGGCTGGCCATCGCACCCAAGAGCAACGCCGCGTACATGGCCTACAACAAAGCGCGCGAAGTGGTCGGCAAAACCGGCACGCTGGACGTGCCCATGCATCTGCGCAATGCACCCACACGTTTGATGAAGGGCCTGGGTTACGGCAAAGGCTATCAATACGACCACGATGCGGAAGGTGGCATCGCACTCGATCAGCAATGCTTGCCGGATGCATTGGAAGGTACCGAGTTCTACGAGCCCGTCGAACGCGGTTTGGAATTGAAGCTGCGCGAAAAGCTGCTGGCGCTGCGCGAGGCGCGCAAACAAGCGCGAAAGAAATAATCTCAACCAACGCCATGATCTGCTCCCTCTCCTACGTGCAGTAGGGGAGGGTTGGGGTCCATGCTCCGAACTTAAGGTTTTTCAATCGCCGGAAACTTTTGCTCGTCATTCCAGCGAAAGCTGGAATCCAGTGCCTTTCAACCTCCAAAGTCGCTGGATTCCAGCTTTCGCTGGAATGACGGTGAGGCAATTATCGTCATTCCCGTAGAGGGCAGCCCCAGGCATTTGCGCGCCATCCAAGCAGAGCCTAAATTCCCCTCACCGTTCAAAAAGGGGAGAGCACCACCATGCTCATCCTCATCGCCGCCATCCTCAGCGGCATCACCCTGTTCATCGCGGGCGCCATCGCCAACATGGCCTGGGGCCTCGGCATCCACCCACTTGCCGCCACCGCCGTGTTCGCCCGGCTATCCACCCTGGCGCCGCACTGAACCTGGTATCGCTTTCCCGCCGAGCTGGCCTGGGCCGCGCTGGCCGAACAAGTCATCGGCTGGCTGCTCGCCGGTGCCGTGATGGCATGGTGGATCGGCCGCGCGGAACGCAAACCGGTTTGACCGGGCAGGGCGCCGCGTTGCGACTGCAGCGGCCGCACGGCCATAATCCAGCGTTCTTGCCCCTATTCGGATCCGAACATGCTGGACCCCGCACTGCTGCGTTCGCGCCTGGCCGAAACCGCCGCGCGCCTGAAGGAAACCCGTGGCTTCACCCTCGACGTGAGCGCCGTGGAAGCGCTGGAAAGCCAACGCAAGCAGCTCTCCACCGAAACGCAGGAGCTGCAGAACCTGCGCAACACCCGCTCCAAGGCCATCGGCCAGGCCAAGGCCAAAGGCGAAGATGTCGCCCCGCTGATGGCCGAAGTCGCCGGCATTGGCGACAAGCTCAAGGCCAACGAACAAGCCCTTGCCGACGTGCAAGCCAAGCTCGCCGATATCGCGCTGGGCATTCCCAACCTGCCGCACGAATCCGTGCCGCTGGGCAAAGACGAAAACGACAATAAGGAAATCATCCGCTGGGGCACGCCGCGCCAGTTCGATTTCGCCGTGAAAGACCACGTCGACCTCGGCGAACGCCACGGCTGGCTCGACGGCGAAACCGGCGCCAAGCTTTCCGGCGCACGCTTCACCGTGATGCGCGGCCAACTCGCGCAACTGCATCGCGCGCTTGCGCAATTCATGCTCGACCTGCACACGCGCGAACACGGCTACCTGGAATGCAACGTACCGCTGCTGGTCAACGCCGACAGCATGCAAGGCACCGGCCAGCTGCCCAAGTTCGAAGAAGACCTGTTCGCCACCCAGGTGGGCGACACCAAGCGCTACCTGATTCCCACCGCGGAAGTCTCGCTCACCAACCTCGTGCGCGACACCATTCAAGACGCCGACGCACTGCCGCTGCGCCTCACCGCACACACGCCATGTTTCCGAGCCGAAGCCGGTAGCTACGGCCGCGACGTGCGCGGCATGATCCGCCAGCATCAATTCGAAAAAGTGGAAATGGTGCAGATCGCGCGCGCCGAAGATTCCTTCGCGCAACTGGAAGAAATGGTCGGCCACGCCGAAACCGTGCTGCAGAAACTCGGCCTGCCGTATCGCAAAGTACTGCTATGCACCGGCGACATGGGTTTCAGCGCCACCAAGACCTACGACCTGGAAGTGTGGCTGCCCAGCCAGAACACCTACCGCGAAATCTCCAGCTGCTCCAACTGCGCGGATTTCCAGGCGCGCCGCATGCAAGCCCGCGTACGCAACCCGGAAACCAACAAGCCCGAACTCGTGCACACCCTCAACGGCTCCGGCCTCGCCATCGGCCGCACCTTGATCGCCGTGATGGAGAACTACCAGAACGCCGACGGCTCCATCACCGTGCCCGAAGCCCTGCGCACTTACATGCATGGTGCCGAGAAAATCGCATGACCACTCCGGCGAGCCGCTCATGGGACAAGGTGGAGTTCTACTCCAGCTACTTCCTGATGATCGTGCTCGCCTCCGTCATCGGCACCCGCCTGAGCTTCGCCAGCGTGTGGGAGATTCCGATGGTGGACATGGTTTTCAGCGTCATCGCGCTGGTGTTGGTGCTGGCCAGTTTCTGGATCGCCCGCAAGCGGCGGAGTTGGCGGTTGTGGATCATCGCCTTCGCTGCTGCGACACAGTTGGTGCCGATGGTGGTGCGTTATCCGGTAACGCTGTTTCCGCTGCTGGGGGCGTTGATTCCCGTGGCGATCATGGTTTGGGCGCTGGTGTCGCTATCACGGAAGGGGCGGCCTGGTCCGCAGGCGCCTCATTCCTGATAGGATTACCGGTCTTGCGAGCGAGTGTGCACATACCTCGTCGCCCCGGCGAAGGGCGGGGCCCAGCTACTTGAAGTGTTCGATGGCGCGCAACTCGTCTACAACAAAACGGAGAGATGGCCGAGTGGTTTAAGGCAGCAGTCTTGAAAACTGCCGTAGGTGTAAGCCTACCGTGGGTTCGAATCCCACTCTCTCCGCCAAGTCTCACGAAAAGCCCTTTTTTAAGGGCTTTTTTTGTAGGCTGGGAGAAACGCTCTTGGTCAAGTCGGTTGGTCAGCAACCATGAGAAGCTTAGAAAACAAAGCGAAAAGCGGTTGTTTCCGAAGATCAAGATTGGATGGGTCAACGGCCAGGGTGATTGGCTTGGCATGCATTCGACCATGGCCATTACGCCTCATGGGAGTTCAACCAGGCACTGGGTGAAATGAGGGATGTGTTTGGCATTTACATCGCCATCTTGGCCGCCACCCATGGCCTTGATGTTGAGCCAGGTCTGGCAAAAATCGTCCTGGGCCTAGACAAAGATGATCACGCCACAGGCTAAGGTCGCAGGGACGACGTGAACCCTGCAGGCCAACCCGACAACGGGTGTGTCCGTCGGGCTATCGGGGGTGGCAAGCTTGTTGGGGGCGGTGAACCTCTAAGGCTGTTCCGATCAAACGCCCGCTTACCAATATCTGAGGCAGCGGTGCTGGCGGTTCTATCCTGCTACAGGAACGCGCGCTGCTTCTTGGATGGCCAATGCAATCTCGTCCTCGCTGCGCCCGCCGTTGATGGCGACACGTCCGCCAAAGACAAAATGCGGAACAGATCGGACACCAGCTGCAGAGGATTGGGCCGCCAGCTGTTCCACGCGTTGATGTTGCACGGGATCGAGCGCGATGGCACGGGCCTCGGCATGACCGAATCCGTGGTTGATTGCAATATCGGCCAGCACGTCAGCATGACCGATGTTCCGCGCGTCGAGGAAGTAGGCCTGGGAGATGGCCACGGCAAGCTGGTGTTGAGTGCCACGCTCGCGGGCGGCGAGGATGAGGCCGTGAGCGGGTTGAGTGCGATACGCCCAAGGTTGACGGCTTAGATCCATTTCCAATCCGGAGGTGCGTGCTTCGGATTCAGGACGTGCAAACGCTGCCTTGGGATCAGTCACACCGTGGCGGGTGCGCAATAGATCGGGAACGTAGATTCCCTCCTCGGGCGCATCAGGAATCAACAGCATCGGATGATGACGGATGTCGACGGCGAGATCAGAGAAGCGTTCCGCCAGCACTTTGTCGAGACGATGCTGCCCGATGATGCACCATGGGCAAGAGATTTCAGTGTAGAGATCGATGTTTAACATGATGTGCTCGTCATCCGGTGGTTGACCCAATCAACGTGGCCTGATCGGGCTTGGTCTTTTGACCCTACTCAGGCCGCATTGGCGAGCAACGCCTGCACCGCCGCCTCTGCACCTGCGATCGCCGCCTTCGCAGAATCGGGACCGAGCACCGTGCCTTCGACGCGCACCAACTCCACATCGGTCAAGCCGATGAAGCCGAGTAGGTGCAGGAGGTAGTTGGTTTGGAAATCGAAGGGTGCATAGGCGCCTTCCGAAAACACGCCGCCGGCAGCGGTGACGAGATAGACCTTCTTGCCACTCAGCAGTCCTTTGGGACCGTTGCCATCATAGCTGAACGTGACGCTTGGCCAGGTGACGTGATCGAACCAGGCTTTGAGCGGGGAGGGCAGGCCAAAGTTGATCATGCCCGAGCTCAACACGACCACATCGGCCGCTTTCAGCTCATCGACCAGCGATTGCGCGAAACCCACTGCATCGGACTGCTCGGGTGTGCGGGCGTCGGGTGCGGTGACACGTCCGTGGATGTAAGCCGGTGTGATATGCGGAACCGGGTTGGTGGCGAGGTCGCGCACGGTCAGCGTGCCGCCAGAACGGGTCTGAATACCTTCGGCTATCTCGGTGCCAAAACGGGCGGAGAGACTGCCTTCCCCACGCGGGCTGGACGTGATCAACAGGATGTGGCTCATGGGACTTCCTAGGGCTAAAATAAGAACTAAGTAACTTATGAGTTCTGAGTTACCAAACGATACGAAAGATCGTATGGTTCCCAGCCACGCCCCACAAGAAGGCACATGTATGTCACCCAGGCACATTGCTGTTCCTCATGAGGTGCCCGCGCCGAGTGCCGAAGGATGCGAGGGCACCCGCAAAATCCTGGATCGCATCGGTGATAAGTGGAGCCTCTATCTCATCATTACGCTGGCCAACGGCGTCCGGCGTTTCAATGAGTTGAGGCGGGGCATCGACGGTATTTCTCAACGCATGCTGACGCTGACGTTGCGCGGGTTGGAACGCGATGGGTTGGTGACGCGAACGATGTATCCGACGATTCCACCACGTGTTGACTATGAGCTTACCGAGCTGGGAAGAACGTTGCTGGAACCCGTCATGGCGCTGGTCAGTTGGGCCGACACCAACAAAGGTGTCATTGCCAAAGCGCAAAAGCGATTTGATGGATCAGTTGAATCAGACAGCACTTCGGTTCCAGGTGCAGTCAAGCAGCGTCGGTGAATACGCATACGTCCAACGCCAGTCACGACCCTCGACGGGAATGGCCTCGCTTCAGCTGAGTTGCCATTGGCGGCGCCGAATAGGGAGCCGGGAGGATGGCGTCGGAGCCCAGCGTAGCGTGAGTGCAACCACCTAGGCGCGGTGAGATACCAGGTCCGTTTAATGAGGCGGACCGTCGCTGATCACGCTGACGGTGCTGTTTGGATTTCAGGGCAAACAGATCCTGGCGCAACCGCTCATCATCGCCATGCTCGCGGTGCCAATCCTGGTCGAGGTGTATTTCATCTCAGGGCTCGCTTATCTGTTGAACCGCTGGTTGGTGTCGAGCACTGCGTGGCGGAACCGTCCGGAAAACGGGACGGAGGTAGTTAAACCCGTTAACCGCCTCCGTCCCTGAGGTTTCCCCACGTTTCCCGCAGCCGATTCAATAAGTTGCGGTTGAGCTGAGTGGAAAGAAAGCGCGCGCATGGGGCATTCTTCAAGGCGACCAAGCACAAAAAGAGTGTCGACCCATGCGCGC